>OIWT01003473.1_pt1 | contig 14397 bp, 19 predicted proteins | sample 1587701 | NCBI WGS metagenome assembly OIWT01 (sample SAMEA3888904, study PRJEB22519) | human gut metagenome | biome: human gut; feature: human-associated habitat; material: faeces | place: Denmark | collected 2009
CCAGCTTGTCGAGACCCAGGGCCGCTCCGGTCGTTTCAATGTTGCGGGCGACACAACCTCTGAAAGCCAGTCTTCTACGGAATGAATCATATAAAGGAGGAGAGACCCAAGGTTGGAAGCCGTGTTAGAAAGGATACGCGTAGAAAGCATTCTTGGAACAGGATTATGGTGAAGCGTCCCTCAATGAAACGGCGGCTGGAGAAATCGGGCGTGCTTTTGGAATGAATGAAGGGAAGGGAATTGAAGGGAGAGAGGAAAAAAATGGGAAGTATGAAGCAGGACAAAGACCATGGAAGTGGAAGAGTGAACAATTGCAATGAGTCCTATGTGACTTCTGTATGTAATGAACACCATTCTGTGAAACAAACACAAGAGTAACAGAATCAATGCAACTTCTCCTTCAATTCTCTATTACTCCTTCTCTGTTGCTCATTCGCTTCATTCAACTGTGCAATCTCCATGTCCAACTCTATTCATTCATCATTATGCGTTAACTCACCCTTGATGTGATTCTTTACCGTCTGAATCACTGCAAGCAGACTCTGCTTCTCCTCTTCCTCCTTCTTTAGAGCTTGGGAGAGTCTTTCCCCCGTAACCCGGGCACGATTCAGCTACATCATCAAAGAAGACTCATGAAAGGACTTGTGCATCAAATTCCGTTCCCTGTACCCGATATCGATTCATCTCTTCATCAATCCGAGCTTTCGTCATGTCGTTGGAGAGGCGCTGGGTCTTCCTTCCCTCCTCCGTGTCCTTCTGTATCCTCAGCCTCTTTGTTACCAATCAGACATGCGAAGATACCCGATTTTATCCATTCTCTCAAGAAGACAGTGAATGTCGTCCGTCGTCTTCTGTATCTCCCTTTGGAGGTTGTCTCGGATCATACTGAGCTTTCTACAATGAAAATAGCCAATCGAATGGACTCCCAGTTCACAAAAGAACCAATCATCTGCTTACTGTCTGCAGCGATCACCGCCTGAATCTCCTTCTCTGTATTGATGCACTGTTGCTTGATCACATCCGTTTCTGCCTTGCACTTGGAGATTGCTCCATCGGCAGCGCGAATCTCTTCCTCCACAGCATTGCCCTCTTCTGTGAGTGCTTGCACTCGCTGCAGCAGATTCGAAACACTCATTTGTCACCATACCTCATTTCCCTCCATTCATGCAGGTGCAGCGCCACTACCATCAACCTGTTTCCTCCTCTCTGCAACAAACACACACTCAGTCTTCAGTCACCTTCGTCAGCGTGTATCCCTTCTTCTTGTTTCTGAACTCCGTCCACTTCTCTTTCAGCGCCTTTCCAAGAGCAGATAAGGATGCACCCACATCCTTGCTTGTGGGATTGTAGTAAATGAAGCCAGGACCGCCAACGCCGTAAGCAAAGTAGTAGTGATTCGTGTTGTCCTCCTGAGGAACGACTTTATACTTGAACTACGCGTAACGCAACGCTCAAGCGATATACAACCAAAAGGTCGCGAGGAAGTCTCGTGTGCCATGTCCTGTGCAGGTTGATTCCGTACTGCTGCTCCAACTCCACCAACTCTCTATCCACCTCGTCGGTCACAACAAAGTCTCCCTTTTCCACACTACATGTAACAACGCCCAATCACGCAGCTACGTCTTCACGAGCTCCGGATTCTCGTCGCCCGACAAGATCAGCAGAGAAGCGATCGCCTTATCCATGCTGTTGCCTAGAGATGACCCACGTCCCAACCAATGAAACTACCATTCTCGGTGAGAACCAGCGCAATCACATCCTCATCAACCGTTGGAAACATTTCCTTCAGCTGAATAATTGCCTCATCCATTCCAATTCGAGTACTCATTTTTCCTTTGTCAAAGAAGCTAGATATGGAAAGGGCGCTGAAGAATCTCGTTGTCCCGCAGCTCAAACCCAATAAATGAAAGTGACAAACAAGCACGCATAGCCTAATTGGATAAGGCGCTTGCCTACGGAGCAAGAGATTGTGGGTTCAAGTCCCACTGTGTGCTTTCTTTTTCTTTCCACAAACACTCCACACAACCTTCCCCGTCACCTCCGCCCTTCGGATCCTCGCTGCGATGTCCTTCCTGTAGCTCAGGTACATCTTCTTCATCTCCTCCACCGAGCCTACGCCCGTCGTCTCCAGCAGCGTGGGGTCGTTGTCCTTCATCTGGATCTCCTCCTCCGCCTGCTTCATCGCCTCCGTCTGCTCCTCCTCCCATTCCCGCTCCTCCTCCTCCAACCCCTCCAACTCCGCCTTCAGCGCCTCGGGTGTCACCTCCGCGATCGGCTCGCACACCTCCTTGAACCGGATCGACCGCTGCTGGATGCCCGGCAGTGCCTTCTCCAGCTTCTTCAGGTTCTCCGAGTTCTTTCCCGCCCACGCCTTCAGCTCCGTCTTCGTCGCCGTCGCCGCCCGCTCCAGCGACTTCGCGAACCCGTCCTTCTCCTCCACAACAGCCTCGTCCGGCTCCTCTGCGTCCATCTTCGCCTCCAGCTGGGTCTCCGCCGCGGCCTGCTCCGCCGCCTGCGCGTCCGTCGCGTCCTCCACGGCCGTCATCGCCTTCTGCACGTCGCTCTCCGACACGTGCGACAGGTCCTTCAGACTGATGCGTTCTATCCCTCAAATCCGCCACTCATTCCCACCGGCCTGGTTCTCCTCGGGCTGCGCGCCGATGATGTCGGCGATCGTGATCTCCTTCACGAACGACTGCGTGGTGAAACGCCCCTCCTCCAGCGACAGCTGCGACAGGTGCCGCTTCTGGTTCGCCTTCTTCAGGATGTTCTCCTCCACCGTGCTCTCGCTCACCAGCCGGTAGATGTGCACGTCGCGCGTCTGTCCGATGCGGTGCGCGCGGTCCTGCGCCTGCGCGTCCATCGCGGGGTTCCAGTCGGAGTCATAGAAGATCACAGTGTCGGCGCCCACCAGGTTGATGCCCAGCCCGCCGCTGCGCGTGGAGAGGATGAAGATGAACACCTGTGAATCGTTGTTGAACTTCTCCATCATCTTTTGACGCTGTGGCAGCGAGGTGGAGCCGTCCATGCGCAGGTACGAGAAGTGGTGCATGTTCAAAAACGTCTCGAAAATGTCCAGCATGCGCGACATCTGCGTGAACAGCAGGCAGCGGTGGCCCTCGCGGCGCAGGCGCGGCAGCAGCTCGCTCAGCACCTGCAGCTTGCCGCAGTCATACTGCAACAGACGCTTCTCGGGAAACTGCACGGCGCGCAGCGTCTGCCAGCGGTGGATCGCCGGTCTGCGAGTGAGGAGAGGCAACGAAGCCCACAGCGCGGAGTACGCCTCCATCGCCTCAGTCAGCGGCGCGGGCACGGGAGCGGCGCCGGTGGAGGGCGCGATGGGGTGCATCGGCTTGGCGCGCGGCGTCAGCACCGTGAAGTGCTCCACCAACCACGCGTGCTGCGCGCAGAAGGCCGAGAACGACGGCGCCGCGGTCGTCAGCGCGTGCGTGAACCCGTCCCACGCGCGTGTTGCGTCCGCCACAGCCTCCGTTGGTGCGTGGTACATGCGCAGCAGACGCGCGCCGTCGCAGCCGATCTGCGGAGCGACGAATGCAACTGTGTTGCGTCGCGCCAGGCGGACGACGCGCTCCTGCTGCGTCAGCACCACCTCCTCCACCTCGCCGCGCCGCAGCGTCCGGACCACCTGCTGCGTACCGGCGGACCACACCTCTGCGAGTGAAAGGAATTGCCAACACATACTAGCGACGTCCGCGCAGCAGCGGTAGTTGAAGCCCGCGTCCTCCGCCTCGCGCACCAGCGGCGACTCCGGTGCAAAGCTGCGCTGTCGCTCTTGCACCTGCGCCAGGAACGTGGCGGGTGACGGAGCCAACTCGCGCGCCATCTCCGTCTGGCTCTCACACCCCCATGATCACACCTACCCCCAGCAGGGACCGTGTCTCACGCATCAACAACGCGTCGCGGCGACAACACTCCACATCGCGACATGCCGCGGGGAACACGCGCAGCTGGCGGCGCCAGTCGCACGCCTCCAGTGCCTCGTCGGTCAGACTGCTCTCCCACACGGCGCGATTCAGCAGATGCCCCCGCACGCCTCCACCAACAGCTCGGTCGATGCCGCGCGGGAGACGAAGAGTGATGGCGTCACAGACGAAGGGCGTGCAGATGGGCCGCGTCTCGAAGAGGTCGGGGTGGTTGCAGACCTTGCGGAGCTGCATGAGCACGCCCATCATGGACAGGAAGCTGCCGCTGGCGAGTTGCTCGCGCGTGTTGCGGCGGCCGATGTAGTCCTCGTACAGGAAGCGTTGGCGCTTGCTGAGCGGGCAGCTGATGATGTGGAAGAACTTCTTGGGCATCTGCGCCTCACGCCGACACGCCACACTCACCTCCTTCTCCACCTCGCTCTTGAGCCGCCGCAGAATGAACGGTCGCATCACCTCGTGGAGACGGTGCACCAGCTTCGCGTTGATGCTCCGCTCGCCCTCCACCATCTGGTTCAGCGGGTTCGAGAACCAGAAGGCGAACTCGCCGCGGCTGCGAAATAGCGCCGGCATCAGAAAGTGCATCAGCGACCACAACTCCATCAGTGAGTTCTGCAGCGGCGTGCCCGTCAGCAGCAGCCGCCGCTTGGTGTTGAAGTGCAGCAGCACCTGCCAGCGCTCCGACTGGAAGTTCTTGATGTTGTGCGCCTCGTCCAGCACCATGTACACCCACTTCTTCCGCCGGAACACCGCCGCGTCCTTCACCACCAGCTGGTACGACGTGATGCACACTTGGAAGGAGTTGGGGGACCCCCACCCTTTCCGCTTCTCCTACCCCTCAGCACCTCTCACAGCCCTCACCTGTCGCTCCTTCGCGGAGCCGTAGTAGGTCAGCACCTTCATCGACGGGCAGAAGCGCTTGAACTCGCACTCCCAGTTCAGCATCGTGCTCGTCGGCACCACGATCAGGTGCGGGCCCCAGATGCCCTTGGTGGCCGCCAGGTACGCCAGCAGCGAGATGGTCTGCAGCGTCTTGCCCAGGCCCATCTCGTCCGCCAGAATGCCGCTGAGGCCCTGCTCGTACAGCGACACCAGCCACTCCAGGCCCTTCTGCTGGTACGGGCGCAGCGTGTAGGCGGGGTTGAGCAGGAAGGGCGCCTGGACGCCATTCGCCGCTAGATGTGAGAGATGGGTGGATGAAATCACCGTCGTTGTCGGAGGCGATAATGCGCTTTGAGAGACGACTGGTGTAGTCCTCCGTCTGTTTCAGCATGAACTGCAGGTGACGGTCCATCAGCTCGCTGCGTCGCTCGTACAGTTGTCTAGGTGTCAACCGCATGGATGGAAGCAACCCCTTGTGTTTGTACACGACGATCTTGTCAATCTTCGACCAATACATGGCCACGTGTGTGCTGATTTGTTTTGCCACCGTCTTTTGCTCCTTCACGAGTTCCTATCCCATCATTTCAGGAACGCACTCCAAACAAGCCTCTTCTTCTCCATCGCTTGCTCCTTCATCTTTGAAATCGACATCACCGCCTTGTTCACCTCCTTTCGCCGCTTGCTGAACCGTTTCCGCTCCTCCAAGAAATCGGTGGCCAGCCATTTCATTTCCGCCATCATGAAATCCCAGTGCGTCTATTGCATGAGAGAGAATGGGAAGAGAAGACTCGCTCGGGATAGCGTGGTATTTCCTTCTTCACTCGCTTCTGCTTCGCGTTCTCCTTCATCTCCAAAAGCCGTTTCTCCACCTTTATCCGTTCCGGGACAAATCGCACATACACAGAGATGTAGTCCTCAAACGACTCCAGCGTTGGAGACGTGAGGGGCTGTGGAACGGCAGATTCCACTTCCATTCGGGGAGATGGATTTGTGTGCGCCTTGAGGAAACAAACACCGGAAGGACAATCACAACTAACAGTTCATGCATAATGCAATCATGCCGATTATAGCGATAATCACAATCACCACAACAACAATCACAACAATGATATTGGTGTGCGTATCATTGTCATCCTCCTTCTTCTCATCGACACACCCATCGTCACCCTGTCGCTTGCAAAAGTAGTCATCAACAGGAATCTTGCTCCCCTCCATGATATACAACCAGCTGCTTGTTACGATGGATTTTTGCAGAGTGGCAAGTCGAAAAGCGCGGCAAGACACGGCAGTCACATCATACTCCTTCTTCGGATCGATTTGACACCCCGATTGGATGACGTAGGAGGGGTAAAACGTGAAGAGCACTCGATCCAACTGCACGCGCACGAAGAAGCCATCCACTTCAACAATAGTATACAGCAGTCGATACACTGCGTTGAGATCATGCTCAGAGCACGATGATGATGCAAAATCCTCTTCCACTTGGACAATTGAAGACGGTTGTGCATATCGCCATCCTGCAATGTGAAAGGAACTCCGCTTGTCTAGTCATCAATAAAGAGAAGAGAACAAACAGCCCTTTCTATACTGACAATCACTTCTGTAGAAACCACATACTACGCATGACGTTATTGAATGGTAAGCACGAGAAACATTCAACGCCGTGAGAGAACGGGGAATGGACTGCTTGTCGCTGATGTGCGAGCTATTCCGCAACGACAAGTCCCCAATTCCTGCCGACGCACTGGCAAGTACGAAACCAAATAAAAGGAGAAGCCTCAGTCCTTTCATCTGAATCAGTGGAAAAAGAAACTCTCCCAGACGGGGTTGAACCGTCGACCTTGCGGTTAACAGCCGCACGCTCTAACCAACTGAGCTATGGAAGACCCGTTTTGGTTTCGTCCCTAGCCTACTTCAAACGCACGTGTGCCAACAAACACCCCTCACAGCTTAATCATATTCCTATACTGAATGAACTGCAGCAGGCAGCACACAAGCATCACAATCGTTTCAAACACGGAAGAGAGAATCACCTTGTTCTTCAGCTTTTGCAGATCTACTCCTCACCACGTCACTCCTCACTCACCCGCCTTGTAGTTGTGCTGCTTCTCTCTAGTGTAACGCTGCTCGTCCTGCATGGCGTAGATTTCGGTGGCAATCGCTTGCAGCTTGTCCGCCAAGTTGTCCACATCACCTACTCCTTATGGCCATTGCGCACGGCTACTAGATGTCACGTACTCCGTGCGCGGCGCTTTGTTGATGGGCTTCATCTCGTTGCCGATCTGATAACGGAAGGAAATGCCGACTTCGTCCGACTTGGAGGTGGAAAAGCACATCGTCAAGCGAAGCGGCTTGTCGAACATGTAGTTAAAGTCATCCTCCGCCTTGGAGTTGGATGAATAGAGCTGCTTTCCCGAATTGTCCTTGATCTACGAAAACAACGGACAGGAAGACACATACCGTAACGATCAACCCCTTCGAATCTCCCTTTGTTACCTCGTACGACGCATACAGCTGGTCTCCAATCTTGCCCTCCTCCCAGATGCACTGCTCCTTACCTGATTTGAGGTTGATTGTTAGTCCCTGAACGCAGATCAAGCAGACTGCCACAAGAACGGCGATTCCTTTCATTGCTTGAAGAGATGTCTGATTGAATGCAAAACTGTGGTTGGTGAGTGGCAGTGCATCAGTAGTGTATTGCGTGTGTGAAGAAACGCGATTCACAGTGATCCACTTCTTATCCCATTTACTACGTCAACAGCCTCCTATGAGTGGTTGCAATATATTGGTTCATTTTGAAAGCAAATGAAGTGCTGAGAAAACCAAACAGTGAAAAAGAGGGCAAACAACCATTCATTCCTTTCTCTTCTCCGAACAGAATGGAAGGTAGTGGCTTCACGAAGGCGACGGACCTCATCTTCAAGTCGAAGACCAATCCTCTGACGAATGTCCCCTTTTCCAAGAAATACTACAGCATTCTGGAGGAGAGAAAGAAGCTTCCCGTTTACGAGTTCCTCGACAAGTTGGAGGAGGCCGTGGACAAGAACCGCGTCATCATTGTGGAGGGAGAAACGGGTTCCGGAAAGACCACGCAAATTCCACAGGTAACTGTATGATGTTGTTTTCACGCCCGTAGGCTCTCATGCTTCACTACCTCGCCACCCATCCTGATTCCGACAAAATCATTTGCTGCACGCAGCCCCGAAGAGTGGCCGCTATCAACGTGGCCAAGCGTGTTGCGGAGGAGATGGACGTGGAGTTTGGTGGCGAAGTGGGCTACAACGTGCGTTTCGACGATCACACGAGTGACCGCACGGTGCTGAAGTATGTGACGGACGGTATGCTTCAGCGCGAGGCGATGAGCGATCCTCTGCTTTCTCGGTACTCCTTCTCTCCTTCTCTCAACACTAGCTACTCAATCATCCTGCTGGATGAGGCGCACGAGCGCACACTGGCGACGGACATCATGATGGGTCTGCTGAAGGAGCTGCTGACGAAGCGAAGCGACCTGAAGCTGGTGGTGATGAGTGCTACGCTGGACGCCGGCCGCTTCCAAGTCATCTCAAAGGAGTGACATGACGCCTAGAAGTACTTCAACAACGCGCCGCTCTATTCGGTGCCCGGCCGCGTATTCCCCGTGGAGATCTACTACACGCCCAAGCCGGAGCGCGAGTACGTGGAGGCGGCCATCCGCACCGTGATTCAGGTAGAGCTGGAGCCTCGCAATGACCCTCAGATCCACCTGCTGGAGGACCCGGGCGACATCCTCCTCTTCCTCACGGGCGAGCAGGAGATCAATGACACGTGCGACCGCCTGGAGGAGGAGGCGCAGTCCTTCCCGGCGGACAAGCCGAAGCTGCTGGTGCTGCCGCTCTACTCCGCGCTCCCGCCCGACCAGCAGCAGGCCGTCTTCGAGCCCACGCCGGCCGGTTACCGCAAGGTGGTAGTGGCGACCAACATCGCCGAGACCTCCATCACCATCAACGGTGTGGTGTACGTCATCGACCCCGGCTTCAGCAAGCAGAAGGTCTACAACCCGCGGATCCGCGTGGAGTCGCTGCTTGTGACGCCCATCAGCAAGGCGTCGGCGCGACAGCGTGCGGGTCGTGCGGGTCGAACGCGTCCTGGCAAGTGCTTCCGACTGTACACGGAGGAGTCCTTCAACACGCAGTTGCTGGTGGGTGTGTGGGGGTGATGGTGACGCGCAGGAACAGAGCTATCCCGAGATCATGCGAAGCGACATATCCTCCGTGATTCTGACGATGCTGAAGCTGGGCGTCACAAACCTCGTCAAGTTCGACTTCATGGACCCGCCCGCGCCCGAGACCATGATGCGCGCGTTGGAGAACCTGAACTACCTTGGCGCGCTGAGCGACGAGGGCGAGCTGACGGCGCTGGGCGAGCAGATGGCGGAGCTGCCTTTGGACCCGCAGCTGGCGAAGGCGCTGCTGTCGTCAGCGACGTACGGGTGCGTGCCCGAGATGCTGTCGATCACCGCGATGCTGTCCATCCCACCATTCTTCGTTCGGTCGAAGGACGAGGAGGCGGAGGTGATCCAGTCGGCGTTCGGCCACCCCGAGAGCGACCACCTGATGCTGCTGAACGTGTACAGGGAGTACGTGCAGGAGGCGGAGGAGGCGCGCAAGCAGTGGTGCGAGGAGCACTTCATCAACCCTCGCAACCTGGCCAACGCCGTGAACGTGCGCAACCAGCTGGAGGCGATTTTGGTGCAGCTGGGCTTCGACGTGAGCAACGGCGGGCAGTACGACGACCCATCCTTCTCCGCGAGCGTGCGCAAGTCGCTGCTGTCGGGGTTCTTCATGCAGGTGGCGGTGAAGGAAAAGACGGGCTCCTACACCACCGTGAAGGACATGGAGGTGGGCGGTGGAGGGTAGAGTGATGCGTAGGAGGTGGAGATCAGCCGGTCGTCGGAGGTGAGGAACAAGCCCAAGTGGGTGGTGTTCCACAGCGTGAAGCTCACCACGAAGAACTTCATTCAAACCGTCTCCGCGATTGAGCCCGAGTGGCTGCTGGACATCGCTCCCAAGTACTACGACATGAGCAATTTCCCGGAGGGAACTGCCCGCGACGAGCTGCTCCGCATCATCCGCAGGAGGGAGTTGGGGGAGCAGGAGGCGCATCGTAGCGGCTTCCTGAACCCGAAGCGAAGACGAATGTAGTGTGTGTTTGTTGAATGAAAAGCGCGGCATTCTTCGCGACGGCGTTTTGGCTGTGTGTGGTTCTCACTTTAAATCAAACTCTCGCTTTTCTTCACGTCGGTTTGGTTCTTGGCACTCACGTCGTAGAGTTCGTGCATTCCTGAGAAGAAATACGGGAATAGTATGCCGCCAAAATCGAAGAGAGCGAAGCAGTCCGCGAAGCTGTACGACCAGCTGTCGTCGCTCAAGGGCGCTCAGCTGACAAAGAAATTGGAGGAAGTGTACCAAGCGCTGCGGAAAACCATGTCGGAGGAGTCCTTCCCCGGATATTCATCGCTGGTCGAGCAGCTTGCCTCCGATGCCCTGCTGAAATCGGGAAACAAGAACGCGACGCAGCTCCTTTGCTACTGCTTGGTGGAGGTGTTCCGGATCAACGAGGGAGTCGGTTTTCCCGACTCCAGCTGTGCTGCCGCGCTGAGTCTCATCATCCATAATCTCCGAGCCCTGGAATTGCCTTCGAAAACTGATGTGTACACGCGTTCCTTTGAGATGTTCGAAAAGCTCTACCAGACGTCGTTGCTGAAGGTCATGGTGTCGCTGGGGAGCGAGGGAGAAGAGCTGGCGATCGAACTTGGCCGCGTGATCTTTTCGGTGCTGGAGTCCTTTTCCACCTCCTCATCCCCGAAGAAGAAGGGAAAGCGAAAATCGCCGCCCAAGAAAGCGCAGCCGGCTAATCAGGATTCCTCCTCCCTGCTGAACGAGGAGGAGATGCAGGCGGAGAAGGAGAAGATCAAGCGCGTGAGCATTGAGATCCTCATCTCCATCATCGACCTGTACAAGCACATTCCCGAATCATTGATTGACATGGTGTTGATGCACTTCGTCGAGGACGAGGAGGAGCAGGCGTCTCTCTGCCAGGAGGTCGTTCAGGACCTGCTCATCGCCAAGAAGGCGAAATTGACATCGGCCGTCCAGAAGTTCTGCACGAGCATCCTGTGCGCAGAGACGTCCGAAGGCAGCGAGTACGAGTCCAGCGAACACGTACCCCTTCTCTTTTCCGTTAATCGCAGATCTACCCGATCTTGGTTCGACTGAGCGCCGTCTCCTCCGACTACATCGTCGTCCTCCTCCCGCTGATCACGCGGCAGCTCCACATCGAGAATGACAGCAGTCGATTGGAGGTGGTGAATTGCCTGAGTCAGATCTTCAGCAACGCCGACAGCGACCTTATCACTCAGTTATTTATTTGATTCTCCCTGATTTGGTAGAAACTCCGTTCCTTTCGGCGAATTCCTCAATCGCTTCCAAGATCGCTCCACGGAAATCCGAATCGCCATGGCCTATGTATCTTCGCTTTGTGTGCCTTATTCTCGCTAGGCGGCGCGAGATATCAGCTTAGCGCAGGAATCGACATTGCCGACCATTCTGCCGTTCCTTCAAGATCACATCAAGGACACGCAGTGGGAGGTGCGGCGCGCTGTCGTGGACTCGCTGTGCAACATTATCAACTCCTACTTCGACAAAGTGCCCGACGATTGCATTCGTCTGTTGGGCGAGCGTGCTCTGGACCGGCGGTCCGCCGTGCGCAAATACGCCATCACCGGACTCACCAATGTTGTTTTGGTAGCATTTCGTTCATGTCCAGATCATCGCGATTCATCTCTCCGATGCGTGGAACGCGCACCAGCGTCCCTCCGCCGCCCTCTCCTCCAAGCTGGGCTTCGTCGCGCCCATTCTCCTTCGCTGCTACGGCGTTTCGGAGGACGACACACGAAATCGATGCTCGCGATTGCTGAACGAGATTCTTGTTTCCAACTGCGCCGACGAAGAAGGTGAGTGCCGGTCGCAGAAATGTGATCATAGCCGTCGCCGCGGCGTATGTTTGGTTTTTCGAGCAATTGCAGATTTCGCACCCGGTTTTGGAATTCCAGGAATCGGGGGAGGACTCGATCAAGACGTCCATGCTGCTGTTCCGAACGGTTCTCTCGGACTGGAAGAAGTGCGTTTTTGACTCCGATGTCATCATCAGATTGCAATCGTCCCTCCTCCTCCTCCTTCGCTGCATGCGCTCCGAACTTCCCATCGACGTATTCACTCAGCCCAAACCTCATCGGTAGCACGAGGAAGCCAGCAAAACGCTCCTCGCCCTTTCCCGCCAACTGTCCATCAACATTACCGCCAAGGGCACAACCGCGGGAATCTACTCCTCCACCAACAACTGTCTGTACGCCTTGTACGCCGCCGCCTTGGAGGGAAGTCGAGACACAATTCTGGAATCCCTCGGGATTTTGGCATCCCCGCTGAGCGACTTGTCATCCTTGTCTTCGGCGAAGAATGACATCCTCACTCTCCTCAAGTCGCTTCCAGAGGGCGACAAACTGCACGTGCAGTTCAAATCCCTTTTCCCGCGGTTCTACTGCACGTTCAGTAATCCCACCACGCTCCACACCTTCTTGCAGTTCGTCGCCCAATCCAGCCATTTCCGGGAATCTTCCCTGAAACTCCTCCAGGTGGTGGGAGAAGAACGAAGCGACGCTTTCATGTGTTCCTCCATTCAAATCGCGCTTTTCGCCATTCTAAAGCTCTCTCTGGCGGCGTTGGCGGCAAACGAGGAGGACCCGCTCGAAAAACTGCCGGGTCGGAAGAAGAAGGACAGAACGGGTGCGCACCGAATCCGCACGCAGTTCTTGCGGTTGATGGCGACCGTTTCGCAGAGTTACGAGAAGTTCCCTCTGTGCCTCGTGGACAACACAGAAGCTCAGGAATGGAAGGAAGAATACTCGACGGAGCTGCTGCCACTAATCGACCTGTTTTTGGACAATCTGCGGCAGTTCGAGATGGCGGAAATCAAGCCGATTACGAGCATCGTCAGCAACTTCTGCCGCTTCGTGAAATCGAACGACCCGTCGGTGGACGGTCGCATTCGCATCATCTACAACGAGTGGGTGAACGAGTGCCTGCCCGCGCTGTCGCTGGAGAAGCCCGCGGCGGAGGTGGCGGTGGATTTGCGGGTGGTGAGCCGTCTGCTGAAGAACGAGAAGGGCAACGCGTCGCACATGGGGATTCGCAACCTGGTGGAGATGCTGGTGAAGAGAATGGCGGCGGGAGAGGAGGACGCGATGATGGTGCTGGGCGTGTCGGTGGTGTGTAGTTACCTGTTGGCGTATGACGTGTTTGTTGGGGCGGGGCGTGAGGTGTAGAAGGATTCCGACACCTCGCTGGCTATGCTGACAGCGCTGTTTCAATATGCGACCGGTCCGCTGACCGAGCGCAATCTGAAGGTGAGGGAGAAGGCGTGCGTGAGTCTGCTGAAGCTGGCAGCCACGCGGGCCTACGCTCCCTTCTTCACGCCGGAGCGCTTCTTCGCGCTGGGCTGCTGGCTGGAGGGAGTGAAGGACGCGGAGGCGATTCGGCACTTCGTTGCGAAGGTATCGCAGTTCATCCAGCAACGACAACTGCCCTTCAAGTACTGTTGTTTCTTTGTTGTGTTTGTTCCGCCGCGTCATGCCTAGTTGCTCTTTTGGTTCTCCAACAACGCCGCCATTCAGTCCGCCATCAAGTCAGAGTTCTCCGCAGTGATCAAGGTCCTCTTGGTAATCAAGCATCACGGGTAGTACCAACGACAGTTCCTCGTCCTCTTCCAACTCGCCAATCCGCGGTCCTCCACGCCTCTCTATCAACTCACCCCCGAGTACGTCTTCGTGTTCGGGTTTCTCATCTCCTTCACTTGCAGCTATCTTCTTCCTCTCTTCTCCCGCCTCCAAGTCTACAAAGACATGACCTCCACGCCTTCCAAGATCCAAATTCGGTCCGAATTCGGGAGTCCCCTGACCCCTAGCTGTCTCCACATCATCCTCAACTGCCTCGTCGCTGACAACTCCGACAGCTTCGGTCTGTTAAGCGCTATCTTCGTCGCCATGGGTCAGAGCGACGATCGTCTACTCCCTCGCAACGCTACGCTGCTCAAACTCATCACGCTGTCCACGCAGCTCCTGCACAAGCGCCTGCAGACGCAGAAGACGGTGGACGTGTCCTACACGGAGGTTGTGCGGTTGCCCTCGCAGTACTACACGCGCAGGCACGGAACGCCGCCCTCCACGCCCACCAAGCGGCTCACGCCCACTCCCGACATTACGCCGGAGAAGCCGAGTAGCAAGAGGAAGTCACCCACCGCAGATGTCACGCCAGAGAAGCCGAGCAGCAAGCGGCTATCGCTGTCGACGCGAGGAAGGAGCGTGGAAGGAGACACGCCAGTGGCACTGCGAAACATGTCCCCCATCACCGACAAGGAGAAACGTGATCTTGTAGAATCGCCTGTTTGTTCCACTCATCACCCCATGTGCAACAAACACCCAAAACTACAAACACTTCTCTAAATAACCATCGAGTTCCCCCGCAGCCGCCAGCACCAGCCC
>OIWT01003478.1_pt1 | contig 14373 bp, 17 predicted proteins | sample 1587701 | NCBI WGS metagenome assembly OIWT01 (sample SAMEA3888904, study PRJEB22519) | human gut metagenome | biome: human gut; feature: human-associated habitat; material: faeces | place: Denmark | collected 2009
GAGACCTTCGGTCTACGGTGTGGTGGTGGAGTACCTGCAGTACGCCGTGGAGGGTGAGCCCGAGTACGCCGAGTGGCCGTTCTTCGCCATCGAGTCGAGACTGCGCGCCTGTGACGCCTTCGTGTTCAGACTGCCCATCCGTGAGACCACTGCCGACGCGAACATCGCTGGTATTGCTGGTTTCGCTGTGCGTCCCATCGTATTGGAGTTGTTGCCCACGCCCGAGCCTCCCACTGTGCCTGCCACTCCCACGCCTACTCCTACTCCTACGCCTACTCCCACTCCTACTCCCGAGCCCTGGTTCCCCATCTACGATCCCTTCATTCTGGGTGATAACTGCAACTTCGAGAAGCAGACCACCTGCTACTGGGATGTGATTAAGGATGATGATGTGACCCGTCTGTACCTGGCTGTGCGTGACGCCTACCCCACCAAGGCTCTGGCTCACACCCGTGTGCTGGCTCTGTCTGGTATGACCTCTCTGTCTCTGGAGCTGTGGCACGAGTCGCTGTCCAAGCAGGTGAAGAACGAGGCTCCCATTGATACCTACTTCTACTCGGATGTGCTGCTGTCCCGTGGTCTGGATGTGGCTCTGATTCCTCGTCTGATGGAGCTGCTGCAGTACACGCATCCTTCTCGTCTGGTGTTCGTGTACGGAACCTTCAAGCGTGACGGTTTCCGAACGATGTTGGACTGGATGGTGAAGAACGCGACCCTGGGCTACTTCAAGAACCTGAAGTACTTCCAGGTGTCTGAGCACAACATTCAGGCCTCCGTCAATGTCGGTGACGCCGCTACGCTGCAGGCTGCCATTCTGGCTGATCTGAAGAAGATCTGCCAGGACAAGGTTGGTTTCCCTCTGCTGGAGGACATCAACCTGGACAACAACGGTTACAACGAGAGCGGCGGCACTGGTATTTCTCAGTTCGCCATGCAGCTGATGGGTGCTTGCCCCACCAGCAGCGGCGTGAAGGTGACTGCTTGGACCAACCTGGGCAAGCCCTACGTCAAGATGTGCCACGAGGTCTCTGACAGTTACCTGTACTACGATTTGGAGGACGAGAGAGAGCGCGCGCAGTGCCGCTTCACGTGGAACTGGGAGCTGAAGTCCGGTGAGATAGAGTACGCCCTTAACGGTCCGTTCCCCAACTCGGACAACCTGCAGTACTGCCCTACTGAGACTCCTACGCCCGAAGCCCCGACCGAGGAAGTGACCCCGACCGAGAAAGTGGTCCCGACCGATGCGTCTCATGACGTGCCTGTCACCACCGACTAAGTTGATTATGTGATCTGTCCTTTCTTTGTTTCCCACACGCTTGTGAAGTGATCCTTCCACTTCCAGTCTTTGTTCTTCCAAAGCATCACAGTTCTCCAATGCTGTATTCATACAAACACACCACCCTAAACCAACTAATCCTCGTCCTCGTCATCATCTGCCGCCACCTCCTGGTTCTCCAGCTCCATCTTCTTCATCAGACCCTCCAAGTCCGCGTCCTCCTGCTTGTGCGCCACACGCGGCTACGCCTCACACTCCCCTCCCACGCCCACCTCGTTCTTCACTGCCATGGCCCCGCCGTTCTCCTTCAGCACACGCTCCAGCTCCGCAATGGCCTTGTTCAGCAGCTCCACGCCCTCGCGCTCCTGCAGCGCCATGGTGGTCATGACGTACAGCGGCGGTGCAATCAGGCTGATCTAGTCATCACCCCCACTCACCACGTCCACCGAGATCGGCATGTCCTTCGTGCCCACGGCCTCCGCGGCCTTCTATCCCTCACCGCCGCACGCCACACCCACCATCGCCGCACGCAGTCCGTCCACGCCCTGAATGCTGAAGCACGTGGCTTCGATGTCCGCACGCACCTTCTGCGCCTGCGGCGCCATGCGCGTGGCGATGAGCTCCTGCAGCTGTTTGCGCACCGCCTCGTCCACGTCGCACTCCTGCAGGATCTCCGGCTTGCTAGGAGTGATTCGGCGATTCGGGGCCAACCTCACGGAGATCATGAAGGCGTTGTAGCCGCTCTGGTACTTCTCTGCCAGCGGCCAGATGATGCGTGTGTAGATGTCGTCAAGCGAAATGTCGCTGCGATTTGCCAGGACGCTCGCGATGTTGTGCACCTTCTTCGCCTCCTGATATTTGCGCTCCGCCTTGTTCACATCGTCCTCCGCCACACGGCGTTTCGACAGGTCCACGTATCCTACGCCGTGAGTCATACCATCGAAATCACCAACCCTTCTCCTCATCAACACGGGTGACCACGCTGGGCTCCACCTTGCCAATCTGGACAAGCTTGGGGATGGAGCGGATACGGCGACGCGACAGCTCCGATGCAGGAATGAAGCCCTGGATGCGGTTGTACTCGAGCAGCGTGACGTACACTCCACTGTCGGTGATTCTAAAGAGGATGAAGGGAGGAAGAATGCGGCCCACTTCATTACCTTCACCATCACGACGTCATCCACCTTCGGGAATTCGTTCGCGTAAAAGCGGTGACTGCTCACTTCAAAGGTATCTACAGCCCGTTAGACGGAACTCGCGCTCTCATCACTCCGCTACCTTCTTTCGGCATTTTGGGTACTATCGGGTTGAAATCTGGCGAGTTGAAGGGCATCCGCGGTTATTCACGCAAAGAAATGAAAGTGCCAACGAGCGTGCGAACAAACACAAGAATTGCTATCTAGAATCTCAACAATGCCGGTGGAGCCATCGACGCGGATCTTCATTCCCGTCTTGATCTTCTCCATCAGCCCCGCAACGCCCACAACGCACGGGATTCCCATCTCCTTCGCCACCACGCTTCCGTGCGTCAACACGCCCCCAATCTCAATGGCGATTCCCCCCGCAGGTGCAAACACCGGCGTCCACCCCGGGTCCGTGGCTCGGACCACCAGAATCTCTCCCTTGGCAATCACCGTGTTGTGCGGGTCGGTCGCCACCACTGCCCTTCCCTCCACACGCCCCGCGGAAGCGGGATAGCCCTTCAGGACGGTTGGCGGGAGATGTTTCAGCTGCTCCTGCATGGCCTGCGATAACGTGATCATGTCGCACTCCGGAGCGCAAATGACCCGCGGGAGTTCTCTGTTCTTCGCGCCTCGCAACATCTCCTTCTCCGTTTCCACCTTCTCCATAAAGTCGGATCCACTGACTTTTCCCTCTTCCCACCACAACATCTCCTCCACCGTCAGGTCGAACACGTCCTCTGCACAGCGCAGCACGCCTCGACCGGCCATCCGCGCGCCCACCTGCCGCAGGATACGGTGGTATTGGTGCATGACGGAAATCATCCCGTATTTGGGATGTTCACGGTACTTCATCATCAGACGCGCCATGGGCAGTGCCTTCTTCACCTTCCTTCTCTGCGAAGCACTCAATCGACTCAGAATTCTCTCTTCTGCCTCGTCTCTCTGCTGCTGGATTTCCTCTTCCGATAGGATGGGCGAATCCTCCATGTTGCATGCGATTGCCAGCACGCGGTACGGCTCGTCAACGTATCTACGCCTCATCTCACCGTGGAGTCAAAACCTTGGGGCCCCAACGTCGAGTTCGCCATGGCATCTCCTTCCAAACAGCTCCATAAACCGATCCCATTCTGTCACAAACGCGCGAGCCACAGAGTTCTCTTCTCTTCTCAACGCGTCCACCCATGCAGTCACCTCCTCCTTCTTCTCCGCCGCCACCAACGCCTACTCCTTACATCAAATCACCACACCCACCTTCACCTCCTCCTCCTTCTTCAGCTCGCGCACGCCGCGGCCCAGGCGGATCATGCTGTCATTCATTTGCTTTGCCAGATTGCCCTCCACGAGCGGCCACAACTGGTCTTCTTCTCCCTTCATTCCGTTCTTGGCCAAAATCGCCGTGATTTTGGTCATGCCGCGATAGATGTAGTTCACGATCGCCTTCATTCGCACATTGAACTCAAAGAACGGGAACGCCACCGCCAGCGCGTCGTGCAACTGCACATTCTCTCCCTTCTCCTCCAGCACCTTCGCCAGCGCGTCGGCAACACTTCCCATGTCCTCCATCAGACGCAGCAGCTCCTGCTCCATCTCCGCCACGGAGGCCCGCCGTCGAGCGTACCCGAGCACTCTCTTCACAAGCGGCTTCACGAACTCCTGCTTGATGCCCCTGAACGCTTGTGCGGCCTGCGTGTGATCGAAGAAGGGGTAGTGATTCTTGTGCACCTCCTTCACGATCTGCGCCATCTCCGCGTCCACCGTCGTGCCAAACCGCTCTATGCATGAACCGGCCCGCGAGGCGGCACTGATGGTAATGCGGCGGAGAAGCCAGTTGTTGGTGAAGCCGGCGATGTTGATGAACACGAAGCCGTTCAAGTACAGCAGGTACTTCTCAGAGAGGTGGGTGACCGCGCGGAAGAGAGAGCAGCCCATGGGCGTGAACGGGTCCGTCAGCATCTGGATGTGGGCCAGGTTCACGTACAGGCCCCACTCCATCGCGTACGGGTGGATCAGAGGGTTGATGACTACGCCTCAGCAGACCGCACAGCGCGCACGGTTCGGCACCGCCAGCAGGTGCGTGATGGGCCGCGCCTGCAACACGAACAGCTCCGCGCCGTAGAAGGCGAACTCCACGTCCATCGGCGCCTGGTAGTACTTCTCGACCTCCACCACCGCGCGACAGACCGCTTCGATCTACCCTTCACATCGCACACCACCGCCACCTGCTCTGCCGTGAAGCACGCGCGCGACCCCTCCTCGGCCGTCAGTTCCACCTTGCTGGTGCCCGCCTTGGGGTAGTTTGATACGAGCTTGAAGGACTGAACGGGGAGACATTCCTCCTCGATCGCGTAATCGCGACGGCCGTATGGCTTGCGGATGCGCCAGTGGTCCGCGTTCACCTGCCCGCTCACGAGAGCTTCGCCCAGGCCCTGAACGCCGTCGAGGGAGATGTGCGCTCGAGAATTGGTTTGCGGGTCTGCGGTGAAGGCAACGCCCGCGCAGTCCGCAGGGATCATGATTTGGACGACGACCGCGATCGACGTATCGAAGGCGGGAAAGCCGTTCTGTACGCGATACTGGATCGAGCGATAGGAGTACAACGATTTCCAGCACTGTTTCACGGCGGCACACACAGAGGCAACATCGCAGTGCACGTTCAGAACGGTGTCGTTCATTCCCGCGAAACTGGCGTTTTCCAAATCCTCGGTCACTCCGCTCGATCTTACGGCGAGTAGCGGATTGCAGATTGATGAGTTATTTTGTAGATCATGCAGCTGGTTTTGAATTTCGGCAACAAGCTCCTCCCTGAGTTCGTACTCGTCGAACTGCTTTTGAATTGCATTTGCCTTCTCCTCCGTCAGCGTTTCCCCTTGTTGCAGCTCTGGGGTGCAATTCCAGTCAGAACGGAATTCCACGAAGGCCTCTTCGCGGATAATGAACGCATTCGGAACGTGGAATCCTCCCTGCGCCAAAACAATGAGGTTGAATCCCTTGCCTCCAATTGTGTTCAGATTCACGCAGTCGCCTCTCGATGCAAGCTACTTCATGAGGAAGGTGCAGATTGTCAATACGCTGACAGTGTAACTCATGAGAAGCTTCTTTGTTTTTTATTTCGATGTGGGTGATTGAAACAGGCGTCACTGCGACTAATGCTTGAACCCTTACTCCACTCCATTCCTAAGACAATCCTCACACTCATCCTTTACACGCGTTATCGCAACCAATCATCGTATTGAATGGATCTGTGATATTTACGCGACCTTTTGCCACCCATTCAGAAGGCGTTCAGTGAACTCATCCATTTTCTCTTTCATGGATGCGCTTCTGACTTCCCTACAACTCTACGCTTCCAAAACGGGAGATGGGACGGTGGAGCGCGACAATGACTCGGGCTGCCTGATTCTGCGCTACAAAAACATCCCCCTTGTTCTAAAGAGTCAGAACGTGTCATCTACATCGGATTTCACGGGCACTCTGCAGTTAACGAATGATAGCAAGACCGTTTCTTTGGAATTCCATGTCATGAAGGGGAACATCTACGGATTGTGCACGTTCACTGTGAATGGAGCGAGCACTGTTTATTCTGATGAAAAGGGAATTCGCTCCTTGACGCTTTATTTTGTGTCCTTCTATTCCCTAACCCGAAACAGTGACCAGTCCGTCACAGTCAAGTACTATCTTCCCTCCATCAATGAAATGGTCACAAAGCACTACAAGAATGACATCTGCATAAGGGACAAAGTGAAGACGTGGAACGGAGTCCAATACATGTACAAATATTCGCCGTATGCCCTCCGAAAGACTGTGTATCCCCTGACAAGGAGGGACATTTCTATTCCCATTGCCTTCTTCCACGAGGACGGCACTCCTACGCGAGTGGCTGTCATGGAGGGAAACACGATTCTCTACACGGCGAAGTACTTCATCGATAGCACGATGATTATGTACGACCAGAAGGATAGCATCGTCTATCAGGGCGAGTACGTCTTCTGCAAGCCCTTCTTCTTCCTGCCCCACGGCAAGGGCGAGCAATACCTCCACGGGAAGAAGCTCTATTCCGGCCACTTCGAGTACGGCGTTCGCTCGGGCAAGGGCAAGCTGTACTACAGCAACGGGAAGGTGAAGTACGACGGGAACTGGGAGTGCGACCGCCCGCATGGCGCGGGCACGATTTGCAACAAGGACGGACAGCCCTACTGCCAAATCACTTCACGGTACGGGGACTTTACCCGCTTCCTGCGCAAGGAAACGGTGTTCGAGTACTTTCCGAGCGAGGGCCTCTTTTCCTTCCTCACCAAGGCGCACGTGGAGGTCTATTCGCAAATCAACCAGATCCCCTTCTCCTCGCGACAGCGCGACATCCAATTCACCTACGACCTGAGCGGGCTGACCCTCACAGACAATCAACTCAAGAAGTACGAGGCTCCCGTCGTTTCGCCCCACGCCGCCGCCAAGATTCAGAAGGCGGAGGCCTTGAGGCGGCTGCTTCTGGCTTCGGGAGGCAACATAGACGATCCCAACAGCGTGGTGCATCTCACCGTGCCCAACGGGTGGCAGCCCTTCAGCAAAACAGCCATCGACTTCTCCCTGCTCGGCTGGCTGGAGGAGCTGGTCGTGGGCGACAGTGCCCTGCAGCGCGTGACAGACGTGGTCGCCCGCTTCCTCCTCCGCCTGAGGACGATCGCTATTGGCGACAACGCCTGCAGCTGTGCGTCGGTGGCGCTGGGCTGCTTGCCGGCTCTCCGCTCGCTCACCTTTGGCGAGCACGCCTGTCAGATTAGCTCCACCATCGCCATTGAGAATTGCATCACACTCGAGTTTATCCACTTCAGCGCGGATTGTTTCGGGAAGCTTCTCTCCCTCTCTCTGACCCACCACCCGGCGCTCAAAACCGTCTTCTTCGGCAGCAACGCCTTCGCCAGCCTCACCTCGCTGTCCATCACCCACTGTCCGATGTTGGGCTCAATCGAGCTGATGAAGGACTCGTTGCCGTCCATCTCCTTTCTCTCGCTCAAGAAGCTGCCTCTGTTCTCCACCATCGCCGGGGGCAATGGATGCTTCACCAACCTCTCTACCCTCGTCACTCTCGAAATCAGGGGTATTTCTGGCATCTTCTCTTCATCCTAGACACACCCCTTCTCAAGCCCTCTGGCTTCCTTTTCGACGTTCCCTCTTCCCTCCAACGCCTCACGACACTCCTCCTTGACTCGCCCTCTCTCCTCTCCTTCTTCATCCAATCCTTTCGCAAAGACTTCTTCCCTCTCACCGACACGGGCATGCCCGCCAACACGCCCCTCGCCTTCGCCACCTCCATCCGTCTCACTCACAATCTCGTTTCGTCTCTGCGCGAGCTGGATTGGTCCGTCTTCTCCTTCGTGACAACCATCCAACTCACCGACGGCTTCGACACCCGTGGCTCCTTCCTCGTTTGCGACCTGACCTGCCTCAAAACGCTCATCGTGGGAGACGGTTGCTTCTCCGCCCCCGGCACGGACCGCCGGCTGGTTCTGCGGTCTCTGCCGCAACTCACCGCTCTCTCCATCGGGAAGGAGTCCTTCTCCTTCTTCTCCCGGTGCTCGCTGAACAGTCTGATCGCTTCATCTCCTTCACTCTAGACCTCCCGCGACTCACCGCTTTCTCCCTCGGCAAGTCCTGCTTCAACTCCTCCACCGAAGCGAACTGCGCGCTGGAGTTGGAGTCGTTGCCGCAGCTCACCGAGCTGTCCTTCCCACACCACGCCTTCGAGAACTACTCCCAACTCCGCTGTGCCTTCCTTCCCCGGTTGGAGTGTGCTTTCTTCTTGTACTGCACCTTCAACGGCAAGGGAAGCAACACCCTCCTCGACCTCTCGCCCTGTCCGTCCATCAAACGGCTCTTCTTCTCCTCCTACTCCTTCGCCTATTTCACCTCACTCAATCTCACAGGCCTCGTCGCCCTCACTTCCCTCTCCGTTGATTCCTCCTGCTTCAACGGCCTTTCTCCCAGCGTTTTCCAGCTCAATGACCTCACCGCTCTCACCACGCTGTCCATCTCCGCCAACTCCTTCTCCGGCGCCACTTCCTTCTCCTTCAAAGGCACTTCTTCCTCCTTCGCCTAACCTCCAGACTTACCCGCACTCACCTCCTTCTCCATGGGGCTGTCCACAACTCAATACATCACCGAATCCTACCCCAACGCCACCTCGCTTTTCATCGGCAACGCCTCTGCTCTCGACACCGTCCAGCTCGGCGCCAACTCCTTCCCGCGGGGACAGCACCTCACGTTGCGCGGTACGCATTCGGCAATGGCATCACAACACAGATCTGCCTCGTCTCAACTGGATGGCGGTCGGCGCGAACTGCTTCAACGGCGACGTGCATGACGGCGTTCTCCTTCTGCAGAGTGGCTTCTTCCTCTTCTCCTCACATCCAGACACGCCCAGTCTCCGCACATTCAACATCGCCTCCGGCACGTCGTCCTCCTTCAACAACTTCGCTACTGTACAGGTGGACGGTGAACCCTCTCCTCTCCTCTCACCTCCAGCCTCCCTCAACCCCACGGGCTGGTCCTGGACAACCAAGTGCTTCCGCTTCGTGTCCTCCCCGTCAAAGAATGCGCAAGTCAACGCCAAGATTATGGAGCGGTCGCTTCGGCTTCCGGACAGCTACTGTCTCTCCTCCTCGAAGAAGCGCATCACAACCATCTCCTCCACCGTCACCGAAATCGTCGTGTGCACCGACTTCGCCGGCTCTCCCTCGCAAACCGTCTTCGCCGTCGAGTCGAAACCGCGTCTGAGGCAGCTGGTGATCGAGAACAGCGCTCTCCCCTGGGTTCTGTCTCTGCAGGTGGCGAACAACCCCTGTTTGCAGCGCATCCGCCTGGGCCGCAACTGCTTTGCCTGCACGGGCGGCAAGGGCGTTCTGACAGTGAAAGGCTGCCCGCAGCTGGAAGAGTTCACGATGGGCCCGTACTGTTTCGTTGCCGTGAGCATCATAACTCTTTGCGACCTGGCTGCACTGAGTGACTTCGCCTTCAATCCGACTTCTCTGCAGAGCTGCGAGTCCATTGCTTTCACGCGGTGCGCGCAGCTGAATCAGATTGCGTTCCCACCGCACAGCTTCCCCAGCATCGCCTCCATCACCATCTCGGACATGGCGGAACTCCAAACCATCGTGTTTGGCGAAGACAGCTGCTGTGGCGTGAAGTCCAAGAATCCCGCCTTTTCCTGCACCAGTGCGTTTGCGGATTGCTCGTCACGACTAGAGTGCCCGTCACTCCGTCTGATTGACTTCGGAGACAACATCAACTCTCTTTCTCTCACGTCCTTCTTCTCCTTCACCATCGCCCGTACCGCCCAATTGGGACACTGACGCACAGAATGCCCCCAACTCCGCCCCGGCGAGTTCGACATCCTCCGAACCAAGCCCTTCCTCGGCTTCAAGCAAACCAACGTGGAGAGTGACCCGGACGGGTACATGGCTCTCTTCCTCCGCCCAGACTCCGCTCCCACGCCCGACACCATCACCGCGTCGGCGTGCTGCGCCATCAGCCAGTCGGCGGAGTGTGTGGTGATCGCGGACACCTCGCTGAACGGCTCCACGTTCACCAGCCTCACACTGCGCGGATACCCCAATCTGCAGTTCCTCACCATCGGGTCCTTTTGCTGCGTCAACGTGACGACGGTGAACTTTTCCCAGCTGCCTTCTCTCTATCGCCTCACCATCGAGGCCTCCTCCTTCCGGTCGAGCGAGGGCACGAAGGCCTCCTTCTACAACTGCCCGAAGCTCAACGCGATTCTGATAGGCAACGGCTGCTTCGTGTTCTTCGACGACCTCTCCATCAGCAACCTGCCGGACCTGACGAGGCTGTTTGTGGGCAGCTTGGAGGCCTCGAAAGACGGACTGGGGTGTTTTTCTACGACGCAGAAGTTCAGTTTGTCGAGTGGGTGTGATGAGATGAAGTGATGCGAAGAACTTCCCAGCTTGTGTGTCCTGCTGTTCGGGTGTAACGCCTTCGCCAACGGAAGGGAGCTGGTGCTGCGCAGTGGTCGTGGCGGCGGGGCGTGAGGAGTAGACATGAAGAGTCTCCACAGCGTCCTGTTCGGCGAGAACGCCTGGCGGATGGACGAGGAGAACGTGATGTTCAACAACCACGGGACCATGAAGTACTCGAACACGCTGGTGCTGGAGAGTGGGTGTGTGGGCGTGTGGTGAGCGGTAGGCTTGCCAGCGCTGAAAAACATGGTTGTGAACAACCACTATTCCACGGCGCTGGAGTACGTGGGCGTGGTGAAGGTGAGGGGCCAGTTCCACCCGAAGTTCAGCTTCTCGCGCTCCCTGTACTCTCTGAAGCACGTGTCCCTGCACCTACACCAGAGTACACGGAGAATGGCGCGATGAGGAGTAGATTCTTGCTCGATGTGCGATACGATCTCTCATCTCTCTACATCATTCGTTGTGAAGAGGGATTACTAGTTTTCGTTGTGTTTCTTCCGATACTCCCCATTCCAGAAAAGAATACGGATCTGAGAAAGTGTATATCGCAACGATTGCAAATAAAACAGATAGTGGAGAATGGAGGCAAGGAGTCTCATCACAATTCCTTCTTCCCAACCATTTCTGCGCTTGCGGCATCACACAGAACAGGAATGAGCGGATTTTCCTTCGGCGGCTTCGGGGCCAACGCGAATAAGGGTACTTCTACCGGGTTTGGCTTTGGACAGTCCGGATTCGGTAATGCGAATCAGCAGGGGTTTGGAGGGTTCGGAAACACGGCCCAGCAGCAGCAACCGGCTGTGAATCCCGTTTCGCTGATCCTTCAGAATTATAAATATATGTGATGGTTTCCTTGGTGTGTGATGCATAGTCTTCAAAATTCTGCAAACCAGGATGACAGTGTCTTCTCCTGCGTGATGTTCAACTACTGCCCACCAAACCTGAGAGAAGAGTTGTTCACCCACTCGTCCCGTAATGTGTAGCTTTTTAAAGGACGAATCCAATCGCACCCTTTACGGCAAGTATTTGAAAGAGAATCCCGACCCCGAGGTGGGTTTTGGTTCTTCGCTTCATGGTAGAACATGGTCCCCGTTGTTGTACACGGGTTTGAGGGACTGAAGGCCCGCATGGAGAACCAGAAGACGCTGATCCAGAGCGTGAACAAGAACATCGAAGTGCTCAGCAACGCCATAACGCAGGTGCGTGTTCTGGTGACGGAGTGCGATCGCATGGCGCGCCAGTGCAACGCGAAGCAGGCGGAGCTGGAGGAGAAGCTGATTCGCGTCATCGGAAAGCTGGAGTCCAAATCGGCCAAATCCCAGATTGTCGTCACCAACGAGGCTTTCGTTGAGACGCTCGTGAAGCTGCAGCGCAGCATCTCCCTCCCCTCATATCCTTGAAGCGACAGCGGCCGTTTCTTAACGATTACGTCGGGCTTGCAGAGCAGGCTTTCTGCCGTGTACAGTGCGTTAAACACCTACGGCGTGACCATCCCCGAGGACTCGGTGAAGCTGGAGGACGCCGAGAATGTGCTCAAAGTGGATATGGGCGCACGGCCTCACGCGTAGTTTTTACAGAACCAGGAGACCGCCCTGGAGAAGATCGTGACCATTTTAAAGCAGACGCAGAAGGAGTTGCAGATGATTCTCACAGACCCGTTTGTGCGCGTTACCTATCGCTCCTCTCCTCCTTGTTCAACAAACACGGCAATTGCCTCCACCGATCGGAATGTTGTTGCTTCCCGTCATCCCGTGACCGCCACGTCCATAGCCGCCGTAGCCGCCATAGCTGCGTCCGTAGCGGCTGAAACTGCCTCCCGAGGGTCCGGAGTACGCGTAGCGCTCCAGCTCTGGCGGCACGTCCTGGTGCGCGTCGCGCAGCACCTTGATAAGCTCCTACGCCTCACGCCACCTTCTCTCGCCCACGCGCGTCACTCTGGCGGAAGTGTCCGTGAAGAAGCTCACAGCGGTGCCCTCCGAGTAGCCGTCGGCGGTCTTGCGGCCGGCACGGCCCACGCGGTGGATGTAGTCCTCCACGCACATGGGGAAGTCGTAGTTGATCACCACGCGAATGTCCTTCACGTCCAGCCCGCGCGACGCCACGTCCGTCGCCACCATGATGGTGGTGCGACCCGCCTTGAACTCCTCGATCACGTAATCACGCTCGCGCTGCTCCTTGTCGCCGTGGATCGCCAGCGCGTTGAATCCGTCGCGACGCAGTTCGCGCGTCAGGTCGTCGGCGCCGCGCTTGGACTTGGTGAAGATGATCACACGCGAGTGCTTGTCGATGCTGCGCAGGATATTCAGCGTCTCGTTCAGCTTCTGCCCCTCCGTCACGCACTTCACGATCTGCTTCACGTGGTCCGTCACCTTCAGGTCCAGCGAGCCCACGTTCACCTGGATCGGGTTGTTCAGGAAGTCGCGCGCCAACTGCTGCACTTCCTTCGGCCACGTCGCACTCCACATCAGCGTCTGGCGGTCCGGGCGGATCTGTCCCACGATCTTGCGGATTTGAGGCTCGAAGCCCATATCCAGCATACGGTCCGCCTCGTCCATCACCAGGTACGTCACGCGTCGCAGGTTCGTCACGCCCATGTCCAGCAGGTCCAGCAGGCGGCCCGGTGTCGCGATCACGATCTCCGCGCCGCGGCGCAGCGAGTCGATCTGCGCGCGCTTGGGCGCGCCGCCGTACAGGCAGGTGCTGCGAATGCCGCTGGAGGTGCCGAAGCGCGCGCACTCCTCCTGCGTCTGGTTGGCGAGCTCGCGCGTGGGCGACAGCACCAGGCAGATGGGGCCGTCGCCGGGCTGCAGGAAGGGCTGTGCGCGGATGTGAATCAGGGCGGGAAGAATGAACGACAACGTCTTGCCGGAGCCCGTGGCGGCGATGCCGACGACATCGCGCCCGGAGAGGGCCATGGGCCAGCCCTGCGACTGGATGGCCGTGGGGGCCTTGAAGCCGGCCTTCTTGATGACATCCAGCACATCGGCTAGGAATCAGAGGGGGAGGAAATGCCGACCGGGGAAGGGGGAGACGTCGAAGGAGAGGACGGGCTTCGGGATGTTGTCTCCCTGGCAGATGATTTCGTTTTGGCGTCGCCAGTCCTCCACCTCCTTGTCGCTCATCGCGGTCACGGCGGGATGTTCCTAGACTAACAGACGGAACGAGACGCTACGTGGTAGAAGTTCTTTTCAAACTTGGTGAGAGTCAGGTTGTCCCACTGAATGTCCTTCAAATGCTCTCCAGCGAACGCACCGTCGTTGGCGCCTCTGTAGCCGCTACCTCCCGAATACGCGCTGTTGTAACGACGTGTGTCCGGCCTACGATGAGAGCCCACCAAAAAGAACGACGAGGCATCTCTGTACGACCTCGAGCCATAGTGGCTAGAAGAGTACGCATCGTAACCTCCTAATGGGTAAACAAGAAACAAGAAACTACTGGAAGGATAGTCCCTTCGATCGCTATGATAGCTGCGGCGATCGTAGGAACCAGAACGGCTTCTGTCGCGGCGAGAATGGTATCCGTGACTTCTGTCGTAGCTAAAACCGTAAACGCCGCATAGAGCCAAGTACCTAGAACTACGAGAGCGTCCACGGCCGTAGCTCGGCGAGCGGCTGTCACGACGACGGCGGCTAGAAGAACGACTTCTCCGACTCGAACGATATCTGTCACGAGAATGGGAACGTGAAGCACGGCTATCTCTTGAATTGCTACGATCTGGTCTGCGATTGTCTCCTTCCATTAGTATACTTTGAATTGTCTGTGGACCGGAGTGTACAGTCATCCGTGATTATCAAGGACCACTGTGCCCTCCACAAGTGCCTTCTCACGGAATCGCTGATAGTTCTATGGAGGAAGTGGTGTGCATAGTGTTTAAAAGAATAACGGAAGGGCATTGGAGTTGATGATGCGTGGTTGATGAATGAGTATGTGCATAGGGGGTATT
>OIWT01003480.1_pt1 | contig 14358 bp, 28 predicted proteins | sample 1587701 | NCBI WGS metagenome assembly OIWT01 (sample SAMEA3888904, study PRJEB22519) | human gut metagenome | biome: human gut; feature: human-associated habitat; material: faeces | place: Denmark | collected 2009
TAATTTGGACGCAAGATCGTTTCCGCGGTTATTAATTTTGGTGCAATTGGCTGTAGGAACACCGAAACAATAACCGAAATCGGGCCCCCTTTCGGAATCGCCTGGGATCGTTATAAACAGGGCAAAGAAACAGCCTTTTGAATCACAAAATGGGTGAAGAGAGTAGGCATTCGCTAGACAGGCTGACGGTGCTAGATTCCTACGTATTCAAGGTGTATGTGAACGATCCCCGTCGTTTTGATCAAGTCCAGGAAATGATGGATGGATTTGAGATTGGGGGTTGGATTCTGCGCCGTTCGTGTGATGGATTAGATCTCGAGTGGGATGGCTTTGAAGTCAAGAAGGATCGCCAGGGCGGCTACGTCGAAGCATCGTAAGGCTATGGGGTCTCGGTCATGTGCAGTGCATCGGTGTCGACACGGTTTGTTACCAAGATTGAAGCGCGTTTGAAGAAGATACCCTATGTCACGAAGGTGAAGGTCTCCGGAGAAGGAGCGCCCAGTGGCACGACAAAGTCCGGCAAGGACAAGTGTACAAGCGACAGGCTGCTTGATGATCGCGGAGTGAGAGTCATGAACGTCATGCCTACTGCGTTTCCTCACTCCTAGGCGTGCGCCAATTACGCGATCGGCCAGCTGCGCCTTATGAAGGGCCATCTGGCGACTGCCACGGAGGGCAACATCCGCGGCCGTCTGGTCATGGACTACGATGGCAGTCTCACCATCGGCTCAACTGCAGTGCCTTCTGCGTCCCCTCATCGCTAGATTTCCGTCGTGGGCAAGATGCGCTACCACGAGACCAACTACCCCGTTGCCGACGCGACGACCATCACGTGGTTCGCCTCGCGCGCTGTTATATCTCCATCCTCCCATTACGAGTAGAATGGCGAGTGGACCCAGGTCGCGACGGGTCCGTCCTACACTCCGATCGCGGAGGTGGGTGTCTCCCATCGTTATTACTGCTAGGACGCTGGAAAGAAGATCATGCTAGTAATTCACGTGAAGGGCCTGGCGTCGGAGGCGGAGGTCGGCAACGTGATGATCTCGCAGGAGCTGGAGAACAGCGTAGCCGTCCCCGCCGCGCCTGACCCCTAGACGCAGCTGCTCCTGAAAAAGAAGCGCACTCTGGCCTACGACGTCACCGTCACCTCCGAGCTGCCTGCGGAGGCCGCCGCCAGTGGGCGTGGGGCGTGGGGGTGAGGCGTAGAGGCGGGCAAGCGCGGTACGGATGCGGTGCGCTGCACGAAGCGCGGCCTGGTGCTGGTGAAGGGCGGGCGTGTGGTGTTCAACGAGGAGTACGGCCCGAACGCGTGGATCGCATCCGTGCGCGGCGCGCCGACGCAGGCGGTGCTGCACTTCGGCGAGGCCACGGTGCAGGTGCAGTTCGCGAGCGCGGAGGAGTGCGTGGCGTTCGTGCTGGCGGCGCGCGCGTACAGCGCGTACGACAAGGTGTGCATGATCTGCTCACTGCCGCCCGTGGACAAGGAGGTGACGCCCACCGTCTCGGTGGTGAACGCGCTCATCCAGGCGGGCGCCGCCGTCGAGCCGTACGTCTGGGTGCGCGTGGGTCGTGCGGATGACATGTAGGAGGAGGCGGCGCCGGTGGAGCCGGGCCTGCCGGACGTGGACGACCAGGACGTGGAGACGCTGTCGCGGGCGATCCAGCAGCTAGTGGCGGACCGCCGCATCAAGGCGTCGACGCAGGCGGTGCTGGTGGGCATGCTGGCGGCCGTGAGCCAGGGCTCCTGCCCGCAGGGGCTGCCCAAGCCGCAGGCGTGGGTGGAGCCGGAGTCGGAGGAGGAGCCTGAGGAGGAGGACGAGGACGAGGGCATGGTGGGTGCCAGCAGCAGCGCTGGCAGTGCAGGCGGCGTGAGCGAGGCGGAGTACGACGAGCGTGTGGTGGCGGCGGCGGCGTGGCGTGAGGCGTAGAAGAACGCGCCGCAGGGCCCGTGGTCGCTGGAGGAGGCGCAGTACGATCGGTTCAAGGCGCTGTTCAAGAAGAGCGCGGAGAACGGCGCGATGGACCGCGAGACGGCGATGGGGGTGTTCGCGCTGAGCAAGCAGGACCCGGCGCTGGTGCGCGAGGCGTGGGCGTGGCACGTGGGCGTGAGGCGTAGCATTGAGGCGGTGAAGGCGGGCGCGTCGTTCAACCTGATGCAGTTCGTACTGGTGATCCACATCCTGCGCGTGGGCGCCGGGCGCGGGCGTGAGGCGTAGAAGGTGCGCGACGGCAACACGATGTTCTCGCAGCTGCCCGAGGAGCTGGCGTTCCTGCTGAACGGCCCGAGCAAGGCGGAGAAGCCCAAGAAGGCGGAGAAGCCCAAGAAGGCGGAGAAGCCCAAGAAGGCAGCGGCGGAGGAGGACGAGGTGGACTGGGCGCTGCCGGCGAGCGCGGTGGCGAAGATCCGTGGCACGTTCGAGAAGGTGAGCGAGGGCGAGGAGCTGGCGGTGAGCAAGGCGATGAAGATCTTCCTGAAGAGCGAGGTGAAGCCGAAGGACGTGGCGGCCATGTGCGGGCTGTGTGCGGGTGTGATGTGTAGTGTGAAGCTGGTCTGCGGCGGCCAGCCGAAGACGCTGACGGGTCCACAGTTCGTGGTGATCATGGGCATGCTACAGAACGTGCGCAAGGGCGCGGCGGTGCCGAAGACGCTGCCCGCGGCGTGCGAGGAGCTGCTGAACGAGGCGGAGGCGCCGAAGAAGCCCGCCAAGAAGCCTGCCAAGCCCGCTAAGCCTGCAGAGGAGGAGGAGGAGCCGAAGGAGGGCGGCGAGGCAGACTTCACGATCGACAAGGCGACGTTCGCGGCGCTGAAGAAGCGGTTCCAGAAGGAGACGGAGGGCGAGGAGACGATGGCGCCGGCGCTGGCGATCAAGTATTTCAAGAAGTCGGGCGTGCCGGAGGAGGACGTGAAGCAAATCACGAAGATGGTGCTGAAGGGCCACAAGGGGCCGATTTCGCTGGGCCAGTTTGTGGTGATCATGTACGTGTTGAAGAAGGTGAAGGAGGGAGCGGAGGTGCCTTCCAGTGTGCCCGCCCCGCTGAAGAGATTCCTGTAGTTGTGGTATTGCTGTGTGTTGGCGAGCGTTTGTTCCAAACAGGAGAAGCGTCAATGTACCCCTTCACGAACTCCACGAACGCCGCCACGTCGTTGAAGGTGCTCAGATAGCCCAGCGACACGCGGACTACGCCTCACACTCCCCTCTCACACCCACTGGCACCCAACGGAATTCCCCTGAACAGGTCGTTCGTGTCGGCACACGCGCGCTTCTCCCTCCCCACGCGCTCGTACAGGTCCGCCGGCTGGCGGAGGTACTTGCGGCACGCGCCCGGGTTGCAATGGCATCCCGTGCGGATGTGGAGGCGGTGCTTCAGCGACTCCGTCTGCACCTCGTAGTACCCGATGTACGACCCGTCGTCGTGCAGCAGACTCAGACTCACGATCCCGCCCTGCACGGCCGAATCGCCCATCGCGTGCTTGCCGTACACCTCCACCACAGGGTTGCCGTTTGTGTGGCGGATGCGAACCAGCTGGCTGTACAGGTATCGCGTGAGGCTGCTCACATGACGGTTGATGCTGTCGATGCCCAACTCCTCCAGCGAATCGAAACCGTAGCGAAGACAGGCAATGCTGAGAAAGTTGATCGTGCCGTCCTCGAAGCGCGTGCACGGACGGTTCTACGCATGACCAAAACAGCCTCGAAAAACGTGAAAGAGGTTGTAGCGGTCCAGTTCGCTGGCCATCTGAACCGTGCCGCCGCCCCAGTACAGCTTGCGCAGGTCGTTCACGTGTTTGTTGCGGATGAGGAGGGCGCCCGTTCCCGTCGGGTACCCGAACAGCTTGTAGAAGGAGATGCAGACGAAATCGGGCTTGTGGGCGGACAGGTCGAGCCGGCTGGTGGGAACGAAGGCAGCCGCGTCGAGAAGGACGAGCCACTCGTGGCCCTTCGGTTGAGAGAGCGGAGAGGAATTACATCGTGGAAGTGCCCGTTGTGGATCTTCTCGATCCAGTCGAGCGGATACTTCACTCCGGCAAAGTTGTCTTCCGCAGGATAGGCAAACAGGCTATAGGTGACATTCTTGCCCATTTCCGCCGGAAGGCGGTTCGACTCCTCTTCCACTGCGAAGGTCGTGTCCTTTTCTGCCAACTCCTCCTCGTCAATTGCCTTGAAGCCACTGCCAAAGCGAATGGCATACTCTCGGATGCCGATGACAGAATTGTGGTTCTACACATGATTGCGAATTCGACAATCACACCTCCGTCAGATAGTAGTACTTGCTGTCCTTGGTCCAGGGAAACACTTCTCCCACCGTGTGCAACGCTCCCGTCGCTCCGCTCGTGAACACGACGGTATACTCCAGTGGATTCGCGTTGAAGAAGCGGAGAATACGCTCCCTCATACTTTCCACCTATTCGTTACAGCCAACAGCGTAGTACCCACTTCGGACTCCGTATTCATGCTGGACTGGCTGCGACTGTGCGCATTACCGAAGAGGTCACTTGCAAGCAAGTTTGCGCACTTCGTCAGCTGTGACTCGCGGTACAGACCCGATCCCGTGTAGTCGAGATAGACATTGTTCTTCATTCGCTTCACATCCGTTTCCCGGATTGAGTCAATCGTGTTGTTGTATCCGTAGTCGTCTCCAAACTCCTCCAGAAAGGTCTCGAACTCCGGCAGAGACACATCATCATCGTCGTCATAGTACGACGGAATTGCATTGGGATCAAGTCCCAGTGCCAGCGCCAGTAGTAAAATCCAGTAGAGAGCGGCCATTCCACTCATGGATTCACAGGAATATGACCCCTAATCCCTGTTTCGCCGTCGTTGCGCTTTGGATCCGGATCGACAACAACTCGATTTGGCTCTATTCATTGTAATAATGCACAGACAGAGTGGAAATAGACCGGATGTGAGAATGGGAGTCTTCGTTTGGGGTGACCACAATTCATTTCGCCATGTTTCTTTCTCAAGTGAAGAGGTGCGGCGTGATATGGAATCGACCCATTTCCCTTTTGGGCAAACCGCAGCTGCGTGTTGCACCCACAAACTGGAGGCGATTCTTCTCATCCAGTAGGAACTTCTCTTCCTTGTTATAGTCAGATCCCGAAGTGGAGGAGGCGGTGGAGGAAGATGAGGATGTTCCTTCGCGGACGCACTGGAGAAACGAGATCTCCATCCCGCTGGACGTTCAGAAGTTCGTCCGTGAACGCTGCAAGAAGTATAATCACAGCCAGCGCGAAAACGCGTGGAAGGAGTCGTTGCCTCGCTGATGCATGATCGTTAGGTACTTAAGTCAGAGTCGCTCTCGAAGCGCACAAAAGGGGTTCTTCGATTGGGGCAACGAGTCCATCATCACGCCTTCTTCCATGAAACCACTGGTGTATGACGAACTCACCTGCACCTCCTATTTGGAATACCGACTTCACAAGAAGCAATGTTCTTCCTTCGATGTGACCTGTAGCTACAGTATTTGCACGCGTGTCTTCAACGATGTGATCCCTTCACTGCCTTCCACCTATCAACCTTTGCGTATGCTCGATATCGGCTGCGGTTGTGGATCGGCCTCCTTGTTTGCGCTCTTCTTCCATCTCATCGCTAGAGCGGCGTTGGAACACTTCCCTTCCATCAACCATGTGAGTCTTGTTGATAGTAGTGAGTACATGACGGACATGGCTTCGTCTCTCCTCTCTCTCCGCTCCTCTGCCTCCATCGCCTGCTACTCCTCACTTCCTTCCCTTCTCGATAGTGTCACTCGCTCGCAGAGTGATGACGGCTTTGATGTGATTCTCATGGATCGCTTCCTCTCCGAGCTTCCCTCTGACAAGGCGCGTGCCTCCGCTGTGGTCATTGCCTGGGGTCGTTCTCTGCTCCTCTACTAACGTCTAGAGCTCCTGAAGCAAAACGGCGTTTTGGCTGTGACGGAGGAGGGCGATCGTTGGGGCTTCCACCTCACGCGCTGCACGCGTTCACTGCTTGCCCGCATGAATGGGTCGCAGAGGGGGCCGCAACCTTTCCAGATTGTGGCTCCATGCCCGCATTGCCTGGAATGTCCGCTCCGGAACAACAAGGCCCACTGGTGCCACTTTGCCCAGCAGTGTGCAGCCGGGCCCACTGCGGTTCCATTTGTTTTGGCAGTTTCACGATAAGGCATACAAATCGCGGAAGCGCTCGGCGGAAGTGTACTCCTACCTTGTGGCAAGGAAAGCAGAAGGAGTGGAGGTGTATGAGACATCGAATCGTATCCTGTCTACCCCTCTGAAGCGAAATAAGCACATCTTGGTCGATCTGTGCTGCAGCAACGGCAGTTTTGAACGGAGAGTCTACACAAAGGGGAAAATGATGGATAAGAAGGAGGAATACAGGACGGTGAGGAAATCGGAGTGGGGAGGGATTCTGTCTGTTTAGTTTGCTCTTTGTTACAGTACCTCCTTGACCTCTTCAAGGGAATGGAAAGCCCTTTACACTGTGCGAGACGAGAGGAAACGTGCACTATCTTCTCCTGTTTTTCCCCCTTTCTTGCTGTTCCAAGTTGTACTTGGAGAGCAACGCAGAGTGGACGCATCAAAGTACTATTCCAAGCCGATTCGAGTTCGTTGCTGCTTTGCAAATCCAGTGCTTTGAAATAATCCGCTTTGATACGTACTAGCTGAAGGATGACGATAGACGACGAAGACTACTCGTATGGCCCTTCTCCGGTAGGACGCTCCATTTCAGGACGCCTCATTCCTAGAGTGGAAGAGAACGAAAGAAGAGTGGAAGGAAGAGGTCTGTGGTGGGAAACTGGAGTGCCACTGAGAAACGGGCAAAGAAGCAGAAAACGGAAGAACCGACTCCGGAGAAACCGAAAGAGGCGCTCGATTCGCGGCCTTGCCTCGTTTTGATGATAGCCGACCCCTCGATTAACTCGAAAAGGATGAGCAGCACGATCACAACGCTCTTCAGTGATTGCCTACTTATGTGCACCTTTCTTGTTGTGTCGAACAGCGAGATCCTTCTTCGATTGATCCAGTCTTCCCCGTACGACATTCTCTTTATCACCAAGGACGTTCTGTGCAGTTCCGTGTTTTCGTCGACCCTTCTTCATAGCTGCAATGCAAACACCCCGATTGTGCTCTATTCGTTTCCTTTTCATGTTCTACTCATTCCTAGGAAACGCCAAAATGGAATCGAGCGTAAGAACGACATTGCTTTTCCTCTGACGGTCATTCCGTATCCCCTGTACCAGGAGAACAACCTATCCGTCACCTGTGAACTGTACTTTCCGTTTACCATTCTGGACATCGCTTATATCATTATCCGCATCGCATTTCTGCCTCGATTCCTTCAATTCAACCAAGACATCTCCTTATTGGAAGGAAAGCGTACCCTTGCTGTCACCTCTTCACCTTAGTGCTAATCATGCAGGAGCGGCTCAAGAGAACCTATGGCAATCCGAATTGCCTCTCTCGGTTTTCGCACATCAAATCCCTCGACGCTGCGTATTCTCAGCCCGTGGCCATCCCATTCAAGAAGGAAGATGCCTCCTCCGCCCCCTTTTCTCCCATCGAGGCACTCTCGCCGCTCGACACGCCATTGCCGGGAGTTTCGATGAACGACTTTTCGGTGCTCTTCTCGGAAGTCGACGATGCGATGCCCGGCGTCTTTGACGACTACTATAATCACGGTAGGCTGCTTCTCCCCATTCCAATTCTAGAGGGTTTTTTCTCCGATGCCTTGTTCCCGTCATTACAGACCTATTCCCAGATGGGCGGCTATTCCGACCCTCTCCTCAACATCAGTCCCATCGAAGGACTCTCTCCCCGTCTTCCCTCCGTCAAGCAGCACATTCCCCAGATAATGCGCAATGACGAGGTGGACATCTCGCTGCTCTCCCTCGATTTGAACGACCCGTCTCCTTCCCCATCCACCCACTCCACCTCCCAGGTGCAGCGTCGTCGTGTGCTGGTTGAGACCTGTCCCGACGATTCCGTCGTGTTCGTGCGGAATGGCAAAGTGGTGCATCCGTCCTGCGGGACGCAACGGCTCGACACCTTGGTGGGGTGTGGTCCCCCCCATTTGAAGCCATGCATGGCGGTGCACGAGGATACGGCGGAGGAGGTTTCCTTCTATCAGAAGAATGCGTTGGTGGGGTGTGTGCCCGTTGCCATGTCAACTCCAGAAAAGGCGGCGATTTCTGAGAATGCACCTACTTCTGAGAATGCACCTACTTCTGAGAATGCACCTACTTCTGAGAATGTGACAGATTCAGAAAGCGCGGCAACATCAACAATCACACCACTCATGACAGTGGATGTGAGAAGCATCGACCGGGAACAACTGCAGCCATTCACTGTGAAGGAGGGCGTGGCGCAGGGACGATACACGCTGGATACGGCGGAGCTGAATAAACTGAGTTCTCGTTATGCGTCGGTCGTGTCCGATGTGACCCTGCCGGAGGTGCAGGGCGTGCCGCAGATGGCGCAGAGAGAGGGACGGACGGCGGAGACGTCGAGACGTCGAGAAGTCGGGAGAGGGATTCGTGATGATGGCGATGCAGGGTGACACGTAGAATTGTCGTTTGAATCAGCGGCACAGGTTCGAAGTGGGCTGAACCTGCTGTTCCACTCGCTCTTTGACGACTGCGACTACTACTATCCCGATGTGAACAACATCCCCTTCCTGAAGTTCTTTTCCGCGTTTCTGCGGAATACGGACTTGCAGTGAATCGTTTCTGTTTTCATTTTTATATTCCGACAGCTCGTTTGTTCCAAATGGCAGACTTGAAACGGCCCCGAGTGGAAGAGGAGTAAGTCTCTGACTCGCATGTGATGGAAAGAGTGAATGAAAGGGATGATGCCGTGAGATTGGTCCCCTTGCTGAAAAGGGAGACGTTGGTTGCTATAGTGTGCGCAGGGTATTCAACAATTGCTGTAGACAATGCGTAGTCTGGAAGATAACGCGGATCTGTGCTCTTCGGTGATGCAGGCGGCCAACCGGGAAGACGACTGCAGGAATCTGTTCATCCGCAATCTGCCTTTCAATGCAACGAGTGATCATCTGAAGGAGGCTTTCCAGCCATTCGGCACTCTCGTTGACTGTACCGTCGTGTATGACAAGAAAAGCAGCGCTTCGAAGGGCTATGGCTTTGTGAAGTACGACAATGCCCGATCGGCACTGCGAGCTATTGATGCCGATGTTACAATCTTGGGAAATTCGATAAACAAGAACTTCGCATGCTTGCGTGCAAAGAGTCCATTTCGTTGGAGCCCGTCATTTCTAGGTAAATCGACTCCTTCTCCTGCTCCGTTCGTGCCTTCACCTGCAGCACAATCCATTCCCAGCTACGGCTCGGATAGGAAGATCATGATTCGCAATCTCCCCTTTGACGCTACGGAGGATGATGTGCGCACCTTCTTTTCGAGATACGTTGAGACGGTTTGATTGTTTGATTTCAAGGGAAACCTATTCGACTTCATCATTTGCCACGATCACAGCACCGGGAAGTCCAAGGGATACGGCTTTGTGACCTTTACCACGGACGCATCCACTTACGCCTGTCTGAGTGACCCCAATCCCAAGGTGATCCGTGTATGCTCTGCTGGCTGTGTTGAATGTAGAATCGGGTGATCACCGCGTCCCTGGCGAGTCAACACAAGAAACCGTATTCTTGGAGGGGGAGTTGTAAGTCTAGACACAGAAAGGAGGACACGGACGCAGAGATGGCGAAGCAACTCTACGCGATGCAGATGCAAGCCATGTACAGCGTACAACCGTCTGCCTTTCCAGGGATGGTTCCCACGTATGCTCCGGGGTCATTGCAAGGCGGCTATTCTTGCTGTGTTTGTTGAGAGATGTCATCTTCGCGTTTGGCACAAAACAAGATATGCTCCACACGATCGCTTTCCAACCCACAGATAGAGTTCATTCCATGGCGATTTCTCAGATATAGGAGAAGCAAGCCGAATTCCTCCTCGACGGCTACGAAAACGCCTCCTCGAGTGGCTTTCTCTATACAAAAGACAAGGGGAACGTGATCGAAGTGCTGGAAATCGAAGGACAGCAGTTCCGTCGCCACATCCCGGCGCCTCCTCTGCATTCCAAGCTATCCTTCTTCTATTCTCCGGCAGATGTGTCCACCTTTCCATGTTGCAACTATCAAGACCGCATTCTCCTCACCGGCCCGCTAGAGGAGGATCGCGTGCTCCAGCAACGGTTTTCCCTTGCTTTGCACTGAATGCATAGATTAGCCAATTATCGGAAGCAAGCAGCAGAGCTGAAAACCATCGTGAAGGGCATCAAAGAGAATCAGAAGAAGGTGGACGAGCTCACAAATGAGGGAGACATCGCCTCGGGCTTCAAGTATCACGAAGAGCTGCACATACTCTCCAAAAAGGCAATCGCTGTTGTGACGGCGATTGTCTCGAACGCAGAGTGCAACGGAATTCTACTCAACACGTTGGAATCAAAAATGAAGGCAGCCGGAGACATAGCCGAGTATGAACAGGCGCAGTGTCTGAAGACGGCGATGGAGGTTTCTCTGTCATAGCTGAATCAGCAATAGTCCTACGCGTCAATATGCGATTCCATAAAGCACGCTCTCAATGCAATCACCACGACCTCCATTATCACCTTTTCGGAATTGCTGGACACGGCGCTGCAGCTGAGTAACTATCTTAGTGACTAAGATGGGGTTTGTTCATCACGCCACTTTTCTTTTGCAATGGTTACCAAGTCCACATTCTCGGACCATCTCTTCATCCCCGATACTCCAGTGGATGGAACGCAAGGAGCCGTCGTTGCCATTGACTTGGGATGTGCATTTACTAAAGTCTCTTACTGGGATCAGGAGGACAACTGTTCCTGCACACTTCGGTTGGACGGAGAAAGCTCGATTCCCACCGCCATTGCTTACTCGGTAGTCTATGCAAATTAGTGTTAGTAATAGGATCGTAACGACTTTTGCATAGGAGTGGAGGCGATCCAACGGTTACAGACGACTCCCAAACAGGTCATCCAGTACTTCCCGTATCTCCTGGGGAAAACGTGGGACGATTCGCTAGGAGCAACCATGAGAGATTTGGGCGTAACTGAGTTTGCAACGACCGATGCAAACAATTCCATCGTTGTTCTTCGCTTTTCTGCTTATCCGTAGTGGCACATTCTTATCGGCGAGACGAATGTGAAGCTTTCTCTGTTTGACGTGTATGTTGACTTCTTGACCACTCTCCTTGTTCCATTTTTCATTGCATCGTGATTCGTAGGAGAAAATAGAAAGTTCCCTGAACAAGAACGTGGCGAAGGTGGTTATGGTGGTGACATCAAAAGAGAAGTTGATTTTGGACTTTTTGTCAAGTCTTTCGGAACGCATCGGAGTGGCTCTGGAACCAGTGCTGTCCTCCACGTGCATGTGCCTCTCCTATGGCTTTTACGACGATTGCGTGAGGAAGAGTCTCCTCTTACTCGATTTTGGCTGGGAATCGACGCGCGTTCAGGTGATCGATCACAGAAACAACACGTACTGTTTCGGTCCTTCGTGCAGCTGCGATTCGCTGTCGGGTCGTGCCTTGTTTACGGGACTGTGCGAGGCGATTGACGACCAGATGGTAGTTGTCCGGTGGTACGCTGATGCGCAGAGCAAAGAAAACAGACAGTTGCTGAAATCGAATTACGCTTTTCAGAACAAGAAGCAGATCAACGCCTACCAGTGTCTGAATCACACAAAGAACATCATCATGTTGCAGAAGGCAGACAAAGTGTATCGGCTAAAGGACTATCAGGTGCATGTTGGGATTTCTTCCAGCCTCTTCAAGAGAGTCGCGCTTTCTGCCATCGAAGCGTTTGGTTGATGAATTGCATTGAGGAGGTAGATTTAATTCGGCTCTTCGGGGCTTCCTGGACGAATCGTCGATTCCGATCGATTCCTTCGATGACGTTCTCATCTCTGGAGGTGTTGCCAATTGCAACTACGTATATGATTATATTCGAAGCACCTTCCGCAATACAGTGAATACAGCACGGACTCGTCATCCCTAGTTCTTCCCCGATCTCCTGACGATCTACAACCCCAACAACAACGCAAACGAAAGCGTGATCGTGAACGGAGCCGCTGTTCAGGTAATCGCACCGATTCTCTGATCATGGTAGTGTGCGGCCTGGATGGGCTATTCCATGAAGGATCTGCAGTCGCTACTGTTCATCGATCTTCTTCCACACGATATCTTCATCAAAACAGAAACGGGGTACGAGATTGTCATTCCGAAGGGTGCTTCCGTCCCCTCGCGGAGAACGGTTGAATTCGTGCTTACAGAGGAAAATCAGACGTCGCTCTCGGTGGAGATCTTCCGCAACGCGTCCACCAGCGATGATTATGTGGTGGGGCGTTCGTTTCTTTTTACTAAGGATAGAAGATCGGTGAATTCGAGTTCACTCTCAATCCGGAGGAGTTGCCGGATTCTTCCGTTGGCATCACGATTACCGTTGCGGAGAACGGAGGCATTTCGGCAGAATGCACGGGAGCGTACGAACCCGAGGTCAACATCATGAAGTGCGTTAGAAGCGTGTTGGTGAGTCGTAGCGTCATCATTCTCTCTCTTGCTCTTTTGGTGCTGGTCATTGCCTACCTCTTCCTCAAGTTCTATTTCCGCGAGACGCGATTGCTCCTCGGCGAGAATCGATCCCTCTTCTTCGCTGTTTCTTCAACAAACAGAGCACTCCATTTCTTCGAGATAGTCCTTCACCTCCGACGGAGTCAAGATGTGCACCTTGCGGCCTGACTCCTCCGAGACGTATGCCACCTGAATGTTCTTCTCGTTCATCTATGCATGACTGACGTGCAGCAAAGTGACTTCTCCCTCGAAGCTCTCCTTCAGCGTGAGCATCGCCGTGTGAATCGCGTCCTCCAGCTCCATCTCGTCATTCCATCGCTAATGCTCATTCCAGCAAGTTTGAGTCACCTTTTCAAGGAACGACTTTCCCGCAATATAGTTCTTTCCGATAGCGGTCGCGTACCAGGAGAAGTAGGCTCCCGACGGATCCACTTGATATAAGCGAGGCTTGTCCTCGTCGTAGCCAATCACCAGGAGGGAGATACCGAACGGGCGCACACCTCCGGACTGCGTATATTCCTGCATGATGGACGCGATTTCCTGAACGAGAATCGTGCAGGGAATTTGTTCCTAGCCATTACGGCGCTACAACGAACACAACATGGTAAGTAGCATAATATGTATTCGCCTTCTTTTGAGCCTTTTTGGTGATTATACGGAAGTCGGGTCCCATTCCAGAATACACTGCCGCTACGAGAATAAAACCGCGCCCTCAACCACACCGATATTCTCAGACAACGGAACGATCTTTTGTATCGATTCTTCTTCAATCAGGATAGTGGGAACCTTCTTTTCGGTTGCAATCACCACTCCATTCGTTGCTAACCATAACCAACTCAGCCAAATACGGACCTGCCACGCCAACGGACATTTTGCCCTGATTAACTGCATTCAGAGCGTATTCAATCTGAAGCAACTTTCCGGAAGGACTGAATGTTGTCAATGAGAAAGAATAGGAATGATCCATTTCCAAGAGTGCAAATTGATGGGAAGAATAGAAGAAGAGATCGGGTTTTTAGGTCTATCACCAAGTTGAAGAAGAAGGGCCCTTTGCAGGAATTGTTGACCCCATTTCAAAGAGCGTATGTAAGTAAAACCAACACGCGTGAAGGAGACTGCATTTCCATGGACCATCATGGTAGTGTTTCTTGCATGCTGATCCACAGTGCAGCATACGACCATACGATTCGTGATGCTTCGCTAGGAAAACTGTAACAACAACACACAAAGGGTGTTGATCGGGTTTTGGTGGAATTCAATTCGCATGGAACACATACCACTTTTGTTGCTGTGCACCCAGTAGTACCCGGTTGAATGACAGCTCCGTATAGAAAGGTGAACTACGCAAGAATCCTGCAGAAGTATGCGCTGATTACGAGTCTGGCTTTCCTTGCACCCATCATCGTTACAATCATCGGCACCATCATTATAACGGGCCACAACAACAGACTGAGCTCCTTGCAATTGTCTTTGCTTCCTTACTGTGTAATTCGTAGATACAACAGCAGAGTGCGAGACTGGCACTCAGAGGAGGGTGAATTTAACAGAACCATGTTCTATATGGAGAAGGAGCCTCTCCCCATGTATCGTACTCCCCAGGAGTACTATTTTCCCTTGGCGGACAGCTGCGCACTGAAGGGAGATCCTGCGGAGGGTTGTCTCTACTCCGGCTCCTCCTTCTACGCGATGAACTTCACTACGGGTTCCGGTTCCCTCCACATTCCAATTCTCAACGGTATGGAGGAGTTGATTTCCAACGAGACGGTTCCCGCCACGAA
>OIWT01003484.1_pt1 | contig 14338 bp, 15 predicted proteins | sample 1587701 | NCBI WGS metagenome assembly OIWT01 (sample SAMEA3888904, study PRJEB22519) | human gut metagenome | biome: human gut; feature: human-associated habitat; material: faeces | place: Denmark | collected 2009
TCAGGGACTGCCGGAACTTTCGCCTGCCGAGTTTTTGAAGCTGCTGAAGGAGAAGATGGCGCTGGTGCAGATGCGCAGCGATTTGGCCAAGCGTGACGTGAACGTGGGGTTCTCCGGGGGAGAGAAGAAGCGTTGCGAGATATTTCAGATGGCTATGCTCGAGCCGGTGCTTTCGATATTGGACGAGACGGATAGCGGCCTGGATGTGGATGCGCTGAAGATAGTGGCTCAGGGAGTCAATGCGCTTCGCTCGCCTCAGACTGCTTCGATTATCATTACGCATTATCATAAATTGCTCGAATATATAGTTCCCGATGTGGTTCACGTGCTTAAGGATGGACGTATAGTCAAGACCGCCGGTCGGGAATTGATTTCGCAGATAGAAGCTAACGGATTTGAGGGAATCGATGAATAGGGAAATATACATATTGGGAGAGACTGTCCTTCCTTCGGTGGTTAGGCTCGAAGCGGGCGAGAAACGCAGCACCGCATTTGTGGTGCCTCGCGGTGTCAGCGGAAGTTTCGAGGTGGTGTATGAATTGGCCGGAGAGGGTGCGGAACTGGATTTGACGGGCGTCTATGCTTGCTGCGGGGAGCAGAAGGTGGATTTCCGAATCACGGTAAGGCATCTGTGCGCGGGGTGCATCTCGCATCAGCTGTTTAAGGGATTGGCCGAAGATGAGGCGAGGGTGAAGTTCGAAGGACTGGTCTATGTGGCCGCAGGGGCTGAAAAGACGGAGGCGCTGCAGGAAAATCACAGCCTGCTGCTGTCCGAGAATGCTTTCGTGCAGAGCTCTCCGCAGCTCGAAATCTATGCCGACGACGTGGTCTGCTCGCACGGTGCCACGGTGGGTTCGCTCGACGAGAATGAGCAGTTCTATATGCGTTCGAGGGGCATATCCTTAGAGGAGGCTCGCAGACTCCAGATTTTGTCCTTCCTTTCGCCTGTACTGGAGGGCTTGCCTGAAAAGAAAATTATTACTATATTTGCGTCCGCTCTCGGGTAGAGCATATTAACTATTATTAATAATTTATAAAACAGATTCACAATGGCTGTTAAAATTCGTCTTCAGCGCCACGGTAAGAAGAATTTCGCATTCTTCCACATTGTAGTGGCAGACGCACGCTCACCACGCGATGGTCGTTACATTGAGCAGATCGGCTCTTACAACCCTAACACAAACCCTGCAACTATCGTCCTCGATGGCGAGAGAGCATTGGCATGGCTTAACGTTGGTGCAGAACCAACACTCGTAGCTCGTCGTATTCTCTCTTACGAAGGTGTTCTCCTCAAGAAGCATCTCGCAGGCGGTGTAGCTAAGGGCGCTCTTACACAGGAGCAGGCTGACAAGAAATTCGCTGACTGGAAAGCTCAGAGAGACGCTAAGATCGAGGCTAAGAAACTTGGTCTTGACAAGGCTGCCGCTGACAAGGCAAAGGCTGCTGAGGCTGCTGAGGTAAAGGTTAACGAGGCTAGAGCTGAGGCTCTTGCAAAGAAGAAGGCTGAGGCTGAAGAGGCTGCTAGAAAAGCTGCTGAAGAGGCTGCTGCCGCAAAGGCTGCTGAGGAAGCAGTTGCAGAAGCACCTGCACAGGAGGCTTAATTCCATGTTGGAGGGCGTTGATCTGATTCAGGCCGCCAGGATTGTAAAATCGAACGGCACTGATGGGGAAATTCTTATGAGTTTCCGAGATATCATGCCCGCTGACATTGACATTCACGAACCGGTGTTCATCTATTCCGATGGACTGCCGGTTCCTTTTTTTATCGAAAATCTCGTCCGGCGAGGCAACGACAAGGCATTGGTCCGACTGAACGATATCCGCTCTTTCGAGGATGCGGAAGAGATTGTGGGACAGCCTGTTTATGTCAATTCTGCCTGTTACGGGGATGTGATGGAAGAAGGAGAAGGGGATTTTTCAATGTTGGTGGGATGGAAGCTTTGTGATGAGCATGGTGTGGAATGCGGAGTGATTTCTGATTTCGAAGACATCCCTGGCAATCCTTGCCTTTACGTAGATATGGCTTCCGGAGAACAGACTATGATTCCGCTCCATGATGAACTTGTCATTGACATTGACGAAGAACATCAGGTGCTTACAATGAAAATCCCGGAGGGTTTGCTGGGTTAGGCGCGACCGGATTCCGGTGTGCTTCCTGCTTCAAGGGTTTTTTCGATGCTTTCGGCGATTACTTCACATTGTTTTTTGCCGAACTTGTATCTTGCGGAAGAGATGAGAAGGTAGCCGGCTGCGATAACCAGTAGTGCTGCCAGCACGCCTGTAAAGATGGTCATGTTTCCTGCGAACCAGAATGCGGCCAGGAACATTCCACAGTAGAGGATGTCTGCGATGCGGCTGTTCATCTTGCCATATTTGAGTTCTATACGGTATTTCTGTCGGGTCGGTCCGGCGGGAGTGCCGTTTTCTGTTTTCGGCACGGCAGCATTGACTTTATCCGTGATTGCTGCACTTTCTGCGTTTTTGCCAATTGGCCGGTCGCTATCTTCGAGGTTTTCCGGTCCTTCCTCGTAGATGTCGCAGAGGACGTACCTTGTCTGGATCATTATCGAGTAGTCGGCGAGGATACGGCCGCAGCCGAGATTGCCGGACTTGACATCAGACGGGATTGCCGCCAGAACTTTGGCTGCAAATTCCTCGGGTCCGAGCTCCGAGGTAATATTCAATACCCTGTCCGTCGTCAGGGAAACGCTGTTGTCAAATTCCATATGATCCGTTGTTTTCATTGTTGTCAGTCTTTCGCTCTGGGTTTGCGTACGTGTGTGAACGGAACTGTCCGTTGTCACGCATAAACTTTTGCGGCTTTTCATGAGCTAGCCGGATACGAAAAAAGGATGACTGAATAGCCATCCTTTCTAGTGGGAGCAGAGGGAGTCGAACCCCCGACCCTCTGCTTGTAAGGCAGACGCTCTGAACCAACTGAGCTATGCTCCCAAACTTTTGCTCCTGAACCAGGACTTGAACCTGGGACCCTCTGATTAACAGTCAGATGCTCTAACCAACTGAGCTATTCAGGAATCTGTTACCCGTTGTTTTGTTTCGGGATTGCAAAGGTACGACAAAATCTTTTGTTTCCAAATTTTTTTTTGCATTTTTTTGCTAACTTTGTGAAGAAAAGTTCGGAAACAGGCTGAAAGAATCACCTTGATAAAAGTTATTGTGCTGAAACTTAGGTAGTTATGATTTTTATTGTATTTGAGGCATTTTTGAGGCTGTTTTTCGCTATAATCGTTTTAAGAAAAGTGCTATCTTTAGGGAACACTTGCATAATCTGAAATTGATATGGATATAGATCTTCTGTCCAAAATGGTCAAGGAACTGATTCTTGACAAAGATGAAGTCTCTCTGCCCGGCGTCGGAACATTCGTCGCCGAGATGGTTCCTTCTGTTTTCTCTGACAAGGGCTATACCATAAATCCTCCATATAAGAGGTTAAGTTTCAGACAGAAAGATGCTGGTGACGACAGCCTTCTCATTGACTTTTACGCGAAATGCAATGGGCTTGATGCCGAGACCGCATCGCGAATTATCCGGGAGTTCCTTCTGGAGATGCGTCACGTTCTCGAGACTCGCAAGGCAATCGTATTCCCCGGCCTTGGCAAACTTCGCGCGACAAGGGAGAATTATTTCTTTTTCGTAGCTGATGAGGATTTGGATATCTATCCGGAGGGATTCGGCCTGGAGCCGATATCGTTGAAGACGCACGAGGAGACGCCTGCGGAAGTTTCCGCGACAATGGCGGCGCTTCGCGGAATCCTGAATCCGGAAGAAACCGCTGCGGGTGAGGTCAATGTCAATGTTACTCCTGATTCTGTTCATGATTTTGTCACTTCTGAGGCCAATGCTGCCGTGAAGATCAATATCCCTGTCCGTGAGGTGCCGGTTTCTGAGGAGGCGGTTAAGGATGTTACTACTGAAACATCGTCTGTTCAGTCTGCCGTTGCCGTAGAAAATGGTGCTGATAATGAGACTGCAGAAGTTAGTGCCGGCGTCAATGCTACTGAGGGTGAGGCCTCCGCTGCCGAAAGCTGTTCAGAACTTGGTTCTGATTCTCTTGCTGCGGAAGGTGAGGATGCTTCTTCTGAAGTTGAGTCGTCTGGTGCGGTAACCAATTCTGACGTCAATGCTGGGTTAGAGTCAGGACCGGATTCTGTTTCTGGGGCCGAGACATCCGGAACCGAAAGTGGTTCTGATGTCAATGCCGGTTTAGAGTCCGGACCGGATTCTGCTGCTGAGGCCGTTGCTTCTGATGATAATGAGGCGGCTTCTTCAGCCGCCAAGACTGAGGATGCTAACAGTTCTCAGGTGGAGGCAACTGAGGTTCCGGCTTCCGGTTCTCAGGTCAATGCGAGTGCTGAGTCTAATGCTGCTCCGTCAGATATCATTGATAATGAATCCGGTGTTGAGGCTTCTAAGGCGGCGGTCAATGACATTGACAGTGTTTCTGGCCGAGATGGTGCTGAGGCGGCTGGTCAGAAAGTCGAAGAGTCTGCCGTGGCTGAAGGTGCTGCAATGACTGCAAAAGTCGAAAAGTCGGCAGGGGCTGTTGTTGCAGGAGAGGGAGCCGCAGCCGCGTCTGGGAGTGATATGCCGGCGGCTGGGCAGGGTAATGCGGATAACGGTTCAAGTGCATCGGCTTCACCGGTGGCCAAACTTGCGTCTGGCAAGTCCGACAAAGTCATCAAGACCATGCCGGGTCGTTTTTCCAAGAAGAAGCCGAACTGGCGGAAGGTGCTGAAATGGTCCTGCATAGGCGCTGTTTTACTGGCATTGACAATGCTGCTCGCGTTTATCGCCCTTGCGCACATCGCGCCTGATTTCATTGACAGTATTCTCTATTCTCCAGACGAGCTCCGTATCATCAATTACTAGTGCGGAGATTTTCGTAACCGCGCAGGCGCTTTCGACGCGCCAGGAGGGCAGTAACCGCGGAGACGCTTACTGTATGAGCGGGACAGTGCCACGGGCGTCTTTGTAAGTCATTGATAATCAATAGGTATTTATAAGTGACGTGGAATCGCGGCCTTTTTTTTGTCGAAATTCCACGCACTAAAATACAAATATTTGATTTTCAGCTTATTACAAAATCAAGTGTGGCGTCGTCCTGCCACGGAGCGGCACTTGGTCGGCACTGTCACTGTTTCACCGTCAAAATCGTCTCGCCTCGGTTAACTATCTCACCCTCAGTGTCATGCCGGCCTTGATTGTGTCAGGCGCCAGATCCATGACAGCCCTCTCCTCGCTGGCCATACAGAAACCGCACTTGTCGCAGACACCGGCAGCCTCACCGGCACACATGGCACTCCTGGTACCGTCTGTAAAAATGAAATTGCTGATCCAGCAGGTCTTCTTGAAATTCAGGTCACGCATGTGGCGGAGAACGGAAAGGACGGCGAACATAAACGAAAAGGTCCCGCCTGCAGAACACAGGTGGAACCCTATCATATGTGCTCATATTTATTTGGATTATCCCGCGAAGGTACGGATTTTTTCCTGAATTACATAAATCGCCCGTTTTTTACACCATTTGTTCAAATTTTCTTAGATGGTAAAAATAATGACGTTATTTGTCACCGTTTTTCTATGGCTTTGTATTTCCATGATTAATGTCAGAACGATGGCAAAACCCAGTACGTTTTGTCCGGAAAATGGTGGGTATTTACGGACAAAACTGTATTTTTGGGTCGGTTTTGGCCGTGGAAAGGCTAACTTTTCGGACAACCTCCTCCGTGACCCGAAGAGTGAACGAGAATGTTCGGAAGTGCGTATGTTCCAGTCACGCAAGGACTTTTGAAACATTCTGGCGGATACAGACGCATTGGTCCCGCCTGAATAACATAGGCGGGACCGCACTTATGATTGTGTGAGAGGTTGGAAAACGAAAGTAGGAAGAAAACTAAGCAGTTTTCTTCCTACTCGATTGGTGAACCGGATATTATCTTACACGTATTGACCTTCCGATGCGGAGAGTCGTTCTCGTCGTGATACCATTCAGAGCACAGAGCTTCCTCACAGTGGTATGATACTTTATGGCAATAGAACCAAGTGTATCACCGGAGCGGATCTTGTAATACTGTGCCTTGGCAAGCTCGGCGGCACGCGCCGCAGCCTCCTTCTCACGGAGTTCCTGCTCCGCCGCACGTGCGGCATACATGGTGGAATCCTCTTTCATGATGAGATAATCCTCCTCATCATCGGTAGGGAAGTACTTGCTGCCGGCATTCAGGAACCTCTTCTTCAGGATGAAAAGACGATGACGCAGAGTGCCGGACTCGAAATCAATGATCCACTGCGGGTCGAAAGCGAAACCGCAATACCTTGTCTCGAAATGGAGATGTGCGCCGGTAGATCTGCCGGTAGAACCGCCGAGACCTATCTGCTGGCCTGCCGAAACCCAGTCACCGACATTGACAAGACGCTTCGAAAGATGGGCGTAGAAAGTCTCGAGCCCGTTCTCGTGACGAATGACGACAAGATTACCGAAACCCTTGTAATACCTTGACATTCTGACCTTTCCTGAGAAGGCGGCAACTACCGGAGTGCCTGTCTTCAGAGGTAGATCGACACCATTGTGCCTGCGTCCGCGACGATATCCGAAAGGAGAATAGACCTTTGTCTGGTAAGGACAATGATACCCGCCGAGCGAGTCCACCAGCCACAATGAAATATCATCCTGAAGGTCCTTGACATCCATTCTGTACGGATTCGGAGAAACATCATCCCAATAAGTGTTGTATATCTCCGACTGGAGCGATGCGGAAGGATCCTTGTAATACTTCCATGTAAAATTCTCCAGCAGCAGAATCTTGACGGCGGGGTTTCCCGTATCAAGAGTGTCAATGGGAGTCGCTGAACTCGGGTCCAGAGACTTGATCGGCTGCAGGGCAGGACGCGGAACCAGAATCGAAGCTCTGCTCTTGCTTATCAATGTATCTTGTTGTTGTGCTTGTGCCCGGACGGAGCCCAGGGCAAGAAGACACACAAGAGAAAGGTTTAAGGTTTTTATAGTCATCGTCATTAAACTTATGTGCTCAAGTTTCGCAAGTGCGGGACACCGCTTATATTCAGCGAGTTTGACAACTTGCGAAACTTGAATTATGTGTGCCGGATTCCTATTCTGCTCCGAATCCGGCTCTGAGAATTTCTTTAACTTCAGCAACTTTGGCGTCAAGAACTTCCTTGGAAGTAGCTTCACAGATGAATCTGAGATAAGGCTCTGTGTTGGAAGGTCTTACATTGAACCACCAGTCAGGGAACTCGACTCTGTAGCCGTCGAAGTCCATGAATGCGGTAGGCTTCTCCTGACTCTCGAAATGAGCCTTGATGGCCTCCATGGCACCCTGCTTGTCCTCAATGCGGAAGTTGATTTCGCCTGAGTTCTGGTAACGGGAAATCTTGCCGATAAGTTCGCTGAAAGAAACGCCCTTCTTATTCATGTCCGCGAGGACGCGGAGAACGAGGATAGATGCGAGAAGACCGCTGTCAGAGTAGAAGAAGTCGCGGAAATAATAGTGTCCTGCGAGTTCTCCGCCCCATACGCCGTCAAGTTCGCGCAGCTTGCGTGCGGCATTGGCCCTGCCGACTTTCCAAGTGAACATCTTGGCACCCATAGGCTCGAGATACTCTCCGACAGCCTTTGAACTTCTGATATCCTGAATTACGATGCCCGGCTCGTGCCTTTCGTCGATGAAATAGTGGCCCAGAACTGCAATCATGAGGTCTGGCGATACGAAGTTGCCCTTCTCATCCACGAACATAACGCGGTCAGCATCACCGTCATAGATGACACCTACATCTGCGCCTGTCTTTTTCACGAGCTCTTCCAATGCTACTACGTTCTTATGAACCAGCGGGTTAGGCTCATGATTCGGGAATGTTCCATCCATCTCATCGAAGATGTAGTCGTGGTCTGCCCCGAAAATCTCCTTGGCATAGAGGGAACTCATGCCGTTGGACAGGTCGAATGCGAGTTTGAGGTTGCTGTAGTCGCCCTTGTATTTGAGCAGGAAATCGAGATAGTCCTTGTGGATGTCCTTCAGGAAAACTTTTCCTGGGGTGGCCGCTACAGGAGTCGGTTTGCCGGCATTGATCCAAGCCTCGATCTGTCCGAGTCCGGTATCGTATCCGACAGGAAGCGCGTTCTCGCACGAAACTTTCATTCCGTTGTACTCCTTCGGGTTGTGTGACGCGGTAATCTGGACTGAAGCCTTGAAGCCGTAGTTCGCGGTTCCGAAATAAACCATCGGGGTAGTGCTGAGGCCGATGTCATAGACGTCAGCACCTGCGTCGGTGATGCCTTTGAGCAGATATTCGTGGATCTCGTCAGAAGAAACACGGCAGTCCCTTCCTACGAGGACCTTGTCTGTCTTTAGAAGTTCAGGAATGAAATATCCTACTTTGTAGGCTGTATTTTTATCAAAATCCACGTTGTATATGCCGCGGATGTCATAAGCGTGAAATGCTCCCATAACTATTTTATTTTAGTGTTGTAATGTGTAGAAACCTTGCCTTTGGCAATATTCTGTAACTTTCTGGTAATCATTTTTTTGCGAATCGGCGCAATGTTGTCCGTAAACAGGTTGCCTACGAGATGCGACATCTCGTGCTGGACCATTCTGCAGGCGAATTTGTCGAACTTCTCGGTTACCTTCTCGCCGTTCTCATTGTAATATTCCACTGTCATTGACGCAGGCCTGCTCACCTCGCAGTAAATTCCGGGGATACTCAGGCAGCCTTCGGAATAGATCGTTTCCTTCTCGCTTTCCTCGATGATGACAGGGTTCAGCATCGTGCGTTTGAAGTCCTTCAGATAGTCATAGACGTCAGTCATGCCTGTTCCGTCGACTATCAATGCCCTTTTGCTGACGCCGATCTGAGGGGCGGCGAGTCCGCATCCGTCAGAATGCTTGAGGGTGTCCTTCAGGTCCTGCACCAATGCAGCAATGCCTTCCTTGTCGTTCAGGTCAACGTCTTGAGCTTTGGCCCTGAGCACTTCAGAGCCATATAAATAAATAGGTTGTATCATTTCTGTATATCTTATTTTCTTCTTTTCCTACCGGATGCTTTCCTGGACAGGGTCTCGGGAACCGGCACGGACAAATTTTCAAAAGATGTGCCACCTGCAGAAGGTCCGTTGGTGCGGTCAAGGTATGACTGCAGTATGATGGCGGCGCTGATTTTATCCACGGATGCCTTGTCTTTGCGCTCGGAAGCCTTCATTCCGCCGTCAATCATCGCCCTGTGAGCCAATACTGACGTAAATCTCTCATCTTCAAGCGATACCGGAATGTCAGGAAATGCCTTTGCGAGTTGTTTCAGGAAAACGGAAACGTCTGCGGCAGCTTCCGAAGGTTGCCCGTTCATGTTTATAGGATAGCCGACCACAAACCGTACAATGGTCTCTTGCTTGGAATAATTTTGCAGATATTCTATTATCTTTGCACTTTGTACAGTTTCCAAGGCGGATGCGAATATGCGGAGGGGGTCGCTTACAGCCACACCGATTCTTTTTCTTCCGTAATCTATTCCTATAATTCTGTCCATAATTGTGCAAAGTTAGCAAAAATTGTAATACACTGAATAAAATCGGATAATCAATGCCGTCTCAGAAGCAGCCAAAAGGACCGAAGGTCAAGAATTTCAGGATATCTCTCGTGGATGACATGACGCACAAACAGTTGTGGGTCATAAAGTTTACGCGTACATCCCTGTTCCTGCTCGTCATTTCCGTCGTAACAGTGATAATGGCGGTGTCATATTCATTGATAGCATATACTCCGTTGAGGACATTCATTCCGGGCTATCCTGACGGTCATACGAAGAGGGCTGCAATCACTAATGCCATCCGCATCGACTCTCTCCGCAATGTGATTTATACCTGGGAGTTCTACACTGAGAATTTCAAGAGAGTGATGGAGGGGGCGGACCCTGTTGCCATTGACAGTATCATCAGGAACACTTCTGCTCCCATGACGTCGGCAGATGAGCGCAAAAAACTGGACGAGAGGGACTCTTTGCTCAGAGAGACTGTTCGTCAGGAGGAGAGGTTCGGTCTTGTCCAGGGTCGTGAAAGAAAGCTTCCTATCGAGGGTGTCCATTTCTTTACGCCGCTGAAAGGTGTTGTGTCTCAGGGATATGACCCTCTTGTGCATCCTTACATTGACATAACCGCTCCTGCGAATTCGGTGGTGATGTCGGTTCTGGACGGAACGGTGATTGGTGCGGGCTGGAGCGATGATTCCGGCTATACGATCCAGATCCAACATTCGAATGACATTGTGTCCATATACAAACATAACCAGAAACTTCTAAAACGGACGGGAGACAAGGTTTCAGCCGGCTCTCCGGTTGCCCTGGTCGGCAATACGGGGGCACTCACCACAGGTGACCACCTTCATTTCGAACTTTGGTACAGGGGCGAGGCCGTGGATCCTACTAAATACATAAAATTCTGATGAGATTGAGACATATCGCAGTTCTTGGATCGACAGGTTCCATAGGACGTCAGGCATTGGACGTGGTAAGGCAGCATCCGGACAAGTTCCAGGTGGATCTGCTCACGGCCAACAATAGTTCGCAAAGGCTTATCGAGCAGGCACTTGAGTTTCGTCCTGCCGCGGTTGTAATCTGCAATGAAGAGAAATATCAGGAGGTGGCGGACGCACTCCAGACGCATGATATCAATGTCTTTGCGGGCATGGATTCGGTCTGTGCGCTGGCGGCGGCCACTGACATTGACATAGTCCTTACTGCGCTTGTCGGCTTCAGCGGTCTCAGACCGACGGTGGCGGCGATCAAGGCAGGGAAGATTATAGCATTGGCAAACAAGGAGACGCTGGTGGCCGGAGGCAGTGTCATCATGGCTCTCGCCAAGAAGTACCATGCGCCGATTCTGCCTGTGGATTCTGAACATTCGGCTATTTTCCAGTGCCTTCTGGGGGCCGGGGACAATCCTCTTACGCGTATCCACCTGACTGCATCCGGCGGACCGTTCAGGACATGGGACAAGGACAGGATCGCTAAGGCGACCAGGGTCGAGGCTCTCCATCATCCGCAGTGGACTATGGGCGCTAAGATTACCATCGACTCGGCTACGATGATGAACAAGGGCTTCGAGATGATAGAGGCGAAGTGGCTCTTCGACACCGAGCCGGACAAGATCAATGTCGTCGTGCATCCTCAGTCGATTATCCATTCGATGGTGGAATTTGCTGACGGGGCTGTGATTGCGCAGATGGGGCATCCTGATATGCGCGAGCCGATCCAGCTGGCGCTCAGTTTCCCGGAAAGGCTGACATTGACAAACAAGAAACTGGATTTCACCGAACTTGGTGCCCTTACTTTCGAGAAGCCGGATATGGACAGGTTCCCTTGCCTTGGGCTGGCGTTCGAGGCCATCAGGCGTGGCGGAAACATCCCTTGCGCCATGAATGCGGCAAATGAGGCTGCCGTGGCGGCATTCCTGCAGGACCGTATCCGTATCTATGACATCCCGGATGTGATTTCTAAGTGTATGTCAGGCGCGGAATTTGTGGCGACGCCGACTTTGGACGATATCTTTGCCACAAACGATGAGATTTATCGCAGAGCGGCGGAGATGTGTGTAGAAAAAAGCATTTAGTGTATGGCGATTTTGATGAAAGTTATTCAGGTCATCCTTGCCCTGTCTATACTCATAACTATCCATGAATTCGGGCATTTCTTTTTTGCCAGAATTTTTGGAATTAAGGTGGATAAGTTCTTTCTCTTCTTCGATGCGGGAGACGTGAAACTGTTCAGTACGAAGACGACACGCTGGTTTACGAAACTGTTTCCGAAGATGAAAGACATTGATACTGAATATGGTATCGGTTGGCTTCCGTTCGGCGGATATTGCAAGATCAACGGCATGATCGACGAGTCCATGGACATTGACAGTCTCAAACATGAGCCCAAGCCATGGGAATTCCGTTCGAAACCCGCATGGCAGCGCGGTCTGGTCATGGTCGGCGGAGTGCTGTTCAACTTCATTTTTGCCATCTGCATATATATAGGTATGCTGGCGGTGAACGGAAATTCCTATTTCAGCAACGAGGACAGCCGGATTTATGTCAATGACCTTGCGTATGAGATGGGTTTCAGGACCGGTGACAGGATTCTGAAGTTCGATGACTATGTCCCTGAAGATTTCACGATGCTCCAGGCGGACCTCGCAAGGCGCTCGGTGAAGACGGCAACCGTGCTGAGAGACAAGGATACTGTCCTGCTCTACATCGACAGGAGCATGATCGGCGAGGTTCTGAATTCTCCCGGAATGTTCAGCCTGGCTGTGCCGTTCCAGGTCGATTCCCTCGCTCAGGGTTCTGTCAATGTTGCACTGAGGCACGGGGACAGGGTGATTGCGATCGACTCCACCAAGGTTTCGTACGTGCAGGACGCGTGGGAAACGCTTAAGGTCAATGCCGGGAAGGATGTTACTGCTTCTGTCGTCAGAGGCGCTGATACTCTGGATGTTCCGGTCAAGGTGGACACTGCGGGAAGGATAGGAGTCGTGCTCCAGATACCTGGACTGCAGAAGCGTACATATACATTTGCTCAGGCGATTCCGGCAGGAATCAAATACACGTGGAACATGGTGGCAGGCTATACCCGTGACATCAAGCTTGTTGCGACGCCGAGCACCGGTGCCTACAAGTCTGTCGGCAGTTTCATTGCCATCGGTCAGGTCTTCCCTTCAGTATGGAACTGGACGATATTCCTGAACCTGCTGGCGCTGCTGTCCATCATGCTGGGAGTCATGAACCTGATTCCGATTCCGGGACTGGACGGAGGACATCTGCTGTTCATTATTGTGGAGATGGTCACAGGACGCAAGCCGGGAGACAAGTTCCTGATAGTCATGCAGATGATCGGTATGCTGATACTGCTTGCCATCATGGTGCTCGCATTTGGAAATGATATATTCAGATTACTAAGATAAAACAATGATATTATGAGAACGAAAATTTCATGGCAGCCCCTTCTGGCTGTACTCGTAATTGCTGTCATGGCAGTTTCCTGCAAGGGTTCGGACAAGCCTTTGCTCCCTAATATCAGCGGCAAGGCCGGTGAAGTTATTGTCGTAATGGACAAAGACAACTGGGACGGGAATCTCGGAAGCGTCACCCGTGACCTTCTGACCGCGGATTATCCGTTCCTTCCGCAGCGCGAGCCGCTTTTTTCTGTTGTCAATGTCCCGCCGACAGGGTTTGCGGACTTGTTCAAGATTCACAGGAATATCCTTATCTATAATGTGTCTGCGGACGTACGCAAGGCCGGTGTGATTTATCGCAATGACCAGTGGGCCTATCCCCAGTGCGTCATTCAGATTTCGGCTCCGTCTGCCGATTCTGCGGCTACTCTCCTGAAGGAGAACGGCGAGAGGGTTGTCAATGCCATAGAGCAGGCTGAGAGGGACAGAATCATTGAAAATTCCAAGAGATATGAGGCTGCGGAAATCGCTCCTGTCGTGAAGGCGATGACAGGCGGTGCCCCTCATTTCCCGACCGGCTATAGGGTCAGGAAGAAGACGGATGATTTCATCTGGATTTCTGATGACAAGCAGTACACTACGCAGGGCGTGTTCGTTTACAAGTATCCTGCTTCCGAGAATGAGAATTTCACAGAGCAGAACATTATAGCGCACAGGAATAAGTTCCTGAAGGAGAACGTGCCGGGTATGTTTGACAATACCTATATGATTACCAATGAAATAGCTGCTCCTGAGACTAAGTTTGTCCGTTTCAGGGGACGTCAGTTCGCCGAGACCCGCGGATTGTGGGAGGTGTTCGGTGATTTCATGGGCGGTCCTTTCGTTTCACATTCCTTCTACAGTCGTGACGGAAAGGATATCATCGTTCTCGACGGCTTCGTGTATGCTCCGAAGTATGACAAGAGGCAGTATCTGAGGCAGGTCGAGGCGATTTTGTATTCTTTCGAGTGGCCTGACGACGAGGTTGAGGCTAAGGAAAAGTAGTCTCCGGGTCATAGATTTTTCCGTTTTTTCGCAGGGGACGGTCCGGATTTCCGGTTTCGAAGCGTTAAAGTGTATGGTATCATGATGTTAAACATGTTTACTATGTGTTTTAGTGGGATTGAGGAGGTATGTTTTGTGTCGATGGTACGTAGTTTTTGAAATGTTTAAGTGAAAAAAATCCGGAAAAAGGATAAAAATATTTTGAGGTCAAGAAAATATTACATACCTTTGCAATCCCTTAAAATTTCATATTGAGATTGAGAGGTTAGTTCGGTGGGTTCGTATAACGGTTAGTACTCGAGATTTTCATTCTCGCAATAGGAGTTC
>OIWT01003492.1_pt1 | contig 14326 bp, 22 predicted proteins | sample 1587701 | NCBI WGS metagenome assembly OIWT01 (sample SAMEA3888904, study PRJEB22519) | human gut metagenome | biome: human gut; feature: human-associated habitat; material: faeces | place: Denmark | collected 2009
CATCACGTTGTGGCCGTGATAACCCGTGTTCGATTCACGGCTAAGGCATTTTTCTCTCTTTTTGTTCTTCGGAAGGAGTCGCCTTTTTGCACGTAGTTCTCTATGGGTAACAAAACGGAGTCTTCTTCGCCGCGAGCTTGTCAATGGCGAGACTGCGCACTAATTCGATGAACTTCTACGTTGAACTCGACGAGCGCGGTGTGCTCATCCACAACACACTACTCCTGTTTCCGAAGAACAGTCATCTTGTCATCACGCGCCAACTCGCGAAAGGAAAGATTGTACGGAAGTGTATGCAGTGTGACGACCAGGGATCTGTGCGTATTCGAACGGATAGTGAGGATGGATGGAAGGAGATGCGCGTTGACGACTCTCTGTTTGCCTATCGCTTCGACATGGATTTGCCATGTAGCGGTCCCTTTTTCTTTGTGACATCCTTCATTCCGTATCCATGTCCCTTTCCTTTCACGTAGTGCCACAGATCAGGAGAGCCAAGAGCCCCAGGAGGGTCCTTTCATTCGCTTCGTTGTCCAAAACGACGTAGTCCATGAGATGTCTGTTGATCCTAGATCCAACTTGACGGAAGCGCTGTCGGCCCTTCCGGGTTGTGCATCCAGTCCCTCCTCTCCGGGTGCATGGGGGACTTCAACCGCTGGAATGACGTTCTCCTCGACACGTTCCTCGTCCTCCACCCATCCCTTCTTCATCGCTAGTGCGGATACAACTGCGTTCACCTCACGCCCGTACAGCAGGTCGGCAGCAGCGGCAGCTGCTTCTCCATCCGCAACTTCTTGGACATCGACGACCGCTTCCTCACCTCCTCGCCAGACCTCCAGGCCCCGGCGGCCGTGGACATTTTCCTCTCCAAACTCCACCTGCTTTCTCCGCAAGGCGTCGGCCTCCTTGCCCGCGCTGACGTCTAGAAGCAGCACTACCAGCAGCTCTACGCGTATCTGAACTACTACCGCAAGCGTTACCATCTCCTCTTCATCACGGACATCGTGCTGAACCACACCGCCTTCGACAATCCCGTGCTGGCAGACCATCTCGACATGTCCTTCAACAACGCCAACACGCCGCAGCTCATTCCTGCCATCGAGCTGGAGCTCGCCATCCAAGGAGTGTCTGACTCTCTGGAGGAAGAGGCGTTCCCCATAAACTCGGAGCAGGCCCTCGATAACGTCATGGCGCGCATCAGAGCCGAGGTGGACCGTCTCCGTTTCGAGGAGTACTGGCTCATCTGCGTCGACTCTATCCTCCACGTCCTCTCTTCCTTCTTCTCCATTTCTTCCATTCCTCTTCCCGAGTACCAGGTGTCGGACTCTCTCCTTCAGGAGCTCTTCAAGGAGGCGCTCATTGAAGACAACATCGGCCATCGCTTCCCTCTCTCCCTCCACATCGAGCCCTTCAAGCGAGCCATCACATCCCATGGACTCAATCGCGACCAGATCGAGCAGGTCGTCGCCTCCTTCAACTCCCTCATCCGCACCACGCTCATCGCTCCGCTTCTCGCCTCCATCTTCTCCTCCATCCGCGGTGCCATCCACTACCGCTTCCTCGAGCGCCAGCCACCCTCTCCCACGCCCTCCTCCCATTACCCTCTTCTCGACCCGTACTTCACGCCCATCGCCACACGCTGTCGTCGCGATAGCTACAGCAGCATTGCGGGTATTGCCAGTGCAACCAGTGCGACCAGTGTAATCAACACAGCCAACACAACCAACGCAACCAGTGCAACCAACACAACCAACACGAACGGACTCTGCGGAGGCTGCTGCTACTGCGCCAACAACGGCTGGACCTGGGACAACCACCGCGATCCCCTCAACCTCGCCTCACCTCCGCATCCCCTCTTCGTCGACGGGAAGCTGGCCGACTACGTGATCAACACCAAGTACCTGAAGCGCGAGCTGGTGGTCTGGGGCGACTGCGTGAAGCTGCGCTACTTCGACGAGCACGGCGACTTCACCTCCGCCTTCGCCGTGGTCCGCGAGTACATCGAGGTCTCCGCCTTCCTCTTCGACGGCTTCCGCCTGGACAACTGCCACAACACCTCGCTCCGCCTCCTCGAAGCCCTCGTCCCCATCGCCCGTGCCGTCAACCCGCATCTCGTCCTCCTCGCCGAACTTTTCACTCAGGACCAGGCCGTCGACCAGCAGTACATCAGCGCCCTCGGCATCGACATGATCGTGCGCGAGACCATTCCCTCCGCCCCGCCCGCCGCCTCGCTCCGCGCCTACAGCGACTCGCTCTACCACGCCGGCGGCCAGGAGCTCGGCAGTCTCTCCAGCATCCGGGAGTGCCCCTGCTGTCTTGTCACCACGCCGCTGCCCACCGTGCTCTACGACATCACGCACGACAACCCCTCCTTCGCCGCGCTCTACGGCACCCCCGCCATCCCCGCGGTGACCGTCCTCAACGCGCTCTGCGTCACGCACTGTGCCTCCACCAAGGGCTTCGACGAGGGCTACCCGCGCAACCCCGCCGTGGTGGAGACGCGGCTCTATCGCCCCCTCCACCCGTCCATGACCGACTGGGCGGAGGACGACGTGCTGCAGTTCCGTGCCTCTCTCCTGGAGGGCTGCACGCCGGAGCACGCAGAGTCGCAAGGCAACACCCACTTGCGGCTCCTCATGAACCATCTCCACCAACTGCTTTCGCAGAGCGGCTTCTGCGAACGCTACGTGCACCACTACGCACCCACACCGATCCTCTCCATCGAGCGACGCTTCACGGGCTCCTTCTACAGCGTCGTTGGCATCACCCGCACGGCCTTCACACCGCACAGCCCCGAGCCTATCGACATCACCCTCATCGGCCGGGTGGTCGGCGTGTTCGTGAGTGTCCGCTGCAACGACGACTGTGTCGCCTGTACCGAGGAAACTGCCTGTACCGAGGAAACTGCCTGTACCGAGGAAGCACAGCAGTGCGATGAAGCCGCCGAGCTGGAGGGCCGTTCCTTCTCGCTGGATGTTCGTTGCGACGCCCTCCATTCCTTCTGCTCCCTCTCGCCCGCCGGCAGCGACACGACGCTCCACTTCTCTGCCGCCTTCACGCCCGGAGCCTCCCTCGTGCTGCTCGTGTACAACGGCACGGCGGCGCACTTCGATCACTTCCTCACCTACTCCGAATGTGGGCTCTCTGTCCCTTCTTACCCGCAGGCTGTTCAGTGGTCGCCACAACCAAAGACCGCGTCGCCGCGCAGCCTCCACACCCCTACACTACCGTGGCGGCCATCCAGGAGTACCTGGAGCAGTCGGATCCCTCCTTCTCCGACCTCAGCTATCTCCTCTTCACCTCCAACGAGGAGCAGAAGGCCCTGAACGGCTGGGGCTGTTACGCCGTGCCGCCCTCTCCCCACACCGACGCCGTGGTCGCCCGCATGAACACGCTCAGTAACTCCCACTATTTGCACCACAGCCAGTTCGCCACTGCCACCCTGCCCTACGCCGGGCTCTTCGGAGTGATCCCCCAGATTCGACAGATCGTCCGGTACAACGTGCTGGATCACCCGCTGCTGGAGAACCTGCGGCAGGGCGACTGGCTCCTCCACTTCCTCCTCCACCGCCTGGACGGCAGGGAGACGCTGCGCGGGTTCCAGAGCCTCCTGCGCGAGGAATTCCAGTACATCCAGTCCTGTCCCAAGAGCTCTCGCCCCGTGAAGTTCTGCCGGTTCATGGCGGCGCTGGGCGACGTGTTAGAGCGCTACGTTGCCGAGCGCATGCAGGTGCCGCCCAGTCTGTCGGCGCTCGCCCTCGCCACGCTACAGTTCACGTTGCCCGTGCCGGCAGACAGCAAGCCGCTCATCACGGCAGGCTTCCCCTTCTTCTCCGAGGGCATCATGCGCGACTGGGGCCGCGACACCTTCATCGCCTTCCCGGGCATCCTGCTGGCGACCCACCGCTTCAACGAGGCGCGATATGTGTTGTTGAAGTATGCGAGCGTCGCGCACCACGGCCTCATCTGCAACCTCTTCGACGGCGGGCGGCATCCGCGGTACAACAGTCGGGACGCCGTCTGGTGGTGGCTGCTGGTGGGTGGATGAGGAGTTGGTAAGGTGTAGAGTCTGGAGCTGTACGTGGAGCGTTCGGGAGATTCCTCAATCCTGAGAGAAGAGGTGCAGAGTGTGGGGGACCCCACGGATTTGAAAGGAGGAGTGCAGAGTGTGGGGGACCCCACAAACTTGAATGAAGGAGTGGTGCTGTGGGATGTGATCCAAGACATGGTGCAGGCGGCGGCAAGGGGCATCGACTTCGAGGAGGAGGGCGCACCAGCGATCGACGACCACATGACGACGGAGGGCTTCCATGTGAGCATTCACGTCGACGAGGAGACGGGCTTCGTGATGGGCGGCAACGTGCGTGTCGCGGAAAGGATTCATCGTAGCGTTGGAACTGTGGCACGTGGATGGACAAGATGGGCTGCTACGACGATGGCTGCCACTCGAACCGCGGCGTGCCGGCCACGTACCGACAGGCGAGTGCGTGAAGGATAGGCCGCGAGATGGCGCGGCGGTGGAGCTGGTGGCCCTGCAGGCGCGAGCCGTCCGGTGGCTGAGCGAGCTGCGCAAGGCGGACCTGTACCCGTACGACGGCGTGAAGGTGAGCACGGCGTTCTGGTCCTTCCAGCAGTGGTACGAGCGTATTCTCTCTCACTTCGACGACGCCTTCTTCTTTCCCTCCACGCCGCACGGCGCCTACTACCGCGACTGCGTGGGCCAGCAGGACCCGGAAGCCGGTCGCCAACTCCGCCCCAACTTCGTTGGCTTTGGATGTGTTTGTCACGTACAGGTCGTGGCGATGGCCGTGATGCCCGCGCTGTTTGTTCCGGAGCACGCGACGCAGGCGCTGGACACGGCCCGCGTACTGTTCGACGAGCCGCTGCAGCTGGGCGTGAAGACGCTGGCGCCGTGGGACCCGCAGTACCGCGACTACTACGACAACGCGAAGCGGTTCGAGGGCGATTTGAGTGTGTGTGGTGGATGGAGTTACCACAACGTACGGTTCGGGGGAGGCGTTGAGTCTAGGGACCCGAGTGGGTGTGGGTGACGGGGTTCTGGGTGCAAGCCCTCCTGCAGTTCCCCCCGCGGGAAGTGGGGAACAAGGAGGAGATGCGGCTGGTGGGGTTTGGGCGGCGGGGTCATGGGTAGTACTGCTTCGGACTGGTGAAGGAGCTGATGAACTACATCCGCAACGACGACTGGTTCTCGCTGCCGGAGATGACGAACCGTAACGGGGAGTACAACGGCTTCTCCTGCAGAGCGCAGGCGTGGTCCGTGGGCTCCCTGCTCTGGGCGATGGAGGCCGTTCAGAATGTGCAATGCGTGTGTTTCTCACAAACATGCGAATAGCCGTACAGCTTGTTCAACTGCACCTTCATGTCCTCGCTGCGGTCCGTGGGGCGCAGGATCATCAGCACCGAGCGATCGCTGTTGGTGTTGGAGCTGGCGAGGCTGCAGCACTTCCGGGACTTGCAGAAGAAGCACAGCGCAACGGGACACTCCATTCCCTGCTTCTGGCACTGATCATTCTTGCAAACGCCGCGCACGTTAAAATATTCCTTCAGCGAAGCGGTGGCAAACGAAAACGGAGCAGAGAGCTCAACGTAGCCATCCCTACAGGGAATCGAGGAGAAGTGGACGTACTGACAGTAGGAGCACACGGGACGCACGACAAACTCCGGATTGACCTCCTTGCACCGAGGACATGTCAGATAGATCATCCGCCTATCAACGCTTTTCTCCAGAATCGTGTCGAACTACGGAATCACGACAGGACATATGGGAAACGTTTGTATGGACCGCGTGGATGACAGACATATAGTTCACGTGGGCGCTCGACACCATGTCGTTATCATCCACGGTGTTGTCGTTCAGCAGGATAACGAAGTCCATGGGATCGATGCTCGCCAGTTTCTACCCCATTACGACCTCAAACCAACTCCACATGAATGCTGATCTTCAGTTGCCGCCATGTCGTCGTCAGTGTGTAGGGAACATGTACGGATTTTGACCCGTCGAGTTTAATGAGGAGTTGTGATTCAAAGCCGGAAGCGGGTTTCGATCCGCTTTCCACCTCCGGTGTGTATCCCTTCGCTGCGCAGATCACGCGGCTGCAGTAGTTCAGCCCGATTTCCTTCACCGTGGAGACATCGTCGCACGGCCGTCCTCCGTTGACGATCTTCATGGATCCCGCTGGAAAATTCATGATCTTCTACGCAATCAATCCAGTCGCCACGATACTGACAGAGAGCTTGTTCTTCATCTCCGCGATGGAGTCGTCGAGCTTCACGGCAACCGTCAGCACCTGCTTACACGGCATGACGTAGACAGACAGATTCAGCTCGTTGGCATCCATGGCAAAGAAGTGTCTAACAAACAGGCCGCTAGATTACAATGCTAAATAACGCTCAATCGTCTTCACGCAATCCTTCAACTCGCTCGGCACCTTGTCGTCCCTCACGTACTCCTGGATGCTCGGCAGCACCTCCTTCAAGCTCTTCTCCACATCCGCCTTCTCGAAGCACTTGCGGTCCATCTGGAGGATGAACTGCAAAAAGTAGAGAGTCGTCTCCTTCACATCCACATCTTCGCTCCGCAAAAACGCGCTAGACAACCGGTTCACCAGCTCGGCGGAAAGGAACTTTCTCTACAAATAAAAACACACAACCATTCCTTACCATATACGGAGTCTCCGCTCTCGCCATCTGCAACAACAGCACCAGCACCTTCCGGTAGACAGTATTGGTTTCCGTCTCGCTGAAGAGAATCGTCTTCATCGCGTTCAGACCGTTGTTGAACAGAAACACCTTCTCTCCAGGCTCGTAATTGCTGATCATGGAGAAGAGACAGCCCAGCACCTTGGCCTTCAGCTTCATGTCTGTGGTGGACAGCACAGACAGCAGGCTCTGCACGACGTTGGCCTCGACGAGGACCTTCTGCACCTTCGCCTGATTCTGAGCAGCCGTCGTAAGCAGAGACAGACACGCCTCCTTCACCTCTGTTGAAGGGGAAGAGGACAGCATGCTCAGAATCACGGGATAGCCCTTCATGGTGTCGAAATCGACAGCATTGTCCAGGCTCTCGAGCAACTCTTCCAGCACCGAGAGGATCGCAACGGTCTCCTTCTCGCTGATTCCCTCCTTCGCGAGCTTGCCCAAACAGTCCTTCATTCTGGACGCGTCGGAAACACACGCCGCTTCAACGGCCTTTTCGAAGAATGCCTTGTCCTATTCGTTAGAGAGACACCAACAGCAACCTACCTCTTCGCTCATCGGTTTTACGTCGCTCGGCTTCGTTCCGTCGTTCTGCGCCAGAGACCATTTCAGAATACCCAGATAGTTCGCGTACTTATCCATTTGAAAGCAAATAATGAACTGAAGCCCATGGAAGGCACAAGGAACATTCTAGAAGGAGAAGGAGGGCGAACGGTACCTCTATTGAATATATTATTGGATTTGTTCCTTGTTGAGCCGATAGTCGCACACCGTCTCCATGGAGGACAGAATCGTCATAGGGATAAACAACCAGTCGCAAACAGCAGGAATGTGTGTGTATGAAACAGCCCACACGGCATAAAACGATAAAGGAACACAGGGATTACAGGCTCTCCAGAAGCGTGGGCCTACACATCATAATTTACAACTTGGACAGTACAGCACTCTGATCGTAGCCGCCATCGCAGCGACGATAATGCAGTCGAAGAACATCTTCTTCTTTGCCTCCTTCGCGGTCTTCTTCTTGGGGGCCTACACGATCAGATGCGCCACAGAAAAGGCAACAGCAGGATTGTTCATCATCATCATTGTGAAAAAATGACGGGGAATAGATAAAGGAGGGGGTGTATCTTTTCACGATACCAATACATTGGAGAGTCGATGAGTCGATGGAGGGAGAATGAACGCGATGAAGCGTGTAAGACTCCCAAAACAGGGTCTTGAAGGATTGGTGAAAGAGGCGCTGCAAAAGAGGCGGAGAGAACGGAGAATCATGGTTTGCCACGGCGGAATCACATGATGCTTGAAAAACAAAGAGAGAAACAGGGAATCGGAGCCATGATCGCGTCGTGGAGTTCAATCTGAACAGATTTCCATCGATCTAGACATCAAAGATATAGAATGATCAAGTTTTTCCTTCTGGTGAACAAAATTGGTCAGACTCGCTTGGCTAAGTACTACGAGTTCCTCGATATGAACGAGCGTGTCCTTCTCGAGGGAGAGTGCGTTCGTAAGTGTCTCGGAGTGAAGGATACAAACGTGGGAGCGCGGATTGGGGACGTAATCGGTAGAGCAACGTGGTGGAGCTCAGACAGTACAAGCTTATCTTCAGACGCTACGCCTCTCTGTATTTCATTGCAGGTCTTGATATCGATGGCGATGACGTGAGTTCCGAGGGTCTCTGTGACGCGTAGAACGAAATGGCCATTTTTGAGTTCATCCACTGCTACGTTGAGACGCTGAACGCCGTTTTTGGAAATGTTTGCGAGCTCGATGTCCCGCTTGCTTCTAACTCCTGATTCCTAGATTATGTACAATCTGGACCGCTCCCACTTCATTCTCGATGAGATGGTCGCCAACGGAGAGGTCGTGGATGTCAACAGAACCAATATTACTCGTCCTTTGCAGCTTATGGATAAGGCGAGAAGTAAGTGTTAATGCTATTGCTGTCCTATCCTCTGTTTGTTGCAACAACCACCTCAATCCTGCGATTCATAGTAGTCCGCCATGCGTCTCAGCTCCTCCGTTTTCCGAATCATGTCGTTTATTATCGAGTCGAAGGACGCGCCCGATGTCGTCGTCGAGCGATCCAACGTCGTTGTTGACTGTGTCGGCAGTGTTGATTCCGTTGGTTCCAGTGTTGATGGCCCCATTGGCCCCATTGGCCCCATTGGCCCCATTGGCCCCATGGGGCTGACGGATCCCATCGGGTCCACGGACTCGGTCAACTCGGTGAGTCCGCGCGGCGTGGAGGAGGAGAGCGTGGAGGAGGGTGCCGTGGCGGCGAAGGCGCGCAGCGGCGAGGAGGACTGGCTGGAGTCCTCGAAGGGGTGCCCCGACGGCAGAGGGTAGCTGTACCCGCCTTGCTACGCCTCACCGTCTCTCATCACCACAACCATCGGTTGCGTGGGTGCACCCGTTGCACCCGTCACACCACCCATCACACCATTCGTCACACCACTCGTCATACCACCCATCGCACCACCCATCACACCATTCGTCACACCATTCGTCATACCACCCATCGCACCAGTTACACCACCCATCACATCACCCATTGACGGAGCAGGAGGCAGAGAGGCAGAGGGCAGCGTGGACTCCTCGTCGTCGTCGCCCTGCGCCTGACGCAGCACCTGCTGCAGCTTCTCCTGCCAGCTGCGCTCGGCGGCCTCCAGCTGGCCCTCCTTCTGCTTCAGCATGGACGTCAGGTACACGTTCTCCTTCAGCAGCTCCTCGAAGCCCTTCTCGTTCTTCACCACGCGCCCCTTGTACGTCAGCACCGACGCGCGCGCCAGCTCCGCGTCCGACGCCAGGTTGCGGCACTACGCTTACACGCCCGCCGCGCGCCCACCTGCCGCTGCAGCCGCTCGTTGTCGCTCTTCACGTCCATGTACCGGATGAACAGCCGCTTGTGGTCCGCCTTCAGCGCGTCGAACTCGCCCAACAGCAGCGCGTACCGCTCCGCCTCGCCGCGCGCCAGGTTCTCCCAGTGCTGGTGCTGCAGCCGCTCCGCCTTTCTCTCAGCCCCGCTCGCCACGCCCACCTCCATGTCCAGCTGCACCTTCGCCGCCTTGTCCGCCGCCTCCGCGCTCCGGCCCTCCAGCAGCCGCACCTCGCGCCGACAGTCGTCCAGCAGCACCGCCAGCCGGTTGCGCCGCTCCGCCGCTTCCGCTGCCTCCTGCTGCAGCTGCACCGCCGTGTCGCCCGCCTTCTCTACGCCTCAGCCCGCCGCCCGCCGCCCACGCAGCGCGCACTCCACGCGCACGCACTCCTTCTCCGCCAGCTCCTTCTCCTGCCGGCACCGCGCCAGCTCCTGCTGCAGCGCCAGCCACAGCACGCGCGCCTGCTGCAGCTCTGCCGCGTGGTGCACCGCCTCCTCCTTCAGCACGCGGTTCAGCCGCTGTTGCTCCTCCTTCTCCACCTTCTCCTTCTCTCGCCCCTTCAGCTCTTCCGTCAGCCGCTCGATCTCCTTGCGCTGCCGCTCGATGCACCCGTCGCGCTGGAGCACCAGCTCGCCCAATCGGTGATTGTGCTCCTTCAGCGTCGCGTTCTCCTTCTTCACCACCAACATGTCCAGCTCCAGCTTCGATTTCTCCTCCAGGATCGTCTTCTCCTGAAAGGTCACGGTCTACGCATGAAGCATCGCTGCGAAGCAGTACCAGCGGGAGGGATGTGTTCGCGCCAGTGCCCTTTGACTGCGCGACCGCTTCATCCCGTTCACTCACAACGGACACCAGTCGTGATTGGAGCTACAGATCACTAGCAACGCAAGAAGCAACCTTCAGCACCTCGTCACATTTCATCTGGAGCTGCTTGCTCATATCGCTGACGCGGGACTGCAACTCCTCCACCAATCGGTCCTTCTCCTCAAGATCCCTTCCTATTCCATTAAGTACCACTCGCAAAAGAAACGCAGCACGTCCATGGCTTCAACCGTGATGAGAGGATAACCCCCTCGTCCTCCCACCGCTCCGACCATCTCTCGCCGTTCCTATTGCAGTGTTAGTACATTTCCTATGCGCGAAAGGACATCCTACCTGTGTACCGTCATTTCGATTTGGTTTGTCTCCATTCTCCGCTACATGTACTGTATTCTTTGTGTTCTCACGCATTTCAGTGCTATCCTAGCAATCACGCGTAAACCATCCGCCCTACGCCCAGCGAGTCACAGGAGTGGAATTCGCGCGAGTCATCTATTCCGAGGTCCTCTCCACTCATAAAGACCGAATGGTTAGTGTATTAGTTTCAAATCCGGTATGAGAAGAGCGGGGAGTGCATGAGCGTCGCTTCCTTCCAGTACTTGAAACGTCCCTTTTCCCGATCGTTTGGAGAGAGCGGAGAGTGGTTCGAGGAGGACAGCTGCCCCGCTCCGCTAAAGCCCTATTTCAAGGGTTCCGACTGTGTTTCAGAGTGTTATCCATCGAAAACGGTGCGAAGCCTGATCCGTGACGAACTCGCTCCTGCCTCTGAACTTCCATCTGCTTTCCCGGGAAATAACTTTAAGTCCAGATTGCACGAACACGAAGAATTGTTCAATCGACTTATGGAGAGTATTGAGCGAAATGAGGTGCCTCTAAAGGAAGGATGGATTCAAACCCTTGAAAATGGAGCACTCAAGACTGTTCATCCCTTCTCGGATCAAGTGGAGGTGCTTCACTTTGAAGAGCACGATTACGTCGTTCCTGAAAAGAGCGGCTTCTTTATCGGAGATGTCCTGGACTTCATAGCGCATCCCATCCCATGCCAATTTGATGTTGTGGGTTTCGGCGCGTTTCTTGACACATAGATTGAGATGGACCCTCCATGGCAAAGCAAGAGCACATCTCGTGCAAAGGTCTACAACACGCGCTACGACACCAACCGCACGATCGACCGGGTGTTCTGTGAGCTGCCGCTCGAATCGCTGTGCAAGGAGGGCTGCTTCATTCTTCTCTGGGTCACGAACGATCCCTCGTGCATGGAGCGAGCCATGTCATCCAGTCTCCTCTGCTTCACCGGTAGGGATTTCTTCGCACGGAGGGGGATCACCCACATTTCAACGGCCTACTGGGTGAAGACCACGAAGGGTGGCGCACCGCTGGTGCCACTGTCCTGTCCCTCGAGAGAGACGTTTCGCTTCTTCATTCTATTGATGCGCAGCTTTGAGAGACTGATTGTGGGTCGATACATCCGCCATGCCTCTCCACCCGGGAAGCGAGTGAAAAGAGAGAAAAGTGTGGTGAAGGAGGAGCTGTTGCACACTGTCTACCAATTGAACGGGCCCAACAAGGGGAATGCGCCCTCCGTCAGCGCTCACCTGTGTGAGGACTGGCAAGTGCCAGCAATCCCCTTCCTTGTTTCTTCCGTGTCGTTTCATTCGAGAAAGCCGGACTGTGCTGAGTTTTCGTTCATGTAGGGGTTTTTCGCACCATTGACCATAGTCATCTACCTAAGGAGTACAGAGGATTAGAAATTTTTGCACGCCAGCTCCGTCCGAACTGGTACTCGGTGGGCGATCAGGCCCTCCTGTTCCAGAGTGATCTCGTGATCCTTCATCGTCCTACTGTAAAGGAGAAGTAGTTTTTCATTCATTCCATGTTTGTTTTCTTGTTAGGAAACTGGGGCGTAATGATTCTGGTGCGCCAATCAGATTGCGAGCCATGATATGCAGAAGGAATTAGCCGTCTCTACCTATTGTTGCTGAATAGGCGATAGGCATTGAGTTGGATATCTTTTAGAGAGCTTCTGTGAAGGTTTATATTGTTCCTTTTGTTTTCTCCTCTGTCATTCGCTAGTCGCCGCTCATTCAGTATCCCATGTCAAAAATTGCAGGAGACCAGTCAATTGCCACTGAGAGCGTGGGAAAAGTGCCCACCGATGTCGATGGGAAAGAAAAGTACTCGAGTCCGACCGAGATGCTGCAAGAACCTGGAAATGAATTCGGCCTGGATTACCGCGACGAGATGGACAGCGGGGCTTTTTCCAATTTTGGAAACAAAGGCACATGGAGCGGACTGGGCGACTATAATGATCGCAGCCCAAGTGGGATAAACGGGGGTCGGTACCGTGACGGCTATGGATCGCCGGACGTGGATGGGTATGGTGGGCTGTACAACGACTCAAGAAGACGCGCGCTTTCTCCATCTACTCGAGAGTCGTTGCTGAGTGGAGAGGGGGACGCGGACTTCTTTTCCCCGCGATCTCGCTACGATCTCGCCTGCGGCCCTTCGAGGAGCCCGTATTCATCGCAGTGGGACAATTACGATGACCTTGGGAGCGGAATGTACGAGTCGCTCTCTCCGCGTTACAAGATGGACTCCGGCCGCTGGGGCGACCACGAGGTGGGGTCCTTCTACGACGAGTCGGACCGCCTCTTCAGTCTGCGCGAGCGGTCCCACTTCGGCCTGAATTACCAGAGCGATCTGGACAGCTACCCCAGCAGCTACACCTACGGCATGCGCCACGCCAACAAATACTACGCCGCGCCCGTGCACTCCCCCTACGCGCCCACCTACCACTCGGGCACCTCCAACGGGGACCTCTCCTTCCCCGAGGACGCCCTCGACCCGCGCGTCGCCGACTCGCGCTGCTACCCCTTCTCCGACCCCAGCAGCCCGCAGCCCATGTACGGGCTTCATCCCGAGCCTGCCGGCGAGCTGCTGCGCCCCACTCCGGGCCGATTACCCTTCGGACATTCCGTGCGCATGAAGGTGGCCTCCCCGCTCTCTCCCGCCAAAAAGGAACCCCCGCGATCGACGCCGCTCACGCCGCAGACGCCACAGACCCCCACCACGCCGCTCACACCCAACCCTGCGGCGAGCGCAGAGAGCGGCGCGGCGAGCGAGGAGCAGCAGTACCGCATCGACTCGCAAACGATCATGCAGAACCGCGAGGAGCGCACGGTGGTGATCATCCGCAACATCCCGAACCGATACAAGCTGGAGGACCTGCAGCGCGTGATCAAGTCCTTCGTGGACGGTAGGCAAGGGGTGCGGGCGTGAGGCGTAGAGGAGTTCACCATTCTGCGCCTGCCGATCGACGCGTTCACGAAGCGGAATCTCGGATATGCCTTCGTGAATTTCAGCGATTCGCACGAGGTGCTGAAGCTGTACCTGAAAGTGGGCGAGAGGGTGCGGGATAATAGACAGATGAACGGACAGCGTTGGCCCAACTCGAACAGTGTGAAAACGTGTTCGATGTGTTTTGCGAAGAAGCAAGTGGGTCCGAGGGGTGGCAGTAAGTAGTAGAACTATGTCCTCTACGAGAACCCGAACGAGAGCCTGTCTAGTTATCTGTAGCCCGATGATGTGTTCGCAGCTTTCCACATGTGCTTGAATACCATCTCCTTTCCCTTCCCCTCTGTTTGTTTTGTCATCGCTCGTCCCTCGCTCGTTTCGCACCCGTCCTTGATTATCGCGAACCACTGGACGCTCGCCCAGACAACCAGCGCCTTTGGTCAAAAGACTCTCGCGTGGACAGCTGATTCGATAACATGGGTATGCGTCGCATGAAGTGCGAGGGGTTCATTCCACCCTCTTTCCTCTTTTCGTCCCGATGGTGCTGGGACTCACCGCGCCCTAGGTATTTGCCGTGATTCTCGTCATAAGCGTCGTTTGACTGGTGGAAAGGTGGT
>OIWT01003493.1_pt1 | contig 14324 bp, 6 predicted proteins | sample 1587701 | NCBI WGS metagenome assembly OIWT01 (sample SAMEA3888904, study PRJEB22519) | human gut metagenome | biome: human gut; feature: human-associated habitat; material: faeces | place: Denmark | collected 2009
TCCTTCGGCAGGAGGGCATTACCCGCCTTGATAGAGAAACCACCGAAGGTTCCATATGCGGCATAGCTCTCGTCCACCTTATTATATACATGGCTCCAGTAGCCGAGATTCATATCAACATTTTCTGGAGCAGCTACACTTGGGTAATGAGATGCAGGATAATCACTCTTAGGTGTGATTTCCTTCACATCACTCTTCATCCAAGCTCTCTGATAAACCGGATACTTGCTCCGGCTATATGCAGCAGTACTGGTACCAGCCACCTTATCATCAAACTTGATATCCGTAAACGCCTTGGTTTCCTGTCGTCCATCCTTTGCTGGCACATACATATCACCGGCGTAGATATACTGCAGAGGCGAAGCCATGGTGTACCACTTGTTAGGCTCAAGTTCTTTCTCTACCCAAGCCTTGTCATATACCAGATAGCACTGGTCGCGAAGCTCGCCCTGAGGCTTGAAGTAAATCTGATGACAGGTATTGCCATAGAACTTCTCGCACTTCAGATTACCATCAGCATCCAATCCCTTATTGGCATCTGCCTCATTCCAGAACGCCATGATGTCATACTGGATATACTTCGTAGCTTCATTACCCTTGCCATTGGTCAGCTTGGTAGCAATCTGATTGGTGCTACGGTAAACCACATTACCGAGGTCAGGGAATGGCAAACCATTCAGATTGCCGATGGTTACCTTGGTAAACTTCATTGGCACATAGCTGTTCTGAGTAGGAATATCTATCTTCGATGCAGATGCTGCCGCAGAAGTACTGCTGCCATAAGTCTGATAATCGGTATAATCCTTATCATACAATTCAGTAGAAGATGAGCGATGCCAGTTATCATCATTGTTCCAGTTGGCATTCATACCGCCATCGGCAGTAGGAGTCCAGGTAATAAACTCCGGTACTATCTTCAACTTGAGATAAGACTCGCCAGGGCAATTGGTAGTTCCAGCAGAAGCTGCTCTCTTCTCGTAAACGAATCGGAGAACATAGTAATATCCCTCGTGGAAATTCTCTACGGCATCATCTAAGAACTTGAGATTTAGGGTTGACTGAACTTTTGGATCAATAGCAGCCAACTCTTTGTTCTCCAATGTTGCAACTTGTGTATTCAGCTTCTTTTCCCATAAAGGATCATTCGTAGATGCAACATACACCTTTGCCGAAGCGTCAGCAGAAGTACCATTGTCATCAATGAAAGTAAGAGGCGATGTTATAGCTGTTCCATCTCTCATCGTAGCACTATGAAGAGGTACCTTCAAATATCCCTTAGAAGCCTTCAACTTCTCCAGCTGTGGCAAACCGATACGAAGCGATGCCTCATAACTGCCATCATTGAATGGATAATCTACATCATTGAAACCGAAGTTGAGCTGTGGTCCATCCTTCATCACACGTAATGGGACAGGTATGGCACTAGGACACAACAGATATTCTTTACCATTGATTGTATATGGAATATAGCCATCTTTATTCTGAGTTCCTTCAGGCAGCATATATATATTATGAGTCGTACCCAAAGGAAGCTTATCCTTACTGATGGTGATTTCATTGCTTGCAGTTTCGTTCAGTTTGTTGGTAGCTACTGCAGGATTATCAACATACCAGAAGAACTTAACATTATTCAATGTTATCTTACCACCATTATGAGGGTCAGTTGTAGTCAATTGTCCCTTGATTTTAACAGAATAGCTGCCTGTTTCACCGCAAGGAATCTTATAATCCGTAATGACGTTACCATCAGTATCAGTAATGATTGGATGCTGGCTAACCATTTCGAACCAGTTACTGTACAACGAGCAGACTTCAGCAGGTGTACCCCAATTAGCATTTCCCTTGGCAGGATCCTCTGTAGATACAGATACGTAATACTTCTTACCAGTAGTCAAAGGATAATATCTATTACTGATAACGATATAAGTTTCACCTTCGCTATCCTTCTCGATCATAGGAGTACCATCTATAGTATACTGGTTGCAAGTTTCCTCTGAATCGAATACGTCAACAGCTCCATATTTATTGCTCTTGTAAGTAATATTCTTTGATGCATCTGAAGTATGCTCCTGTATCGTCTGATAATAAGGATTACTCTCATCATTACCTTCTACTGGCGTTCCCTTCTCATCGACAAAACGGAAGTATATTTTAGTCTGTCCTTTATGTCCGGTAATAGCATTCAATGTCTCGTGGATAGCACGTATCTTCAACTTAACAGAACCAACCTTAGCGTTATCACAAATTGGCTTTTCCTGAATCACCTGGACCTTAGCAGGTGCAAGATACATACGGATATCGTCTACGGCATAGTCTGCACCTTGAGTATTGTTACAGTAATTATCAATCTCCAGTCGGAAATCTGAATACTGCTCTACATTTGACTCTTTTTGCAAAGTAATCTTTCCGTACACTTGATACCAAGTCATTGATTTCAAGCCTTCTACATTATCTTTAAAATCACCAGATGAAAAACTATGTATCAGGTGTTTATCAACAATATCACCATTGACATTTCTGTTAACACCAAATAGTTTAAACATAATCTGTGGTTTGGTATCCGCTCCTGTCATGTTAGCAACGCCCGCTATGAAGATAAGCTGCTGTCCTGTACAAAGATCTGCCGTGAAATCTGCAGCAGCAATTTTTCTACTTTCATCAGATGCATCCACATAGAGAAAATGACCATATTGAGAACCATTGGTCATCTCATACGTCTTATCATATAAGGTATTAGTATCCCACCAAAGATATTTTTCACTATTAGTAGAAACACCACTAAGATTTGCGGACTTATACAAGCAATAATCTCCATGAAGTGGAGAATGACCGATTTTATCAAAACCATTATAATAAGTAGCATCATAGTCTATCAAATCACGATATACGAAACTATAAGCACGACGATCCCATTTAGATGGTAATCGGTCCTGGTTGTCATTCGGATTTGTAGGAGCAGCCACAGTCTGTTCTACATCATCATCATCAAATGTAATTGGCTTGGTAGCCATTTTATAATGCTCATCAAGATAACTAATCAGTCTATTATTCAAACCTTCTTTAACTATCTCTTCTTTAGTCATCGGATGATTATTCATAAATCGAACATCAAAGTTGGCAATTGGACAACGGTGATTTTCATCATCCATAGCATATGCAACGATGTACACAGGATCTCCATAGGTAAATGTAAAAGTCTTATTAGCCCCACTTTTATATACAGACATCCAGCTTGTGTTAAGATTATTCATCTTCAAATCAAAGAAACGGTCGGTCTTGGTACCTAAACATAGACAATAGGTCTTGGTCTTATCATATGCCCACCATTCTATCTTAGTTGCATGGCATAATTTTGTTTTATCGAAGTTGGATTCTACGAGTTTGTCCGTTTCATCTACATAATATACTCGTTTAGTGAAACCCGAAAAAGCTCCATCGTTCTCATATATACCATCAGCTAATGGATGAAAATAATATTTTGTAGCATCAGATAAATCCAGTCGAAGTGTCAAAGTAGAACTTGCCTCCTTCATGCCAACTGTCAAAAACTTTCCATCCTCATAAGTTCTATAACCTTCTCTTTGATGATTATTGCCAATAGCCGTATTCATAATATCGTCTGCTAACTGCTTGGCAGAACGGATATGGAAAATGTATCTGATAGAGAGAGTAGGCTCGTGTACCAGATAAGTTTTTGTTGCATCCAAACCATCAATATAACGGCTTATATCACAGGCAATATCTTCACCATCCCATTCATCAGATGAAGCTCCTGTAGGTGCAGTATATGTAACACCAATTTTACTGCTTGTCGGAAGCGCAGGATAAAGATTATAAGCAAACAAGCCATAGTCCTCACTTCCTGATTTTATGTTATGCAGAAGAGTACCTGTATTTGCACGTAAATTAGCGCTAGCTCTATCTTTGTTAAAATCATACCATCTGAAATAGCCCTGTGGCTCAAGAGGGTCACTGCTACCTTTATAATCATCGAAAGGCAATACCAATTCCACGTTATCACCAGCATTTTTTACATAGACATAATACTCCCATTCAGCAGTCTGCTGCCTACCCTTTTCGTCTAATGCAGTATTAGCATGGCCTTTATAATGATTGAAAGGCATGCTGTACTTATCCAAAAGTTGCACATTAACCTTTGCCTTCAAAGTAGGTTCTGTTGTGACGAAACCATACTGAGTGGTTGGCGTTTCATCAGAGATGACGCAAGAAATGTCAACATCATTAATATCCAGTCCTTCTGGAACTACGAAATTAGCATTCAATGCATTAGCAAAAGAGCTTGATGCATCATCAGAATACCAGGTCCAGTACATACCTTCCTGTTGCTTTAGGGCTCCTTTAGAAGACACACCGGTTATGGCTGAGCCATCCTTCTTTTTAATAGCCCAACGAACATATAACTTGCCAAAATTCTGAGTTTCAGATAAACTTAACTGCTCCTTGATAAACTTCAAATTATCTTTAGAAGTAAGATCTACATTTAAATTAGTACCTAAAACAATGGAAGAAACATTACGGACAGCAGCACCTGTAGGCTCTGTAGAAGGAGTCAACTTAATTGTATCAAATGTTGATTGACTTAAAATGGTATAGTTTACCCTACCTACTAATGTAGGTTCTTCCATAATCAGATTGCCCGAGATACTTGGCTGTTCATTACCAACATATACCACAACGTTATAATCATCGATCTTCTTATCACTAGGACAAGATATGGTAAAGTTGAGTTCTGAGAAAGAAACAGAAACATTTTCTTTCTTATCACGAAGACAATATACGCCTTTAGCATTTTTATAACATGCTAGCGCCCACTCATGATTACCTAACTGCAATTCAGAAATTTCAAAACCATTTCTTTTTAAAGTAAAACCACTAAGATCTGTAACGGGATTTCCATCTTTATCAACAACAGAGAGACGGAGATAGAATGGATACTTGCTTAACATTAAGCCATTAGAATCCGCACTTTTATCCCAAATGCCAAAGTCTGCAAGTGTTTCACCTAAATCAGTAATAGAAATGGAACCACCTTGCAAATCTGCATCAGCAACAGTTACTAATTTCTCTGCACTGTTTGAACCAGAGTATGTCTTAAAAGTAGGAAGTTCATTCTTAGATACCAGATTGAATATAGTCTTACCTTCAGCCAGTGACTCGCTAGGATTATTGTACAATTCTTCATTAGTAGAAGTGAGAACCACTACTTTATATCCAGCTAAAGAAGTTAAATTTGATGTCCAAGTCCAGTTACGATAGCTCTCGATGCCCCATGGCTTCTTGGTAACAAGAAATTTACCTTCAACTTTCACCTCTCCCCAAACATTCGATGTATTATAATAAGTCCAAGAAGAAATATCCACTTGGTTGCCAGCCGCATCAAGCACATACCATGCCGAGTAATCATCTGCCGTAAGATATTCACCTATATTAGAAAATGTTATGCTGTTTCCATCACACAGCGTCACCATATTCTTCTCCGTTATTCCCCATATAGTATTTGGCAGCAATGCAAGCATTGCTACCAACATATATCTCATTACACTATTAAAAATCTTAGACTTAAACATAAGCTTCAATGTTTTTTAATATAAGTATTATTGTTTTGTTCTGTAATAGTAACTCTGTCTCGTATATTTACGAGCAGCAAAGCTTCTCAAATCCTTGGTGAAAAGTATCTTGTATGTTAGAGACTTGCCGGTTTCGCCAGGCACAGGAACTGTGACCTGATAGAGGGCACTCTGCTTGTCGGCATTGTCATCATTGAAGGTACCTTCAAAATAGCCGGTGGTCTTATCCCATGATGGAAGACCTTTAAATACCTTTTGGGCATTCGCTGTAGCAGCTGCGGCATCAGCCATATCATCTTCTTGGATTAACTCCCATTTTACTTTGGTATAATCGATGGTTCCAGACACATCGGTGTCATCACCATTTACAACCTTTGGCTGGATATGGAATTTCTCTTCTGGGTAATAACAGGTATAGGAAAGAGTGGTTCCGTTATCTGTTATGGATGGATAGAGGCCGATGGCAGTGAAGGACTGAACATCAAACTTCAACTTGTAATCATCTAATGAGATTGGGAGAATGTGATGGTCGTTGCGAGCTATCGTTTTCCAATCCTGGAACAGGGCGTAACGCTTGACTCCTGCTGAAGTTTTCAGGTTGATGATGAAATACTTGGAAGTATTGCCCGCTGCGCTTTCATTCACATAGAATGAAATCTCATTCTCTGGTTTATAATCGGTTACACCTGCCTTTATCATCTTTGGCGAAGACAGCGTATATCTATAATTCTCCGTTGCAGCCTGCCCTACCAGATTTGGAGAACATGTAACTTGATCATTATCTGCATCAGAATGCATTGGCAACAACATGATGTTATCAGCATCTGCATTATCTTTGCTATTCTTAGTAATATCGCTGATGGTAATATCATTGATTTCCAAAGGAGTAGAACTTGGATTCTTAAACTGAAGTGTAACCTTTGCCAGCATTCTTACTACCCAAAGATTCGTTTTATCAGTTGTTCCATCTTGGTTTACAGTAAGCGTCTGCTCATTGCTCATAGGAATACCTGAAAGAGAAGCATCGAAGCCATTGCCATTCATCTTATATTTCTTGTTCTTAAAATCAACAGCATAGCCGTTGGTCAACGTACCCAACTGCGTTTTATCAATATTGGCAAAAGAATAGACCTGATAGATGCCTGGGGCTACATTCTCCAGCGTAACCTCGTCTTCCTTAGCATGCTGAGCATCAACCTGAGTTTTCTCTATAGTTTGCACTACCTTATCACCTTTAGTAAGAACAACAAACCAGCTCTTCATATTCTCTGCATCGGAACCAGACTCCCACTCAGGGGTAAGAGCACGGCTATGAGGTGCAGCCTGACCTATAGAGCCAGCCGCAGAAGTAGAGAGCTTGAGATGAATGGTATAACCATTTTTGCTTCCTCCATCAGAATTATCAGACATAGAACTGTCGTCTGGCGAGCAAGCCGTAAAGGTGGCAAGCATCGTCAGTACCAACAGCGCCATTATCGTTTTTATCTTATTCATATCTATTACTCATTATTATCCGACTTATTACATGGAAGTCTCTGCATGGGTATACTTTGCCCACTTCTTGACAGCAATCTTGAGAACCATACCCTTCTTCTCACCCACTACTCCTTCTATCTTGATGCGATAGATGTTATTGCGGACTATGCCATAATACATAGGAGCGGTTTTAGAACCAGCACCTGTTGGATCACTATGGCGAATGGTATAGGTATAGTATTTATCTGTACCGGATTTACCAGGCTTAGGCTGCTTATTGATTGTGTCCCAATCAGAAAGCTCATAATACTTTCCTTTAAACACTAATCCTGTAGCATACTCTTCAGAATTATCAAAAGTAGTATTCTCCATCGCATAATCAAGAACGAAGAAAGAAGAGCTTGCTGAACCAAAAACTTTCTTGACAGGAAGGTATCCTGTAGCAGAAGACCAACTTGCATCATTTAACTTACGAACATTATAAGTAAGACCGCTTGGAGTAGAACCAGCATTTTTATCAGAAGTCCATGGATCTATCACATAGTTTGTTGCAGTCTTGTCGGTTCCAGAAGTTGTAGTCTCATCACCCAAATAGCTCAGAGTTGTTCCCATTTTATCGCCCACACGCTTGATGCAAAATTCACCGGAAGTAAGCTTGTTGTAAGGGAGAATAGACTCCAAAACAAAGCCACCCACTAAATTGTTTGAAACATCCTTCACATCAAAAGCATAAGTTCCGGTACCAGGAGTTGTTGGAGAACCAACATACCAACCTTTACCTGGATCAATATCGATACGAGCAGCCAAACGCTCTATATCAACATTTACTGTAAGCGGATTAGCCTCGGTTCCATCACCAGTAGCATTACCACCAGCAGAAGTCAACTCGGTAGTAGCATCCTTCTCTGAAGTCATGATAAAGTATTTCGAAGTAGAATCAAAAGCCGGAAGATGAGCATCTCTAAGTTCACTCAGTTTCTTGTTCAAGTAGGTTAGAGTGATGTCACCGGCATTCGCTACCACCAAAACATGATATGGCTTGGTAACGACGATTGGCGTACATTGCTTTTTCTCAAACGTATATACCTTATCATATCTGGCATCACCTGGCTTCTCTGTTGGTTTCTCAAAATAGAAAGCCTGCTCTATCTTTGCATCGCCATCGCTTATGCCTTTAGTGCTAGAGTAAAGAAATACGCAGACATTATTCACCTTATATTCGTTTTCAAAAGCCGTTTCTCTTCCATTACCCTCTTCCCCTCCTTGAGGACCTGCTGCACGAGACGTGGCTTGGGTATCACCAGCCACAGCTACCTGCACAGTAAAGTAAGCCTCTCCCTTGAAGGCGTCGGGCTTGCCGTCATCATCATCGGTGCTGCCAGCGCAAGATGCGAATGCACCGATGACAAGAACTGAAAGCAGAAGCAGATATATTGATTTCAACTTCTTCATAATCCTCTTAGTTGTTAAGTACTTCAAACTGTATTCTCTGACTCCAGCTCAGCGCATTCACACTGATAGTAATGTAAGCGTATTTCAACTTACCATCTTGAAGGAAGAACTGTAACTTATAGTCATAAGCTCTATCCAAGAACTCTTGTGGAGTATACATATATTCCTCACTGGTGCGAACTCGGCTCAAGAGATCTGGTAAATCTACATCTACAACAGTCTTGCCTGTTTCCTTGTTGGCGATGATCAATTTTCCATCGTCCTTCGCCTTATCGTGATAAATCAGACGGGAGGTCATAAAGTCGGCATGAGCTATCTTGCCCACTCCTTCCAATTCATTACCATTAACATCACCAGCGGTAGAACCTTCACGGTCTTCTGTATTCCAAACAGCATGTGGAGTATAGATTACCTGATTAGTCTCATCGAGTGAATTGTCGCAGAGGATGCGGGAGTTATGGTCTTGAATGATAAAACTATAGTCGTTTACATCCATTGTGGTTGGGTCGTTGAGTTCACGCAAGGTAACATTAATCTTCTTGGTATCACGTACCAGCGAAACGGTGGTATAGTTAGGACGGGTAGCGGAATACTCTACCAGCGCATCTGTCTTACCATGCCACAGGGTATCGAGTGGCAAGTTGTGGTTATCTATGATATAATAACCATTGCGCTGAACCTTATCAAGGTTTACCTCCAATTTATCCATCTTATCGCCCACAGCAGGTTCTGTACGAACGAACTTTGCACGCTGAGTATTCAACTGATCAGCATAAGCATTCTGTCCTGCCAAAGCTATGAACTGATACTTGCCTGGTTGAAGATCGGTAATATGCATTTTATAGTCTATATTTTTCAAAGGCAGCGCAGATAAAGAGTTTGCCTCTTCGAATTTCTTCACAAAATTTCCATTTTCATCATAGACATAAAGGGTTACCGCCCCAACATGATCATTGAACATGTCAGCACGCTGCAAGTTATAGTCATACTTAAACTTGACATAAATCCCTGTAGGACAATCGTCGGTGTCGGTATGCCACATATCACAAGAGGCAACCATCAAGAGTGTAGCAATCGCCAGCACTCCTCTTTTCACCAAGCTAAAAATCTGCGCTTTCATATATTTCTTCGTTTTATATATATTGAATCTAATTATTATCACATGAAGTGTCGGACAGAATCCGAATATCACCATCTCTTTGCATCTGGCGATGCGATGCCTTGTTGTACAACAAGCTGTTTATCAGAATATTTCTGATGTAGTTCTTTTGTTTTTTTTTAATGCCCCCACCTAAAAAAGGTGGGTGGGGGCAAGATTATTTTTACTGAAGGATTGTACCCTGCGTACGAACAGCCCAAGAGAGAGCATTGATCTTGCAAGAGATATAACGCTTCAAGTTATCATCAGGAGTATCGTCATTGTTTACATTAAGTTCACCTGGTGTTGAAGCACCAATTGCTGCTACGCCAGTAACATCAAGTTTATACCAGTTGTTACGGAGAACACCATAACGACCCAACCAATTCTGCTCATTATTTGTGCCAGGATAAGATAAAGTTGTCTTGGTTGAAGGATTCCAAGGAGTCAACTCGTCACCAAAGTGCTTAATCAAAATGGTATAGTATGCATAACCATCCTTGAACTCATTAACCTTAATAGATGGTTTGAATTTTGTTAAGTCGGCTGCAGTGACTTCCTTGTCTGTTGTACCATCAGTTAAAATCATCTTTGTGATAGTCACTTCTCCTGCAGCATCGGCAAATTCAACATCCTTTACCTTAATAGTCGCTGTTGTAGTATGATAATAATTAGCTTTTACATTAGCATCACCAATTTCTGCCAAGAATCTCTTACCAATTTCAGTCTTGACGTCAGCTTTAGAATATACCACACCCTTGTTGTCGTCAATTGTGAAGAAAGTACCGTCAGAGTAACCATCAGGGGTAATCTTCATCTTTACAATTGCACAAGTTGTCTCCTTTACATTCTGGTGAGCTACATTAAATGTATTCTCATAACAATAAGTGCTTGCGCCACCTGCCAATGTTGGTTCAGCATTTCCATCAGTGAAAGCAGGAGCAACATCATAATTAGCATCCTTGCCCCAATAGGTTCTGTAATTACCAGTAGCAATTGGAGAAATACCTGCAAAACGGTAAGAATTACGGTCATAGTCTACATGGGATGCTGTTGTAAAATCTGTAGCATCAGACTTATAACCATTCCAAGTATTATCATACTGGCGAGTCAAATAAGAAGAGGTATTTACATTAGCCAATCTCCAACCCTCCAAAGAATATGCAAAAGTTTTTGCTGTACTACCGCTACCTACACTAACTTTATTTGTAGAAGTACCTGTAGCATTTCCCAAAGTTACCTTAGCAGCCAAACGCTCAACATAAATATTAGCAGCAGGATGAGAAGTTGCCTCTGACTCTGTTTTATAAATTTTATCTGTAACATCTGTCAATGTTGTAGCTTTCTCAGTACTAATATCAGCATCACCTGGCTTGCTAATGATAACAGCATTTGACATCATCAGATTTTCCTTTGTCAAAGATTTTTCTATATCCTTCTTTGACAAGTCCGCAAAGGTACCAGTAAAGTCAGTTCCATTTACCAGTAAAGTATTAGTAGGAGTTACTTTTAATGCATCATTATGGTTCAATACAACAAAAGCATATATTTTATCTGTAGACGATGCAGAAATCACGTTGATTTTCTGAACCTTTGATAAAGTGGTAGAGATTTGATCACTAGGCGTAAGATCCTTCTTCCAGCCACTCAAATTATAAGCAGCCTTGATTTGTGCTGTTGCTTCATCTGCTCCCGCAAAAAGGATAAGAGTGGCATCATTAACTTTGTACTCTTCTGCATCACCATGATCAAGAACATCATTAGCTGCACGCGAGGTTGACTGAGGCTGAGTAGGCAAATTCAATGTTACATTAACAAAGCCTTGACCATCGGCACCAAACTTACCAGTTCCACCACCATTCAGATCATCACTACTTGAACAAGAACCGAGCATCAGCCCTGCCAATGCAACGGAAAATAATAAAGTTTTCTTCATCTTGTAAGTTATTATTGTTGTTATTAATATTTTATTTCTTTACTTATAACCGCTCTTAAAAATCTAATTATATTACATTTTTATATATTTGGTTTACAATTCATCTAACACGTTATATTTGAGGTATTTTCTGAAGTTGTACTTAGAAACTTTTGACTGGTTCAGGAGACTGTTCCAAGCCAGGGCAGCGCCCTGTCTCTAGGGAACAGCTATATTAACCTAAACAGACAGTATGTATAACTTTATAGATTCTGTAAATTTTCTTTTGCAGAAGCAACACCAGCCTTGGCAGCCTGCTCCAGATAATAACGAGCTTGCTTCTCGTTGCCCTTCAGCATCTCATAGACACCTCGGGCATTCTGGGCATCGGCACTGTTTCCTGCCTTGTCGAGATATGATTTCGCATCATCTGCATCACCGGCATTCAAGCGGGTTATGGCTGCATTCAGATTAGCAGTCTCGTTCTCCGGGAACATGCGGACGGCAATCTCCATCACATCATTAAACTCCTTGCTGCCTGGCTCGTAAGTCTGGGCTACCATGAACATCTCCTCCTGGCTCAACTGCTGTGGCTTGGTCTTGATGATCTCCTTTGCCTCTTCCACATCAAAAGGTTTCACCTTATAAGTAATGTGGTAGTCGGAATGACGGAGTGCCGGATACCAGGTATCGAGCATAAAGCGATACTGTGAAGGATACTGCTTCTTAATCTTCAACTCGCGGGCATCAGGATTCAGACTCTTGTCTGCAATAATCGCCAGAATGGCATCCTTATGCTCAAGGTTGCTACCTTTAATATAAGCTATCAGACCCTCCCAATCCTCTGGAGTAGAAGAAACCGTGAAGAGATTGTTTGGCAACTTCACCATTCGGCGGACATATTCGGTCAGCGTCTTGGCACGGTTCTTTGCCAGATAATCATTATGGGTGTAAGGACTCTCCGGTGATGCATAACCATGAATATTGATGCCGCTCACTTCGAGATTCTTATCTTCCTTCAATGCATTGATGGTACGGATGATGCTATCCAACTGTGCAGGATTACGGCGATAATCTGGATGCAACTCTATGCGATCTACCGGGAAATCGATATAAGCACGCTTATCAAGATGACGGACCTTGACCGCTTCTACCTCTGGACGGACGAAAGAAGCTACCGGCTGGCGACGACGAGTGATGGTAAAATCAGTACCATCCTGCAAATCACCACAACCGCAGAGGTCTTCGTGAATTTCGAGATCGTAGTTCCTTACCTTGGAAGACAGAAGAACGGATGCCAGATACTTCACGGTCTGCTGCTTCTTGTTGTCTCGCTTCACCACGAAAGCCTGAGGAGAAAGCTGCAACTGTTTCTTTCCAACCCCTCGGTCAAACATGATCTGCTGTCTTCTACCGTTGATAACAATCTCAGGCATCTTGAGCAACTCTCCCTTATGCTTGATAATCGGAGTATACACAAGCTGGTTGTTAGTAGGGAGATCCAGGGAATCGAGATTCAGATCCATCATAACCGTAATCAGGTCATTGTGATGCGACATCTCTACATGAGATACCTGTATCTTTTCAGCAGCCAACTTGAGACTCTTGCAATCCTGGGCTGCAAGAGGCATAGCCATCAAAAGAGAGCTGAATAATAATATGTAGTTCTTAAATTCTTTCATACTCATAGATTATGTTTAATGAGTTACAACATATAAATAAGAGAAATGGCTGCCTTGGTAGGACCCACGTAGTTGTCATGAGATGACTTCTCCTTCTCGCCACAGGCACCGCACTTGAACTTTACGTACTGGATATAATCATATCCGAAACCTACAGAGGTTTCCAGGTTCCAATGCTTGGAAAGAGGCCATTGATAACCAGCGGTCACACCACCACCTACATACCATCCCTCATAGCGATGATTACGTAGAGATTTGAAAATACCTAGGGGTAGCTTCACTCCTCCTGCATTAAACTGTCCGCCCATGGCATGAACACCCAAGAACCAGCCATTGAAGCTCTGGCAGAACCAGTAACGATATTCTGGTTGCAAAAGCCAATGACGGAGGCTTGACTGGTCGCCACCGGACTGTTTCCAAGGATTGAAGCCAAAGAATACCTGAGCGGTATGCTTCTTGCCTAAGGCAGTCTCGACACCGAGATTAGGAGTTGTTGTAGCCCAATATAAGAGGTTGGACTTGACTCCCGTGTTTTGCGCATAATTAGCTAGTGATACAAATAGGAGTAACACTGAAGCTAAAATCAATCGTTTAACCATCTATTAAAAGAGTTTAGTTAAGTCTATTTATTTATTTCGTTTTTACTATATCAATAGGTAATTATATAAATTTACCCGTTTACATGATAATTCGCATTTTCTTGGGGCAAAAGTAGGAAGAAAAAATGAATGAGGGGGGGGGAATTTTCGCAACTTTTTGGTGGAAAAAACATTTTAGTACGTAATTTTGCTGATTTTATAATGAAAATCCACCATTCATCAACATTTTATACATAAACATCAGTAAAAGGAACTGTAAAAGGTAAAAGGGTAAAAAGGTAAAAGGAGCTGCGACCATCTGCGAAATCCCAGACCGAACAGGTCAAAAATCTGGGCACATCAGTGAAATCTGTGGAAAAAAGAAAAAGCATCAAAGAAAAATCTGCGTCATCTGCGAAATCTGCGTGACAAAGAACCAATCCGCGTGAAAACAAAAAAGCCTCAGAAATCTTTCGAAATCTGAGGCTCTTGATA
>OIWT01003494.1_pt1 | contig 14321 bp, 18 predicted proteins | sample 1587701 | NCBI WGS metagenome assembly OIWT01 (sample SAMEA3888904, study PRJEB22519) | human gut metagenome | biome: human gut; feature: human-associated habitat; material: faeces | place: Denmark | collected 2009
TGCCCACGTTGGTGTAGTGGACCAGCTGCGCCAGCCGGACCGCCGCCAGCTGCATCTCCGTCCACACCTCCTCCGACACGACGCTGGGCGGCCCCTCCTCAATGATCTTCTGGTGGCGGCGCTGCACCGAGCAGTCGCGGCCGGAGAGCGCAATCGTGTTGCCGTACTCGTCGGCGATGAGCTGCACCTCGAGGTGGCGGCAGCGCTCCGCCAGTCGCATCATGAAGATCGGAGACCCCGGAACCTCGCCCTGCACCGCTCTGAAGGCGTCGGCGATGCCCTCCATGGCTCGCACCACGCGAATGCCCTTCCCGCCGCCGCCTTCGGACGCCTTGATCATGAGTGGAAGGCCCACTCCCTCCGCCGCCTTCTTCGCCTCCTCGGCAGAGCGGATGTTCAGACGCTCGTACGCCCACTCGGGCACAACGACGGCACGGTCCTTCCTCTGCAGGTCCTCCATGCGCATCTGCAGCGAGGAGCCGTTCCACGGGAGCGTGGGGATGTGTGCGCACTGGGCAATGATCGTGGAGTCGATCTTGTCTCCCAGACTCTTCATGGCGGCGCTGTGCGGACCGAGGAAGAGGATGCCCTTCTTGCTCAAGCGCTCCGGAAGCAGCGGGTTCTCGGAGGCATGTCCCCAACCCGCCCACACCGCGTCGCACTTGGCACTCTCGGCAATCTCCACGATGCGGGTCACATTTGCGTAGTTGTTGTTGTTAGCCCCGCCAGGTACCTCGTAGTACTGGTCGGCCATTCGTATGTACCTGCGCGTGAGCCAATCACGAGGAGTCTACTCCGCATTTGCCGCAAGATCTTCCGGGGTGGCCATAACCACGATTCCGATGATGCGGTCGTTCTCGAAGGTCTCGTAGCACCACTTGCGGATGGACCGAATCGCCTTCACCGCAGCGATTCCGTTGTTGGCGATTAACAGTCTGTGGATGGCCCGTTTTCCCCTGTTCATCAGTTATTCGCACTCAGTACAACTGCTTGACACTGACGTATTCTTCCACGGTTGTGAATGGATTTGACCATGTGTCTTCCTTCATCTTCTGTAAAGACGGAAATAGAGGGCTTTCGACGAGAAGACGAATAGAAGATAATGACGGTTGACAGAAGGCGAAGACGATGCAGTCCAACGCCCTGCTCACGTCATCAAATCATCAAACCGCAGTTCTGATTGGCGCACCAATTCTTCCGTTCGGGCATCCAACCAATGCAGAATGAGGATGGACTGCAAAGGAAGGAGCGCTTTGAAGGGAGGAAGGAATGGGAGGATAAGGAAAACAGGGGAAGGAAGGAGAGAGGAAATGCCCGATTCACGCTCACACGCACGGCGGAAAGAATAGCATGCACTTCCCATTTCAAATAAACAGCGGAGGAACAAATAGGAAACAATCACCAAAAGGAGGCTAAAACTGGTAATATCTCATAACGGCATCACGCATCGCAGCAGGACCCTGTTCCCACGTGCCAGCAGCGCTGCCATTTGCCGGGCTGTTCGGATTGGGCTCCTGCAGAAGAAGGATGATGTTGAACACACGGGCCTCCATAGAAGCAGCAGGAGACCACTTGGAGCTCTGAATGACATCCAAGCAGATGCGGCCATCACTGTACACGTTCGGGTGGTACACCTTGCTCAGCAGTCTGAACTGGGGAATTTCGAACGGATAGCCGTCCTAGCTGTAAGGAAGGAAGGATTTGCATTACAGTGAACTTTACGGACAAACGGAACTGCAGATCGTGGTACGGCGTGCCGCCGGGACCCTTGAAGGTGATCACCCAGTCCTTCAGGTCGTTGTTTACCAATTCCGCCTTGATACCGTAGTCCGAGTGCTGGTTGATTTCCTGCAACTCCTTGGTTAGTCTCTTCACAATCTTGGGGTTCATGGGAAGAAAGAATTCTGAGAAACTGAAAGATGCGAGCGTTCAGTGGAAAACGGGGGGTTGGGGGGCTTTCTCCGTTAAGCCTGTCTTGAATGGATTCCCTTCCTCTTCACCCTCTATGCAGAGTTCAGGGTGGAGAGAACAAACCGGCGCGTGATCGACTCCCCATCTTCCTTTTCTCCTATTTCAAGAGATTCTCTCTATTCTCCACTGGGTTATCCCATTTTTGACGTTCCACTCGAATCTAAGGAATCCCTTGTTCATCTCTGTAACTGCGCGGACACTCTCCCTCTTCCCTTGCAAAAGCAATTCTGCAACGAATGAGCGGAACAATCACCTTCATCACGTATTACCGTCTTCTCCCTCCCTTCACCTGCAGAAGTGATAAGAAGCGAATTGTAGCTCCAACGGATTTGATTCTCGAGATGTCGAAGGCCATCCGTTCGCTCTGGTCGTGTTTTTGCTTTTCAACTTGCGTGATACGTAGTGAATGAGCGGAAGGATGGAGTGGAAGAATCAGAAACCACAGAAATGGAGTTGGAGGACATCTCGAGTGGCACACTGGAAATCGTGCTCTCCTATATGAAATTGAAGCGTAAGTACATCATATTTCCATTCTGTCAATTCCTAGAAAAGGAAACCTTCAAATCACCGATCTTCACATCGACGAAACGAAGATACTCGACGTGATGGCTGCTGCGCTCTTCTTTGATTGTTTTTGTGTTTCCTGAAACAAACGCGAGAGTCTCACAATCGTTCCTTAAAAACGGTGGCTACTCTGCCACTGCTGTTGTTCTCCTTGCAGCCGATCGAGATCAGACGCAGACACCAACTCTCCTCGCACATGCGACTGATCTCGCCTTCATTCGCCTCCACGAACTCCTCCACGCACGGCTTCTCCTCCTTCAACACCGCCTTCACGCGTTCCACCCTACCCATCACCTTTTCTGTCCAGACTCACAGTTCCAGGCTTTCCTCGCCCTCCTTCGTCTCCGCCACAGCCACTACCCCTCATTCGCCTCTCCTGTTTCCACCTTCAACACTGCGGTTCACTCGGAACAGCACGTTCACCGTGTCCTCGTTCGCCTTCGACAGCGCCACCATCACCAGCTACGCCTCACTCCCCCGCACAGCCCTCACGTTCTGGAACGGGATGCGGTAGCTAATGGCGAACGTGGTGTTGCCGTTCTCGTCGCTGTTGCTGTGGTACAGGTAGCAGCACTTCTGCGCCTCACACCGCTCACCCGCACTCACGTCGCTCAGCAGCAGTAGCTCGTTGCGGCTGGCGCTGGCGCTGATCCAGCCGGTGCTGATGTTCACCACGTCGATCGACACGTTCGTGCGCAGCAGCAGCGTCTCCGCCGCGTCGATCAGCTTCCACTGGTAGAGCAGCGGCAGGTACGCCGTCGCTCGGTTGCCGCGCGGCTCGCGCAGCAGCGCCACCTGCGACTCCGTGCCGGACTGCGCCAGACTCTGTGAGTGAAATGGGCAAGCAAGCCGCACTCGCGTGGTGGAGGAGAGGAAGCCCAGACCGGAGGACAGCAACGAGGAGAGCGAGATGGCTACACGTGACGCGACACAAAGGAGCGAACCATCCGACTCGCCGGAGAGCAGCTGGATGTTGCGGCTGAGGCCAGCGCTGATGGCGGCGATGCTGTTCAGCAGCGCGCCGACGGTGTTCAGCAGCAGCGACAGCGAGGAGGCGGTGAAGCTGCCGATCACGGACACGACGCCCTCGCCGTTCTGGATCTACGCCTCACGCGCGCGGCAGGAGCGAACGGCGCGGATGGGGTTGCGCAGAATGTCTGCGACGCTGTTGTAGACGGAGATGAGGAGGTTGGCGGGGTTGCCGATCAGGTCCAGCGCGCCGAGGAAGGCGGGCGACTGCAGCAGCACCGAGGGAATGACGCCGTTCACCACGTGGCGGATGTAGTCGTCCACGCGGCCCGTGCACTGCAGCAGCGGCCGCACGCGCAGGCGGAAGGGCGTGCGCTGGAAGGAGACGCTGACGAGGACGGTGGCCTCGATGGAGAGCGTCATGTACACGGGGTGCACGCGGCAGTAGGAGATGTGGTAGAAGGTCGGTGCTGTGATCGCGGACGACACGGCGAGCGCTGGCTGCACAGCGGGGTAGGGGTGCTGGTAGAGGGTCAGCAGCGACAGCAGCGTGGAGGAGGCGCGCAGCATCGCCGTGAGGTAGCGGTCGGTGACGTCGAGCCACAGCGCGGGCACGGCGCAGTCCAGCAGCACCACGGAGCTACGAGTGAGGCGGAGTGTGCGGTCGCACGAGGGCAGGTGCGCGTCGGCCATCTGGTCCACGACGAGGCTCAGGCGAATGGGCGCCTCGGTCTTGCCGGCGGCGTAGGGAATCTGCAGCACGGGCTTCTTGGGCTGCGCGAAGGAGTCCACGTGCACGGCGCCCACCTCCAGGTTCAGCGACCAGAGCGCCTTGATGCGGAGCAGCGGCAGCGTCTTGGAGATCTCCTCTACGCGTCACAGCGCCGCAACGCACCTGCTGAACAGCTCGCAGCCGCCGCGCTGCAGCGTCAGCAGCAGCGAGTCGGTCTTCGCCAGCACCACCTCGGTGTACACGCCGTTCTCCTTCTCGTACAGGCTGACGCACACCGACGGGACGCGCACCACCACCTGCACGTTGAACGTGTCCGTGTAGGCGGAGTGGTACGCGATCTCGCCCGTCCCCGCCGATGACTCAGTAACTCCAGGCGCCGCTGTGAAGGACCGGAGGGCAAACTCGGCGTAGTTGGAGGAGGAGGCGGAGGACAGCGAGGGCAGCACGGAGGACAGCGACGCGAAGGAGGCGTCGCTCAGGCTGTCCGAGTCGGTGGTGGCCGTGGCGACGGGGTTGGCGTACTCCAGCCGGTCGTAGTGGCGCAGCTGCGTGCAGGAGGCCTGCAGCGGCGACAGCACCAGCGAGGGCACAGCATCGAACACCTCCAGCACGCTCACGCCGTGCAGGCGGTAGCTGTACAGGTAGAGCGTGTGGCGCACGCCGTTCAGCGTGACCGGCACGCGCCGCGCCTGCGTCTTCGTCAGCCAGAACGGCTTGCTCCACGCACGCGTCTGGTCGGGCGACGACACGGGCTACGCCTCACCGCTCCCGCACACAGGCACGTCGTAGTGGTTGCTCAGCTGGTTGTAGTCGTAGAAGGTGAACAGCGCCACGCGGTACTCCTTCCGCTTCTCCGGCGCCATCATCACGCGCTCCGTCTTCTCCACCGCGCTCCAGTACGCGTCCGGCGACCCGGCGCGCACCGCGCTCCCGCGCTTCTCGCGCACGGCGCGACCGAGCACACACCAGTCGAAGTCCACGGCGCTCTCCGCCGGCAGCACCACGCCCGCCTCGCTGCCCTCGCCTGCCACGCAGAGATTCACCGCCGTGTGGTTGCTCAGCAGCAGCGGCGGCGGCGCCAGCGCAGACAGCAGGATCACACGGCAGAACTCGTCGTGTGGCTTCTTGCCCTTCGCATCGCCGTCAACACCGCCCTGGATCGTGCTCTGCAGGAGGAATGGCTATGCATTGAAGTGACATGGCGGAACTACGGCGTGCGAGAGTGTCAGCACCTCGTTCGCGTTCTCCAGCGACACCTCGTCGCTCCAGCGTCGGTTCACTACACATCAGTCCCGCCTGCTGCCCACACCGTCAGTAGCGGCACATACGGAGAAGGTGAAGCGACTCCAGACGGCCTCGATGGACTTGGTGAGGAAGGGCTTCTCCTCCTTGGCCTCCACCACGTAGGAGTAGTTCTGCGTCCGCACGCGCAGCGCGCAGCCCAGCTGGTTGCGCACCACCGCCAGCGGCGACACCACCAGGCAGCGCACGCCCGCCTCCTCCACCGTCGCCAAGACGACCGGCAGGAAGCACTCGTTCTCGCGCCGCGCGCCGTCGTACACGGGCACCAGCAGGCACTCCTCCCTCAGCGGCGCGCCGAACTGCTCCGCCGCCAGGCTCACCGTCATGCTGTTGCTCCACACCGCCGGCGCGTCGCCGTACTGCAGCGAGAAGGACAGGAACGCCTGCTGTGCCGGCTGCTCACCAGACGGCTCACCAGACGGCTCACCAGACGGCTCATCAGATGGTTGCACCTCGATGGGCGAGAGGACGGTGGAGGCGCCGAACGCCTTCCCGTCCACGGCGATCTCCAGCAGCTGCGAGGAGTGCGCGGGCAGCAGCGTCTGCGAAGCCACCGCCTGCCGCGTCCGCGCGAGCGCGCTGCAGTTGAGCAGCAGCGGCTGGGCGAGGCGGTTGATGCAGCGCAGCAGCGGACGCACCGTCACCACCTGCACGGCGTAGTGGTTCCCGCGGTGCTGGAAGAGCACTTTGCGCGCCACGGCGTACTTCAGCCGGTCGCCCACGCTCACGGCGTAGCGCTGCTCCTCCTGCTCGCCGATGGGCAGCACGCTCATCTCGCCGGCGCGCTCGCGCAGCCCGCAGACCATCAGCCGGTTGTTCACCTCGTTGTTCAGCATGTAGTTGTAGTCGATCTGCGCCACGTTCTCGCCGCGCCGGCAGCCGATCCGCCCCTCGTTGATGTAGTGCTTGAAGTACAGCTCCTCCGCCGTCTCGTTCACGAACACCATGGACGGCAACAGCTCCACCAGGTTCGCCTTCGCCGCGTCGCTGTACCGGTTCACCAGGTAGCAGTAGTTGAAGTTGTTCTCCGAGTCGATCGGGATGTGGATGCGGCACAGGCGGTAGTCCTGCCCGTAGTACACGTCCGGGATGCGCAGCCAGTTGCCCCAGATCCCCGCGGCCTTGCTGCGCAGGCGGATGTACACGTGGTTCTGGTTCTCCGCGCGGTCCTTGTCGTAGAAATCGAAGTGGTTCACCATCGCGAACGGGAACGGCGAGTAGTAGATCGGCGCGCCGTTGCGGTCCTCCGGGTGCTCCACGCTGTGCAGGTAGCGCAGCACCGACGTCGTGGCGGGCGTCACCGCGTCTCCCACCCGCGTCTCGTTGCGCAGCTGCACCTCGATGGGCGTGGCCAGCAGCGACAGCACGCGCATCGGCGAGAAGAGCGTCACCGTCGTCTGCAGCAGCGTGTTCTTCACCGAGAGGAACACCGTCTCGTAGCCCTGCTCCGCCGCGTCGCCCGCCCGCGTCTCCAGGTACAGCTTGATGCACTCCTCCTTCTCCAGCGAGAAGGAGTGGATGTTGATGCCCTTCGACCACGCGCCCGCCTCCCGCGCTTCCGAGCCCTCCTTCTGCGCCGAGAGCGCGAAGCGCACGATGGGCGCGTTGTGCTGCAGCGTCGTGGGCAGCTTGTAGCTGTAGGGCACGGCCGCGCTCCTGCGCCTCAGCACCGCGCACCGCTCTTACCTCGGCAAGGAGACCATCTCGTCGGTGAACAGCTGCGACACGAACAGGTCGAAGCAGGTGTTGTTGACGAAGAGGATGCGGTCGCTGCTGCAGCACACCGTGCGCGTGTCGTCCTCCTCCGGCATGCCGCGCCACGCGTAGAGGTAGCTGTCCGCCAGGTGGCTCAGCAGCAGCACGCAGTCCGTGTTGACGATCGTCTCGATGGGCGAGGTCACCACGGAGCAGGACAGGCAGTTCGGCAAGTAGTACGCGTTCGTCGTCATCCGTGTCACTCTACGGCTCACAGCAACGACTTGAATTCACGAGGCGTACACGTCGAACTTCTGCACCAGCGGCATCAGCAGCAGGCTCATGAGGTTGACGGCGTTCAGGTTGATGCTGCCGTACAGCGACAGCTCGTGGCAGTCCAGCGAGCGCCGGTACAGCAGCTTGGGCTTCACCACCGCCAGCTGCAGCGCCTCCACCGGCGCGCCGTGCGCGTGGCAGGACGAGTGGTTGAGGCGGAAGAGCAGCATGTTGGAGGTGAAGCTGAACAGCGTGTACTGGTTCATCGCCACCGCGCCGAAGTACTTCAGCGCCACGCGCTTCTGCACCACCGCCGTCACCGCCTTCACCACGCCCGCCAGCCCGCCCAGGTGCGTCATCTCGCCCGGCACGTACCCGCGCAGGTACACGCAGATCTGGTAGCGGTTGCTGTAGGAGTACGGCGGCGTCATCTCGAAGAACTCCGTCTGGCTGGCGTTCTCCAGCACCGTCTCGTGCATCGCCTCGTCCAGCGTCAGCGAGGCGTCCGAGTCCGCCGACGACGCGCTGTCCTCGCCCTCCGCGTAGTAGTGGCTGCGCTTGTAGTCGCTGACGAGCGACGCCGCTGTGCCCGCCGCACCTGCTGTGTTGGCAGTGTCCGCGGCGGAGCGGATGGGCACGCAGACGGACTTGATGCAGTGGAAGGAGCGGTTCATCTCGGACCACGCCAGCAGGTCGAACTCGAAGCTGTCCCCGAACACCGCCGCGATGTCGCCGCCCGCCAGCGCGTTGATCTCCGCGGCGAGCAGCTGCTTCACGCGGATGGAGAACACGCGGATCATCGACGGCAGGCGGAACTGCATCGTCACGTGGTGCAGCGCGGAGGGCTTCTTCGACGTCGAGAAGAAGGAGAAGAAGGAACTCGCCGGCTGGTTCTTCTCCTCGTGCATGTGCCGGTGCAGCGCCTCCGCCGTCAGCGGGTGCGGCACGCCGCCGCTCACCAGCCGGTAGTAGTCCAGCGTCGGGTAGCTCAGCACCGAGGACTCCACCTCCTCGCTCTCCTTCTGCGACACCGTCGGAGTCACCAGCAGCTGGCCCAGCTCCGGCCAGCCCTCTTGCAGCACCACCTGCAGCGGCTCCAGCGACAGCACCGACGGCAGTGACGACGCCGGCACCTCGTCCTCCTGCAGCGAGAAGCGGAAGCCGCTCTCCGACGAGGGCATGACGTCACTGTCGAGACTGGCCGCAACAGAAGCGTCGCTGGGCGCGGTGGGCCACTGCTCCTGGATGGCGGCGACGCGCTGCGCGAAGGCGTGGTACAGCGTGGAGAGCGACAGGATAAACGCGTCCTCCACCGACAGCACGAAGTCCTGCACGTTCAGCACCACGTGGCGCGTGGCCGACATGTCCACGTTCAGCGTCACGCAGCACTCGTTCAGCACCAGCTTGCGGCCGTCCGACGCCGAGGCGAACAGCACGGGCAGGTAGCGCGCGTCGCTGTCCACGGCGGCGCAGCAGCGCGGCAGCTCCAGGCGGAAGACGGAGGCGGCCTTCATGACGGTGGTGTGGCTGGCGGCGAACAGCAGCGACGTGTTGTGCGGCACGGACAGGCGCGCCTGGACGGACTGCACCGCCAGCGAGAAGCCCGTGTTGTGCGGCGCTTGGCGGGTCGCATCAGATTCCTCCAATTCTCCGGACTCCGTAGAGGCAGGCGACGGCGCGTGGAGAGTTTGGGCGAGCAGCTGACGGACGTGAGCCTGCTGCAGCGGCGCGACGGCCAGCAGGTCCAGCAGCTCCGGCGTGGCGTTCCTAGGCATCAGTCGGCAGGGAAGGACGCACAAAAACAGGTCGCCGAGGACGAGACTGTACCACGCGACGGCGCCCTCTCGCTGCTCGCGCTCCACCCGCAGACACACGCTCGCGTCGGGCAGGGGCTGCACGCCGAGCAGCAGCTGGTCGTCCAGCGAACACCGCACGCCGCGCAGCGAGAGTACCTCGTCCTTCTCCTCCTTCTGCGGCAGCAGCTGCACGCGCAACTCCTCCGCCGAGAACCGCAGCGTCCGCACGCGGTCGGACAGCTCGCACGTCACCGCTTCCACCTCCGCGCAGACGCACACGTCCAGCGCGCTCTTCTCCTCGGTCTGCGTGACGCGTGCGGGCAGCTTCTTCGCCAGCTCGCCCACGTCCAGCAGCAGCAACGCCAGCACGTCCACGTCGCGCACCAGCAGCGCCGCGTCGATCTGCGGCAACAGCAGCTTCACCGTCATCTCGCGGGCGGCGCAGTAGTGCGCCAGCTCCACGTCCAGCTGCGCCGCGAAGTCCGTCAGCAGCAGCCGCTTGCAGTGGTCCGCCACGAACAGCCCCTTCACCACCACGCCGGCGGTCTGCGAGCCCGTGGGGAACTGGTCGTACTGCAGCTGCAGCAGCGAGAGCGTCACGCTGTAGAACTCCTACGGTCCAGTCCGCGCCATTCGCCTACGGTAGGAGTGTAGCGGTACTGCAGCGAGGCCTGGCGCACCGTGATCAGCGCCTTCAGGCGATTGGGCTCCTCACCGGAGGGTCTCTCACCGGAGGGTGTTTCGCCAGAAAGCCCCTTGGCGAGAGACACGGGGAGGTGGAAGGCGTTGAGGAAGCAGAGCGTTTCGTCGACAAGGCGTTTCACCGCCGCCATGTCGACCACCACCTGGCAGTTGGTGACAGCGACGGAGCACTCGGTGGTGGCGAGGAGCGACACGACAGCGCTGAAGGCCTTCTCGTCGCAGCGCACCATCTCCAGCGCGTCCTCGCCCTCCCGCGAGAAGGCGAAGGCGTCGCAGTCCAGCTGCAGCTCCGTCGCGTCCGCGTAGGCTGCGCTCCTCCGCAGCAGGAGGCAGTAGTCCGTGCGACCGAGGCGCAGGCCCAGCGTGCAGGCGTCGATCACGTAGGAGAAGCGGAACTGCGAGAAAATGCGCTTCTTGGGCTCTGTCGCTGCGGGCGTGGAGGGAGGCTGCGACGCAGAGGAACGACGTCGCGTCTTCTCCTTGGCGTCGACGGACAGCCGGTCGACGCTGCTGCGGAGGAAGATTGACTCATTCGTGACCACCTCCGACTCCTCGAAGGACTGCTGGAGGAGCGAAAGGTCGTCGCGGATCACGTGGATGGCATCCTTGTAGTACTGGAGAAGGTCCAGCAGGCGCTGCACCTACGCATCAGAGAAGGCCACGGGAAGCACGTGTGTGGCGTCCAGGTGAGCAGCGCAGGCGTCCGTGGAGCAGTGGACGGAGTAGGCGTCGAAGTCCACCGCCATGAGCACGTCCTTCACTTCCACCACGCGCTGCGCCTCGTCCATCACGCGGAAGTCCTTCAAAATCACGTTCAGCTCCTCGCCCTCTCCATGCGAGTTGATGACGCTCACGCTCGGCGTCACCAGCTGCAGCTCGCGCGTGAGCTGGAGGGTCACCGGACTCACACACACGTTCACCACCTCCATCGCGCGCACCAGCTCCTTCAAGTCGATGTTGAACGCGATCAGCTCGCCTTGTTGTGTGTCTTCACATTGTGTGAGTTCTCCTCTCTCCGCGCCGCTCTCTGGCAACTGTTTCTCCTTTGTAGCAGCACTTCCTCGCCCCTTCATCACCTTTCCCCAATAGCCCGACACGTGCGACGCCAACTCCATGATCTCCCGCGCGTTGACCGCAGCGCAGGCGCTGTTCACCGTCCAGCCGTTCCTTCCGCCGTTCACGTCAAACACCCACTCGAGGGCGTTGGCACCCTGATCCAGCACGCCTCCCGAGGGGTAGGCAATCAGCGCCACGTCGTTGTTGGAGCAGAGGAAGGACCGCAGGATGACGCGGCTCTGCACCGCGCTGCGGCTGGTGATCACGTCGCTCTCCTTCGCAATGCGTGCGGAAATAAAGAAAGAGTGTAGCATGAGGCGGAAGTGGTCATTGCTCTGCCGTCACTCGCACCGCACAAAGCTACCTCGAAGATAGGAAGGGGTGTGGCGCGAACCAACGCGAGCAGTTCGTTCGCTGCGGAAACGGAGGCGTTCACGGCGGCAGGGGTGACGTTCAGCTCCACGTGGTCGATCAGGCCGTTCACGGACAGCTTCTTCTTGGAGTTGAGGCCGTGGACGTTGAAGGAGCCCACGGTGCACACGGGAGTCAGGTCTACGCGTCAGTCGCGCCACACATAGCCACTCTGGGCGAAGGAGAAGGAGTCCACGGAGAAGTTGAGCAGCAGCTCGGCGGCGTTGGTGCGGCAGCAGGGGCAGTTGGCGTTGGTGTAGAAGAGGAGGTCGAGGGACTGCAGCGAGGCGTGCAGCGTGTGCGAGCCGCGCGGAGAGAAGGGGTTCGGTTGTGCCGCGGCCGTAAAGAAGGAGGCGTCGAAGTCCGTCACGCCGCAGTGGATCAAAAAGTCCTTGTGTCTTGCCGCCTTTTCCTCCTTCGCAGACTCCGTCGTTCCTTCCTTGTTTTTGCCTTCCTGTGTCTCCTTGTTCTCTTGATGCCCATCAGAATGCCCATCAGAATGCCCATCAGAATGCCCGTCAGAATGCCCGTCAGAATGCCCATCAGAAGACAGCACACGGTCGATCACCTGCAGAGGCACCACGTGTTGCAACATGGTGTGGAGGATGGGCAGCGTCTGCGCGTCCTTCATCACGTGCAGCCCGTTGCAGAAAAGCTCCACGCACCCTGCAGGGATCAGCTCGTCCTTGTCGGCGCGCGAGTCAAGCAGGTAGTCGTGGTACATCGCGGAGTACTGCTTCAGCCGACAGTACAGCCCGTTCTCGCTGTGCAGCGTGCGCAGGTGCTGCGCGAGATTGCGCCCGTAGTCCTTGCCGCCGAACATGCAGATGTGGTTGGCAGTGCCGGGCGGCACGACAGCCTGTGTGAGCGGCGTGGGCGTGTTCCAGAGAAGGAGCGGCTTCCCGCAGAGCAGCAGCGACATCTATGCGTGACGGAGCGAGGGGAGGCGGACCTGGCGCACGGCGCACATCAGATCGGCGGTGTAGAACTGGTTGTCGTAGGTGTTGCAGACCACCTCCATCCCGTGCATGCGGAACTCCACGCAGGGCTTCAGCAGGCTCTTGCTACGCGTCACCTCCGCAGCAGAGCGCAACGGAATGGCGTACTGCGAGGGTTGTGCGGGCTGCGCGGGCTTGGCGCGCTCTTTGTCCTCGCCAGCGTAGGGCACGGAAGAGTCGGGCCGCTGATAGGAGGGCACGAAGCTGCCGGGCATGGAGTAGGTGAAGGAGAGGCTGTTCAGCGTCAGCGACACGCTGTTGATGTTGAACTTGCTCGTCACCGGCTGCGTTCCCTGGTCCAGCGGACTTGATTGGTTTGGCTGCTCTGGCACGACGGCGTCAGCAGCAGGGTCGCTGGTGACGAGGAGGCGGTCGAGCAACTGGAGAAGGGCATTGAGCTGGAAGGTGTTGACGGAGACGCTGCACTCGTCCTCCACGTGGATGTCGATCATGTTGGAGTAGTAGCTGATATCGTACAGCGTCTCTGTGTTGTGGATGAAGTACTGAATCGAGTCCTTCTCCGCCTCGCTCTCCGTCACATGCAGGCAGTACTCCTGGATCTCGTTCACCTCCGTCTCCGACAGCAGTCCGAACAGGTCTGTTCGTCACCTCATCGCACCATCCTCACTCCAATACGACGGCTTCGACGCTTCCGCCTCCTCCGTCACTGCACCCGTGCCGCCCATGTGCTTGGAGAGCAGCGCGTCCACCAGCCCCTCCCACAGCGAGAACATGCAGCGGATGTGCACGTTCAGGTTGGAGATGATCGGGTCGTAGTACACGCGTACGCGCTCCTCCACCTCCTCACTTGCCGTGCTTGTTGTGCCTGAAGTGACTGGCACAGCCTCGCTACGGGGATGACCCAGAGAAGGCTTGACGTCGGGAGCCTTCATGAAGTCCATGCTGATGGAGAAGCTGCCCACGTTGATGCTCTTGTACACGATACCCTTCGTTCCCTACGCTTCACGCGCCCTTGAGGAGGGTACGATGGGCTCCTGCCAGTTGTACTGCCACTTGTCCTCCGGGCCGCTGGACATCACCTCGATGTACTAGACGTCATGTGGAGCGCGAGCAGCAACGTTCGTGGTGAGGACGCAATGCACATCCTCGTGGTTGTAGCGTACGATGAGGTTGTCGACACGCACGGAAATGTTCGCCATGATGCGCTTCAGGTAGCGATCGCCCCACATCGTTCGGGACGTTGGCGGAGACGCTTGCTCCGTTGCGACCTCGCCTTCCGTCTTCCTACGCATCACCGTACTGTACCGCTCCCGTACATATCAACGGTAGTAGTATCATGCTGTGAATTTGCTTCCTCTTCCTAATCCATAACGGTTGCGCGAAATGAAAACCTTGTCCTCGATTTGGATGTCCAAATTCTCAATGTACACACCGATGGGGAGAGAAAGCAGAGAAGTCCAAGGAATCACGATCCGCAAGCTCCGGGCAAACGCCGACTTCACAGAAACGGGGAGGTGGATTCCCAAATCCTCTTCGATAGAGTTGAAGTTCAGTTCGACGTTCTGCAGATTCAGCTCCTGGCTGATGATGCCCAACGCTAGTCGTGACGCCACAGAGCAGAGCCCACAGTTCACCTCAATACCCACAATGTACTTCGAGAGAGCGGACACCAGCAGCGACGATACGTAATTCCGAACTGGACTCGCGACGTAATTGAATACGTATGACATGAGCTCTGTGTTTGTGGGGATAAAACAAGCTCAATCTTGAAGAACGGTCACTGCCCAAAAAAGGTCCGATTCCGCGTGTTCTTTAACAAAAAGGGGATAATATACAGCCAATTGCACCAAAATTAATAACCGCGGTTACGATCTTGCGTCCAAATTA
>OIWT01003500.1_pt1 | contig 14302 bp, 8 predicted proteins | sample 1587701 | NCBI WGS metagenome assembly OIWT01 (sample SAMEA3888904, study PRJEB22519) | human gut metagenome | biome: human gut; feature: human-associated habitat; material: faeces | place: Denmark | collected 2009
ATTCGTATAACCTCAAAATCAAAAATTTTCTATCTTTGTGCTAGTTATGCTACATTGTCTCGTTGTCAATCCATTCATCTAATTTTTTCTTATTAGCATACCAACGGTTACCTATCTGAACTCCAAATCCATTATAGCCCCTCAAAAGCTCTCTTGCTTTTGTCTTTCCAATTCCAAGATAATCACATACTTCTTGAACATTTAATAAAACTCTGCTATTCATCACTGCTACACTTTCTATAATAATCACTCTCCTTAATATAAAAGGCAGAAGTCATTACAACTTCTACCCTAACTAGATTATATATTCTATTATCAATCCCTTGTAAATCTATCAGCAAGCAAATACACAAGACCGCTTGCTAATACCATACCGAAACATTTAGCCATTTCTTTCTGATATGCTGGCATTGACTTTTGTAGAAGTCCTACATCAATACCACAGATATTTTTTAATGGGACTTCAATGCCACAATCATATTTAAGTGCATATGTCATGCATCCCATAGCTTTTTCAAATGGAATATCAAACTGTTTCATAAGTTCATTCAAGCTATTCCATGTTTTTTCTACTTTGAATCTATCATATCCCATGCCTGTAAACATATGGATATACGTATTCTTCTGTGCTTCTTCATCTGAAATATCTGTATCTACATCTATATCTGCCAAGAAATCCTTGCACATAAATACAATATCATCAAATTTGATAATTTCATTGGAATAACTCCATACGCTTTTAGATGTATCAAGACAAATAGCCATAACTGGTTCAGAATTCTCGGTTTCACTAAACATCCCGATAGATTTAACAGTTCCTGCAAATTCCTCATTATCTATGTAGCAAACCACCTTATCCCCTTCATAAAATCTTTCTATTACTCCTTCGTATGTAAATTCTATATACTTCTTTGCTTCAATCTTTTTCATTACTCCGTTTTCCTCCATCATGTTAATTTCTTATGTTGTTCCACATTATCGCTTTATTTACAAATCGCTTCATAGCAAGATAATCTTGATTTTAAGTTTTCTTAACAAAATCTGTTATTGGTTGTTGAAATAGAGGTCATCACTCCATGTCTAGCCCTTACGTCGCAACCATCTTTTCTTCACTTTGATATTCTCTAACTCTTTTCGTAACTTTGCCATATCTTCCGCAAATTCTTTATTCATACGCTGATATTCTAATTTTTCAATTCGCAAATCCCTAATAACCTGTTCCATTTCTTCACGATACTTGTCACCAAGAGATTCGTTATTCATCTGATCTATGTTTCGAAGCCGCTCATTCTCGGCGGTCAATCTTTCAATCTCATGTATATATACTTCTATTTTTTCGTCCATTTTAGCTCCTTTTAGATAGGAGAGCGGCACGAAACCGCCCTCCACAATCTTAATACTTATAAATTCCACTCATATTGTTATTTAAGCTACCGGCTGTTGCATCACCCCAAAATCTCTGTAATTTCTTGTCCTGTTGCATTGCTGCAATAAGTCCGGCAGAGAATTCTTTCGGATCTGTAACATTAGGAAGTTCGATATTGTCAATATTGAGTGTCAAGTCTCCTGTACGTACCTTAGTAACTGGCACGTTAGTTGGTCGAAGCATATCAACCAAATTATTATTGTAGTCTACAAGGTCAGGCAAGAAGTCTACGAACTGGTCAAACAGATCAGCATTATATGGAGTCAATACTTCTTCACCCTTTTTGAGAGTGTTGATCGTAACCCCATCATCACCGTTCATACGCACAATGTTCTGTAAATCTCCGACACGTCCACCCTGAGAGAATCCCTGTAGATACTTGAGTTTGCTTTTAGGAATCCATACACCGTTCAATGCTTTTGTCGCACTCTTTAATTTGGCATTGCCGTTTTGGTCAATCGCAGCGATAGTAACCGCATGTGCGGCTTTTGTCGTATGACCCTTATCACCTTTTTTGACACCCCCGGCTAATGCATAATCGTAATACGTTGCACCTTTCTTCAGAGTTCCCTTTTTACCAATGTCGTTGTAAGATACTTTACCGTCACCTTGATTAATCTTGGTAGCGATACCACCATTAATAAAATTGTATGAACCCTTCGTTGATGATCCAGAATTCTTTTTAGCCTCCTCTGCTTTTTTATGATTAGCCTGTGCAGTACCCTCGGCAACAGAATTATTTTCTTTAAGCTGTTGCTTTGCGAAATCTGTCACTTGTTTGATAGCATCTTTGGAATCTTCCTGAGACTTCTTATCAGTCTCGGCATTAGCATCCTTATCCGTTGTGTTGTTACCGTTCTTAATGAAGTTCAGCAGCGAATCAGAGAGAGTAAATCCAAGCTGTTTTGCCAACTCAATAATTTTCTCACCGCTTACGCCGGAGTTGACAGTAATTGCCGTGATGATTTTGTCAACAAGACCGTCAATATGATCCATCTGATCGTCAATAAAGTCTTGGAAATCATCTGTTAAATCAGTCAAGATGTTCTCAATATCAGACATACGCTTATCGTATTCTGTATCTTCGAGCTGTTCCTTTGCATCTTTAAGAGACACCTGTAACTTCTGAATTCTTGCACGACCTTCTTCGGACGTATCACCATTCAGTGCAGCAAGCTGTTTCTGAATAGTAGTGATACTCTTCGTCTGCTCGGCAATATTCTTATTGTACTCACGTAGATCTTTTGCGCTGTCAAGAGTCTTCTTGTATTTCTCAATCAGTTCATTTAATGCATCAAGCTGTTTGTTAAGTCCATCCTCGATGAGCGATTTAATAGCATCCTCGAGAGAATATACCTGCGATTCGGCATCACGCATACTTTCAGTGAGAGACTGATTCTTCGTAATAAACTCCTCATAACCAATATCTCCACGTTTATATTGTGCATCCAAATCAGCCAAAGATTTCTTATACTCCTCAACCTTAGCCATATTGTTTTGAATCTCAAATACATCAGACGTCAGCGTACCAAGACCCTCTCCGGTAATATTGCCGTTCTTGTCAAATGAGTCCTTATAACCCATAATAGTTTTGTAAAACTCGGCTTCATTATTACGTTCGTCGATACGAGTCTGTGTAAACTCATCCAGCGCATATTTAGCTTCACGTATCTGTTTAGCTGTGTTAGCAATATCGGTGTTCATCTGCTCGATATTACGATCTGCTGTCCAGATCTGTTTCGTCATTTCACGATACTGCTCGCTATCAAGCTTGAGACCGTTTGCAATAGCTTCCTGTCTTTTCTTGATAATGCTATCACGTTCTGCTTCGAGACTCTTCAAACTGTCTTTCTGTGAGTTCTGAAGATTCTGATAAAATGCCTTGCCGGCATAATGCCCTTTGGCTTCAGACAGTGACACGGCGTTGTTGATAGAATCAGTACGTTGCTGATATCCCGTTTGCTGATATTCATACTCAGCCACAACATTATCAAACTGTGCCTTCAGCTTTTCATTCAGCTTATCCTGATATTCATTCTGTAAACGCTTCTGTTCGGTAATGTTACCCTCTTTTTTAGCAATAGCAATCAGCTTATCATACTGATTTTTCAGTACAGGTATTGATTTTGACAATAAAGAATTCTTCTTAGTCAGATTAGTAGTAGAAGAGGACTGAGCTTCGTATAAGCTTCCGGTTGCTTCATATTCATCCGCATAATTCTGCAAAATCTGAACTTCCGTTTCACGCTGCTCTTTCTTCTTCTGTGCTTTAAGCTCGGCTATTTTTACATCATTGTTCTCCAACTTAGCCTGTTTAATCTGGTAATCATAGCTAGTTGCAATGTGTTTAAGGGTATCCTTTAAGACCTTTGCTTTTGATTTAGCTGTTGTAAGATTTTCAAGATCAGCTTCGTTACGAGATTTACGAGCATCGGCATCATCAATATGCAACTGATAACGATCTGAAAGATTCTCACGCATTGCCTTACGTGTCTCTTCTTTGCTCTTCTTCTGATCCTGTGCCTTATCCCAATAATCCTGATAATTTTGGATTCTAGTTGCCGTCTTTTCGCCGTAAGTAGCAATAAGCTGTTTAAGGCTACCGGAAATACGACCATTTTGCACTGCTTTCTTCAGACTAGAGGATAACTTAATACTGTTCACTTTAGCAAGATACTTTTTCTCCGCCTTATTCTGATAAGCATACTGCTTTTTGAGAATATTATATTGAGATTTCAGACTTGCTTCTTGTTTTTGCAGCATTTTCAGACTGTTAGTGCCAAATAGGTTTTCAGCTTTAGCCTTGATGAGATCAAGAGTAGAAGATACCCTGTTAAGTGCACGCTCGATCCAGTCAATCGTCTGCTTGGAAGATGAAGATTTGTCTCTGCCAGACTTACTACCTTTGCCGGACGAAGATGATGTATCAGTAATTTTAGGTTTAACTTTTGGTTTAACCTTAGAGTTTGCCTTATCATTAAGCTTCTTTTTTGCAGCATCTACTTCTTTTTGCGCCATCGCCAATTGAGCCTGAACAACCTCTTGTGGTAATCCACCGGACTTGCCTTGTTCAAAAGCATATTTAGAAGAAGATAATGCATTTAATGCGCTAACAGCAACACCTGCTGATTCTACTAAATCAGTAATGGCATCAAGATCATCGTCAAAACTTAATTTAGAACCGTTCGTTAATTGCTTCTGCAATGCAAGATTATATAATTCTGCTCGCAATTGAGCAGTATATCCTTTTTCTTCAGCAAATCGGTTGATTTCCTCTACAGACTGATCGGTTAAATCCTCGCCTGTTTCTTTGGCGTAAAGCTTCTGTGCAGCCAATACCTTATGTTTGTTTGACAATATTTGCGTAACAACAGCTTCGGCGTTGGCTACACCCATATTATCTAAACTTGAAATATAATAATCTTTATTAGTATCATTTAACTGTGCTAGGAAATTATTATCATTAACCCACTCCGTAGCAAGTTTATTAGCGGCTTTTTGACATTCTTCCATGGTAGACTTACCGTTACCCATGGTCTTTTCAAATTCTTTCCAAGAATCTAAGCCTTTTACATTCTCATCAAAACCTGCAAGAACATCAGGACTTATTCCTTGGTCTTTAGTCTTTTTATTTTTTAAGTTTTCTTTCTTTTGCCCAAGAACTTCTGAAATGGATTTGATGCCAGTTTCCATACCGTTCAACTGATCTGATTTTGTGGCAAATTTATTCAGATAAGTAGTTGCATCCTTGATTGATATGCCAATATCTGTAAATTTGTCTGCCACAGAAGATTTCTCAAATGTGTCTTCCGTCAAACGCCCCGCTTTAGCCAATTCCAATAGGTTTTCTTTTTCCTTAGCAATAGCTTGATCGGCTTCTGAGCTACCAGAACCAGCATTATTCCAAACCTTTGTAAAGGCATTACTTTTAATCTTTTCAAGTTTGGCATTTGCAGCATCGAGTTTATCACTTGCTTTTTTAGCATCATCTGCCGCCATAGACATACTGCCGTCAGTTCCAAGATAATGCATTGTTTCGCCAGTTTTAACAGCCGTATCTCCAATATCTGCAATAAGATTTTTGATTTTCTTTCCGTTGACTGTAATACCTTCGGCATCTAAAGCAAATAACTCCTCATTAGTCCATTGTCCGTCATCTTTTTGGGATTCAGATATTAAAGAATTGATATACGTATGGACTGTATCAGAATCAAGGTATTCCATGCCGTCTTTAGTTTTCATCATTGGAGTAAAAGCAATTTCTACTCCATCGAATTCTTCAGAACGAGCATCAACCGTTGATACTGTACCTAGATAACTATTTACGAAATCATCAACCGTCTTATATTTCTTTTTAGCAGATTCATCGTACCATGATGCAATATTATCACTGTAACGATCAAGATTCAGCGAGTTCCATTTTAATTTACGGTCTTCGTTAAGATTAATATTGCCGTATTTGGTTTTAGAAGTATTAGCCCCGGCTTTTTTCGCAGCATTTCCTTCTGCATAATATGCTTCTTGAGCTTCCGTATAATCTTTTAATGCTTTCTGAACCTGCTTTGTAGCTTTTGCAATTTTCTTTGCTGTTGGATCCTGTGTGTCTTTCTGTGTGGTTTCTTGTAACTGTTTGATATTTTCTGTTGTATTCTCAACTGCACTACTCAAATCACCATAGTAGCTTGAAAACTGTGGTACTGTAGAAAGATAGCTGTTTATGGCATTTTCAATATCTTCCTGTGATCCAATAAATTCATCACTATCTTGTGCTGTTTTTATCAGATTATCTCTAAAGGCATTAAATTCTTCCTCTGTATCTGGCAATTCTGTTCCCTTTAGAGCTATTAGTGTTTGCTGTTGTGCAACATTTTTATTTAAATCTGTAATAGCATCATTATAACCATCAACAAATTCCTTCATTTCCTGTGAACGGTTATAAATCTGATTGAATACAGGATTATTTTTCAGTTCTTCTTCTGTAAACTGATCTGACTCTCTCAATGTTGTCATCGCTTCTTGAAGTTTCTGATAATTCTCCAATATCCCTTCTATTGTGGAATCATCATCAGTTAATACTAATGCTCCACCACCTGTACCATATGAACCATCACTAATGATACCGGCTTTATTTAATACGTCATATGCCTTTACTGCATCATCACCACCTGATGATAAAAGGTTTCTGTCTGTTATACTATACCAATGTTCATAGCCAGCACCGATATCTTTCAATTCATCCTCTGCTGCTTTTACGCCAGCTAAAAGGTCATTTTCTTTTTCTCCTAGCTCTTGGAGGGTTAAATTTTTGATTGCTTCATCCAGTGAACCATATTTAGAAATCAATGAATCAACATTTTCGCCCTCCGCACCAAGTTTCTTGATAAGTTCATCCTGTACTGTCATAAGTTCTTCTTTTGATGAAGAATCTGTTTTTATAGCTTCTGATAATGACAGATATTTTCCTGTCAGTTCAGAAATCTCATTTGATAATGTACTTGCTGTATCTGCTGCATCTTTGGCTTTCTGTCTCGCTTCATCTACCGCTTGATTATGCTTAGATACTGCAGAAGTTATTGCACTAACTCCAAGACTAATACCCATCAGAACAATTCCTACTGGATTGCTAAGGAATACACTCTTTAAAGTTGCTCCAAGTCCAATCATTGCTGCTTTTAGTGAAAACGTACTTGCTGTACTTGCTGTGTTAGCTGCGGTCTGTGCATTGGTCGCTTGTGTTAAGTTCATTTCAGCAAGTTTCTGCAATGCCATTTCCTTTGTCATGCCTTGCATCTGTAAGATTCTTACACGATCAGCCTGAGTGAGTGTGTTTGTGGCTAAAACATTTCTTAACTGTTCTGTTGTCAATGTACTTGTTGCCTGTGCAATACTCTTTAATACCTGGAATCTAGCAGATAAGTTACCATTCGGAACATTTCTTGCCATCTGTAAGGCTTTTCCATACTGTTCTACTTGCTTTGTAGCTGTAATGAGTGCCATTGTGCCTGTTGTAAGGAATTTTCCAATACCAAGTGCAATTACACCTTTTAGCGTACCTTCTACAATTCCCCAGTTATTGGCAAATTCCAAAACTGCCGAACCTAAGTTAGCAAGGTCACGTACTGTATTACCATTGATAATGCCTTGATATGTCTCTGTAAGAGTGTTAGAAAACCTCTGACATGCTGCGTCAGCACTGGTCATCCAAGTTTGATACTCTTCTGTAGCACTTCCTGCACTATTGATTGCATCTTCATAAGCTGATGCAGATTCCTTCATTCCAGATAAGATAGCAGCACCTGCTGCACTTCTCGATTTACCGAACATAGTCTCAAGAACATTTGCACGACTGGTATCATCCAACTTATCCATAACTTGTGAAATCTCATATAACTGGTCATAATATGATTTGAAAGTATGTTCATCTTCCATAATATCAACACCTGTTAATGCCATGAGTTTTTCACGCAAGTTACTTGTGGCTGTTGCTAAATCGTCAACTTCTTCGCCCATTTCCTGCAACTCTTCAATAGCATCTGTATCACCAGATGAAGCTCGCATTCTTAATGAACCGATCTTTGCTGTGTTACCAAGATATGATGGATCATTATAGTATTTATTAGCTGTCGCAAACATTGTAGTAGCTTGTTCAATACTCATATGTGCTTCTGTCAATGTACCAGCACTTAATCTGATACTTTCAGCTAATCCATCCGCATCAATACTGTACTTGTTTGACATATTATTGATGAGGTCTGTATAGGCTTCAAGTTTCTTGTCCATCTGGTCGTTTCCATAACCACCAATTTCATCAAATGAAGCAATAGAAGTCTTAATTGAACCGATTGCCGTATCAATGTCTACATCTCCAACGTTTGATAAGATGTTCGCCCACTTCGCCCCAAGTTCCGCATCGTCTAAATCCCAACCAAGTTTTTTGAACTCTGTTACAGCGTCAATCAATGAACCAACTTTTACATTAAGCTCCTGTGCTTTGCTAAGAGATTTGTCAAAATAGTTGTATAGTGCGTCTCTATCTCCGATTTCATCTGTTACCTTCTGAAGATTTACAAGACTATCATCTAATGTTTTTGCTTCTGTGGCTGCATTTCTAACTTGATTAGATAATGCATAAATCATACTTGCACCACTAAAGAATTTTGCGTAACTCTTAATAGATTCCTTGAACTTACTTCCCCAAGTCATACCTGCATTATTCGTTGCTACAAGCTCCGTCTTAAATGCCGATAATTCACCTCTAAGAGTTTTTAGTTCTCCTGTACTCTTTGCTACATTAGCAGAATTAAGCAACTGATTGTATTTAGCGGTCATTTCATGATTATTGAAAAGTTTGTTATTGTTCTTTCCAACAATTTTAATCATGTTAATCAACTGTTGTTTGCTTGTATCAAAGTTCAGATGAACCTTATTACTGTTTGCAACCCTCTGTGCATTGTTAATTGCCTGCTTGGTTGCCGACTGCACACCTTTTGTATTGACATTCGGTGTAATGTTGAATGTAAGATTATTTAATCCCTTCAACTGTGCTTTGATTGCTTTCCTTGTTTTTGGTATATCAAGGTTACCAATCAGCTTGACGTACATATCGCCAAGACTTTTTGCGTCTGACTTAATCTGTTGCTTGCTTTTCGTTTTGCTAAGACCAGCAACCAACTGTAAAATAAAATTATTCAATTATGACTCCTTCCTATAATTTTTCATACACAAATAAATGGTTGCTAAATAATTTCAGCGACCATATCCATGAATTTTATCAAGTTGTACATTTTTTATTGAATTTTTGATTGAATAATCAGATTGTGGCTTTTCGCCTAAGATAAGTTTGAATTGTTTGTTATGAATTTGTAAGATAGTTTTCCAGCTTTGCAAATAATGCCGGATATAAATTGATTTTTCCTAATTTGAATCTTGAAAGTACATCTTTATCAACGCCTGTAACATTGGCAATATAAATCTGTTTTTCTTTCTGTGTCCGTTCTTTTAACAGATCACGTAACTCTTCCTGTGTCAATTTTTAACCTCCTTTGCTATTTTTGTAGATAAAAAATAACCAGTGCAAAATCAATTACACTGGTTTCTATAATCGAATTCGTACATAGTAAAAGAGTAGGAAATTGATCCTGCTCTTTATAAAAATACTGATATGAAAAAAGAGTAGCCGATCAGCTACTCATAAAAGAAAACTTTTTCTTAAATCACTGGCTTACGCCAACACATAATAGTAAATCAATAGAAATCTATTATGTCAAATCACTGTCTATTGACAATATTAATATATAATAAAAAGTGCTATTTGTCAACACCTTTTATATCATTATATGTAATTTTATTAATTTTATCACAGATTGCCTTCATTTGTTCATTAGATATAGTAATTTCAAAATACCCGCCAATTTTAGTTCCACATCTGTCTAAACGTTTCTTACTTACCGTCTGTAACATAAAAGTACAAGCATAGCATTCCTTACTATCATGAGGATAGCCAGCAACTTCACCAAGATCTACAATAACATCCTTGTGCTCGATAATCCATTGAGGATCGTGATCCTTTTTAGATGTTAACGGAACAACAATAGCGGTGTATTTTGTTTCAAAAAGCACAACAGCATAATGATAATCTTGGAATTCACTTCCAATATTTCTACCAAAATTTATCCAATATACATTTTGTCGTGATTTCTTATATAACTCTTGATCTTGTTGTGTCGTATCTTTTTTACTTTTATATAAAGCAGTATTTTTTAAGACAACTTCATCAAACCAATCTAATAAATTAGCACAATAATAATTATTAATATCAATCTTCTTTAAATTTAAAATGTCATAGTATAATTTCTTACACTTATTACCCAATTTATCATTACGTAATTCTTTCATAATATAGTATTCCCCCAATCATCAGTATTATAATATCCATTATATACCAATAATCGACAGAATACTACTTGTTTTTCTATTTCTTTCGTTTTTCATACTTCACGGACAGACCTAGTTTGAATCAGCCTGTCCGCTCAATCATTGTTTTGTTTGAATACACTCGGTACTCTACCAACACACTGCTGTTTGAGGACAATGCATCAGCAATTTATAATAAAAATCATCACTTACTCAAGGCGATGATCATTATTATCATCATTTTTGGCAGGAAGTCCTATCTCCCTGCCTATAGTATGATATTCAGTATATAATAATCATCCTACCGGATGTTATTACTAAATTGATGTTGGAATCTGTACCAACGATAAGTATTTTTCAAGCTTGTCTGCATCATCCTGACACAAACATACTTTGCCATTTTTAAAACGTGATAACACGTCTGGTGGAATTTCTGTTTTCTGTGCAATAATCTTGGCAACAAGACCATTTTCTACTACACAAATCAGTTTATTTCTTAAATCGTTCTGGTTCATGTTACCTCCTCAATTTCTTGTTAAGAATAATTGGAAAAATTTCTTTTCTTCCTAAGTATGATTTGTCAGTTTTTATCACACTTACATACTTTTCCCCTTTATTTTCAACATTTTATGGTATTTATGCACAATTTTTATCTACGTTTTTTATAACTTTTTCCCTGAATTTATCATTTGCGACAGCATATAGATGTTGATATTCAATATTTTTCTTAATGACTTTCGTCCCATTTTCCGGCATATTTAACATATGTATACACAAATGATTGTTTTTATCTACTTGCAATTCAATTATCTTATGATCTTGTAGCATATTCAAAATCGAGTCAAGATGTTTTCTATCTATCTTTACCAGTCTGCAAAGACTCGATCTGTTCAGCCTATTATTTTGACTTTGATACAATTTCACATCAAAACTATTAGTTTTTCTGCAAGCATAAAATAATGCCAATAACAATTTTCTTGCCTCAACACTATATTTTTCTTTTGTTGTAATCTGATTTTTGATCCATGAAATATCCTCTGAATAAATGTCTATAGATTTTTCCTTGGCAACTTCTGTTTCAAATTCAGAAATCAAGAAATTCTTGTCTCTATACTCTTTTAATGCATTTATGCTCTTTACTGCCTTTTCTCTACGCTTCTTCAATTTTGTAAGTTGTTCTTCATCTATATCACTATTGAAGTTACCTTTGCATCGTTCAATAAGCTGTTCACCAAAGCAGCCCCACAAAATAGACTTATCTTTATAACGTTTCATAAATCCTTTATCTGTATAATATATTTCAAGAAGTATATCCACAAGCTCCGAAACTTTCGGCTTAATTTCTAACAAATCAGCCCTTACCTTATCATATAATGCTATATATTTTTGGTCACGTTCTGTATCGCCGGACATACAAAAGTCGGCATCATAATAATTTTCATTGGAAATATCTGCAAATTCCTCTTGTGCATCAACCAAATAGTCTTTTATTTCCTTATATTTATTTGATGTAACATCCGGGACACTTGACATTAAAGTAGTTACGTCAAACGGTTGTTTTACTTGTATAGAGGATTTCTTCTTTGCAATCTGACTTTCCATGTAATGACAAATCATGTTCATGGTACAATCAGAATCATCAAATAAATTTTCATCCTTCTCCCCAACCAATGCAGCGTTAGTTTTCATTTCCTTTTCCATACTACGTTTCTTTCTAAATGATCTAAGATATTTCATAAAATATGGTTTTTTATGCTCTTTTAATAAAGCCTTTATTTCACTTGGCATTTCAGCTTCTTCACCATGTTTCGCATAATCAATCGTAATCGATCCAACTATGCTCATAATCTTTATATAATTTTGAACATCTTCTGTCTGTTCCAAAGACCAAAGTTCTGATATTGGATTGATGACACTACCAATATTATTTTTATATCCTTTATGATCGCATTCTATAATAGTGTCTACATCACTAACATCAACTTTTTTCACTCCATTAGCAGACTGTCGTTTATCAGTTTTAATATGATGAATTGTATTGGCATTGTTTCTTCTGGCTGCTTCACAAATAACTCTATTGTCCGTTGTAAGAACGTGATCACCGTCAAAATCCGCTGAATTAAGCTTCAAAGCAATAGTATTTTCAAATACACTAAGGATAATTCCGGTTTTCTGATATCGGAACCATTTTTCCATTTCTTCACTCGTGACAACTTGTACGGGACAATGTTCATTTGCAATATGTGGTGAGCGAATAATATCAATCCAAGGTGTATCATACAAATTATAATTCCAATAATTAGAATAAACTTCGTTTCCATGTAACAATCCGGTTACTTCCAATCCAAAAGCATGTTGCATCAAGGCATACAAATCTGGTGTCAATGTCTGATAATTTCCGCTTACTATAATTTTTCCCACATAGGCACGTTCTTTTCCAGATTTCAGATCTTGTTTTATCTTCTTTTGAACAAATTCATCATTAAATAATGAATGCTTATAATACAATGCCTGATAATACGCTGGGAACTTACTCCATTCAATATCATCATTTTCATCTTGATCACTGATAATTCCACGATATTTTAAAAATCCTTCGACACTACTGCACGCATTTATATATCCATCAACTGTAACATCACACAATTTTTTTATTTCATCGTCTGTATAACTTGATGTCTGTAATGGCTGATATGCCATAACTGTTGTTTTCTTCAATTCTGACAATTTTTCATCATAAGAAGAAATATTAAATGTCCTCTTATATCCATAAACCTCTTTTTCAAAACACTCTTTCCAATTCTCAATAGAATCATACAAATCATGGAACTTAAACTGACTTTTCGTTAAAATACAATCAATTTTGTCATTAAACAAATCCCATTTTTTACCCTTAATATCAATAATGGTACTTGATCCAATTGTATTTGCGAACTCGGTCACAGGCATTGTATAAAGTTTTCCTTTTAAACATGGAATGCATCGAAACTGGAAAGATGCCGGTATATAATCGAGATTCAATTCCTTGCTCCACTGCCCTGCTTTTTCAACAGTTACAAGTCCTGCACCATCAAACAAATTTATAGATATATCTTCTTCTCTATCATTTTCTACTTCAAATTTTCTGCTTATATTGCCGTTTTCATCCTCTGTGTCTGTTTCCAACACAACATCTACTTTTGCTTTTTGAAAGATTTCCTTATCATCAATAACAACAATATTCGGCATTGATACTGGAATACTGTCTGTTGCAGCCAATCCAATATATGAATTCCATTTTGACATAAACTTATACTTTATATTTCTATCAAGACCACAGAGTAAAATATCCAATGCCTTTTCCCACACATCTACAGATACAAGCATTGCTTTCTGTGTCCTGCTATGACTGGAAGATACAATAATTCTCTTATATTTGATTCCATTGTATGTGACAATCATTCCTGTTTTTGTCATTTTTTCTTTATAAGCTGTATAGGATCTTCCAACTTTTAAAGATAAAACATCAGGAATGTAATCCCTTTCCTTTACAATCTCATTTTCTTCAGATAAATGTTTGATAATACGGATTAGCTCTGATTCTGCCGTTAAAATCATATGATTATTTCTATCACGTTTGACTTTGTTTTCTACTGCTTTATCATACTTTTTCTGTTTTTCCTTATCCAATTTACACCGATATATCTTTTTATTTTCGTCATCCCTAATAACCGGTATAAACGTATACTCACCATCACCATCAAGTTCAGTCATTTTTACTCTGTTAATATAAACTAATGGAGCTTTCTTTTTATTTGTTTCTTTATTTTTTATAGCAATCAACCTACCTTTCTTATCCTTCTACTTAATATATTCTCTACTTAGGATGGAATTTCTTTGATTATGTTGTTGTCTGAATTGTTATGGATAATTGCGTGAATAACGCTTGAAAAGTTATTATATAAACATTGAAAACCTATGTAA
>OIWT01003501.1_pt1 | contig 14300 bp, 10 predicted proteins | sample 1587701 | NCBI WGS metagenome assembly OIWT01 (sample SAMEA3888904, study PRJEB22519) | human gut metagenome | biome: human gut; feature: human-associated habitat; material: faeces | place: Denmark | collected 2009
ACATGGTCCGGCATGGGCCAACTCCCTGTTCGAGGACTTCTGCGAGTTCGGTCTTGGAATGAGACTCGGTTCCGAGCGCATCCGTGAGACTGTCGGACACCTTATGACCAAGGGACTGACATGCGAGTGCTGCAGCGAGGAGATGAAGGCACTCTTCCAGAAATGGCTTGACAACAAGAGCGACTATGCAATTACCCGCGAAGTCTGCGACACCCTCGTTCCTCTCATGGAGGCATGTGGATGCGATACCTGCAAGGCTCTTCTCAAACTCAAGCAGTACATCCCGGCACGCAGCCAGTGGATCTTCGGTGGAGACGGAGCCAGCTACGATATCGGATACGGCGGACTTGATCATGTACTCGCTTCCGGCGAGAATGTGTTTACTCAAATACCGGAGGACAGTCTTCCAAATCTACTCCGGCCGGAGCCATCGCCAAATTCGCAGCCTCAGGCAAGAAGATTCGCAAGAAGGATCTCGGCATGATGGCCATGAGCTATGGCTACGTATATGTAGCTCAGGTTGCAATGGGCGCAAGTCCTGTTCAGTACATGAATGCTATCAAGGAAGCCGAAGCTTATGACGGACCATCCCTCATCATCGCATACGCTCCTTGTATCAACCACGGACTGAAGGCAGGTATGGGCCTGAGCCAGAAGGAGGAGAAACTCGCCGTCGATTGCGGATACTGGCACCTTTACAGGTACAACCCAATGCTTGAGGAAGAGGGCAAGAATCCTTTCACCCTTGACTCAAAAGAGCCGGATTGGACCAAGTTCCAGGATTTCCTCAAGGGCGAAGTACGTTTCGCTTCCCTCTACAAACTCTTCCCGGAGAATGCCGCAGAGTTGCTCGAAAAGACTGAAGAATTCGCAAAATTGCGTCTTGAGAGCTACAAGAGACTTGCAGGGAAATAATGATAAATAGCTATTGTTATTGAAAATAATTTGATATAACTTTGCGGTGTACTATTGAAGTGTTACACTGATTTAATATCAAATGAGAAAGAAAATTCTTATGATTGCAGCGGTGCTCTTCGGCACCGCTGCTTTTGCATTCGGACAGAGTGTGCCGAATCTGCCAAATGATCCCGCGACGAAAGTTGGAAAACTGGAAAACGGGATGACCTATTATATAAGACACAACGACAAACCGGAAGGCAGAGCGGAATTCTACCTTGCAACCAATGTCGGCGCCCTTCAGGAAGCACCGGACCAGGACGGCCTCGCACACTTCCTTGAGCACATGTGTTTCAACGGCACCAAGAACTTCCCGGGCAAGGGTATCCTCAACTGGCTGGAGAGCATTGGAGCCTCATTCGGCGGCAACGTAAACGCTTCGACCGGTGTTGAACAGACCATTTACCTGCTCAACAACATTCCGCTCGTACGCCCTACCGTAGTGGACACTTGTCTTCTTATCATGCACGATTACTCTCATTTTGTCACATGTGATCCAAAGGAAATAGACGCAGAAAGAGGCGTCATCCTCGAGGAAAAGCGTTCGAGAAACACTGCTGACTGGAGAGTGCGCGAAGCTTCAAGCAAATACATCTTCGGAGACACCAAGTATGCCACCACCACGGTCATCGGAAGCGAAGAGAATCTCAAGACATTCAAGCCGGAGAGCCTCACAAACTTCTATCATACATGGTACCGCCCGGACATGCAGGCACTTGTCGTAGTCGGAGATTTCGACGTCGATGAAGTGGAAGCAAAAATAAAGAAGACATTCGCCGACATCCCGGCAGCCGAGAATCCGAAGGAGAAGGATATTATCCTCATCCCCGAAAACAAAGAGCCGATAATCGGCATCATTACCGACAAGGAACTTACAACCACCGACATTGCCGCATATTGGAAGAGCGAGCCACTGCCGGAGGAGATGAACAGTACCACCATCGGACTTCTTACGGATCTTCTCAAAGACATAATCAGCTCCGCAATGAACGAAAGGTTCAATGACCTCTCAAACAAGAGTGACTCTCCTTTCATAGCCGGCGGATTCGGATTCGGAAGTCTCTGCGAAACCTGCGAAGCTACAGTCTCACAGGTTACGGCAAAGGAAGGCAAAGCCATTGAATCCCTTGAAGCCATGCTTACGGAATGCAGAAGAATGACTCTTTACGGGTTCAGCGAAAGCGAGATAGAAAGAGCCAAGACAGAGATTCTCTCACAATACGAGTCAGCTGCCAAGAAAGCGGACACACGCAAGAACAGCGAATTCGTAATGGGAATGGTCTATAACTTCTTTGACAACAAACCGTTCATGGATCCAAAGACAGAGTATGAGCTGCTTGGTCAGATTATGCCTCAGCTCACGGCACAGATGGTAAACGAGACCGTTTCCCAAATGAATCTGGACGAAAATCTCGTACTTATCTACACCGCCCCTGAGCGTGACGGAAAGAATGTGCCTACTGAAGATGAACTGATGTCAGTCATCAAAAAGGTACAGAATGCAGATATAGCAAGAGCGGAAGGCGAAGATATTCCAAGTGAATTGCTCAACCCGGCGAAGATCAAGTCCGGAAAGATCAAATCAAGCACCGAAGGCCGCTACGGCTCTACCGTACTCACCCTGAGCAACGGAGTAAGAGTAACCCTCTACCCTACTGACCTTCAGAAGGATAGAATCACATTCTCATTTACAAAAGACGGAGGAAAGAACCTCATTCCGGTTTCCGATATTGACTCTTTCAATGACAATATCTGGTCATCTTATGCCGGAAACAGCGGTGTTTCATCATTCTCCGCCAACACTCTGACCAAGATGCTTGCCGGCAAACAACTGGTCGTATCTCCTTTCATCGGCAATTACAGCCACGGTGTAACCGGCTCCGCCACGGTGAAAGACATTGAGTCTGCCATGCAGCTCTTCTACCTCTTCGTGACCGCACCACGTTTCGACGAGAATGACTTCAGAGTGAGTCTGTCACAGCTCGAGACTGTACTTCCGAACCTTGTAAATACTCCGAACTACAAGCTTCAGCAGGCACTCTACAGCAGTGTATTCGACTCGCCAAGAAGAAGTGTCATCAACCCTGAGATCCTCGCCAAAGCAAGTCTTGACGTAATAGAGAAATACTATCGTCTCCTCTTCAAGGGAGCCAACGGTGCACAAATGTATATCTCCGGTGACTTCCAGGTTGATGAAATCAAGCCACTCCTCGAGAAATATGTAGCATCTCTTCCAAAAGGAAAGAAGGCTGAAGAATCCAAATACGTGGGAGACCTCTTCGTGGACGGAGTTAAGGTCAACGACTTCAAGACAGCCATGGAGACTCCAATGGTCACCGTATATCAGGTGTATAACGTAAAAACTCCTTATTCAGTAAAAGACGAGGCCGCATACAGTGCCTTGTCATACATCTTGAATATGGTATATACCGAGACTCTCCGCGAGGAAGAAGGCGGAACTTACGGAGCATCAGCCAACACTCAGTGCATCTTCGAGCCTATTTCCATGAAGACCATGGAAGTAGCTTTCCAGACCAATGTTGAGCAGGCCGACAAACTTCGCGAACTTGCAAAATCAGGATTCGAAAACATCGCAAAGAACGGTCCTGACGCAGAGAAGTTCGACAAAGCCGTAAACAACCTCAAGAAGGAGATTCCGGAGAGTCGTCACAACCTCAGCTACTGGAGCAACGCGCTCAGCACATCCGACAAACTCGATATCGATTTCAGCGCCGAATATGAAAAGGCTGTCAATTCGCTTACTCTCTCAGATGTACAGGAAGCCGCCAAGAGCCTCATCTCATCCGGCAACTTCATCGAAATAGTAATGAGACCTGAATAGTCTCTCCAAAAGAATTCATACGGACCCGTCAGGTCCTTATATACAACATTATGGCACCCTTTCCCATGGGTGCCTTTTTTGTACACCAAACGAGCAGGAAAACATTTCCTGAAGATATAAAAAAGCCTTATATTTGCGCCCCAATATGGCACGATACAATATTCTTTTTGTCTGCCACGGGAATATTTGCAGGAGTCCCATGGCCGAATTCATCTTAAAATCTTTGGTCAAAGCCAAAGGTTTGGAGTCCGAGTATCACATTGAGTCTGCAGCCGTTTCCGATGAGGAAACCGGCAACGGAATCCACCCTCCAGCCAAACGCTGCCTTACCCAGCACGGAGTGTGGTTTGACCCGGCCAAGACAGCAAGGAAAGTCACCGGGGCTGACTATGCAAGATTTGACAGAATAATCTGCATGGACAGCAGCAACACAAGACTCATCAAGCATATCATACCATCTGATCCGGAAGGAAAGATTCATCTTATGATGTCCTACACCGGAAGAAGCAAAGACGTTGCAGACCCATGGTATACGGGAGATTTCGAGACTACGTTCCAGGATATACTTTCGGCCTGCGAAGCAATGTTGAAATTCAAATAGACATGTCCGGCAACAAATCGTCAAATACCATTATCGGCTACATCGCCGGTATAGTTGCAGGTATATCTTACGGACTTAATCCACTGTTCGCTCATCCATTGATAAGCAACGGGGTCGAAGTGCCGTCAATGTTGTTTTTCCGGTATTCGATTGCCGTAATATGCATGGGAGTGCTGATGATGCTCAGGAAGGAGAGTTTTCGTCTGAAGCGTCAGGAAATCTCTACTGTACTGATACTCGGCGTGCTGTTCGCATTCAGCAGCCTGTTTCTTTTCTTTTCATACAAGTACATACCATCAGGCCTCGCGACAACTCTGGTGTACTTGTACCCCGTGTTCACGGCTCTTATAATGGTATGCCTTCGCGAGTACCCCACATGGAAGGTCTGGATCAGCATCATCGCTACCTTTGCGGGTGTCGTGCTGCTGTGTATGCCAAACGGAGACATTGACCTCAATATGTTCGGGCTGATGCTCGCAGCGTCAAGCGCGTTGAGTTACGCACTGTACCTCGTAGTTGTCAATAAATCCAAGAGCATCAAAAACCTGTCGGAGGACACTCTGACATTCTATGCACTCGGAAGCGGGGCCATATTTTTCTTGATTTTCAACTTCGCCACCGGAAATGCCAATCTCCTGAAAGGTATCGATACCCCGGCACTTTGGGGCGACCTGCTGGCACTCGGTATTTTCCCGACAATGGTGTCTCTTCTGGCTCTCGCCATTTCGACAAGAAACATCGGTGCGACCAAGACGTCTGTCCTGGGCGTATTTGAGCCTCTCACGGCGATATTCATCGGCACCGTCGTGTACAACGAACTCATGACAACGAACATGTTCATCGGCGCCGCCATTTGCGTGGCCGCGGTATTGTTCATGATAGCGTCCGGGAAGAAGTCTTCCTAATCCCTCTGGAAAATATCGCGGGTATAGACTTTCTCCATCACGTCTGACAACTGAGAATCACAGCGGTTGGCAATGATGGCATCGCTGCGGCGTTTGAATTCATCAATGCTGCCCACAACCTCGCTGCCGAAAAATGTTGTGCCCGGCTCAAGTGTAGGCTCAAAGACAATGACCTGTGCACCCTTGGCCTTGACGCGCTTCATTACACCCTGAATGGAACTCTGACGGAAATTGTCCGAGTTCGACTTCATGGTAAGCCGATAAACTCCTATGGTTACTTTCTTCTCGGAGGATTCATTCCATGCGCTGTTGGCACTGTAATAACCGGCCTTCTGCAGAACCCTGTCGGCTATAAAGTCCTTTCGAGTACTGTTACTGTCCACAATGGCCCTGATGAGATTCTCCGGCACATCGTTATAGTTTGCAAGCAACTGCTTGGTATCCTTTGGAAGACAGTATCCGCCGTATCCGAAAGACGGGTTATTATAATGGGTACCTATACGCGGATCGAGACATACACCTTCGATAATGGACTTGGTATCAAGGCCTTTCATCTCAGCATAAGTATCCAATTCATTGAAATACGAGACTCTCAGGGCGAGGTAGGTATTGGCGAAGAGTTTCACCGCCTCCGCCTCCGTAGTGTTCATAAACAGCACGGGGACATCCTCTTTCAGCGCACCGTCTTTGATAAGAGATGCGAAAGTATGGGCCGCCGCCTCCAGCTTATGACTGCTGTGGTCATATCCGACAATGATTCTGGAAGGGTAAAGATTGTCGTAAAGAGCCTTGCTTTCGCGAAGGAATTCCGGCGCAAAAATAATATTCGGAACCACAACCTTCATGGTACCATCCGCCTGACGCTCACGATAAGAGAATTTGGAGCGGACCGACTCCGTATATCCTACCGGAATCGTAGACTTGATAACCATCACAGCATCGGGATTGACTTCTAACACAAGTTCGATAACCTCCTCAACATGTGAAGTGTCGAAAAAATTCTTCTTGCTGTCATAATTGGTAGGGGCGGCAATCACTATGAAATCCGCATCTTTGTAAGCGCTTCTTCCGTCAAGTGTCGCCTGCAGGTGGAGGTCCTTCTCTGCAAGGTACTTTTCGATGTAATCATCCTGAATGGGAGACTTGCGGTCATTAATCAACGCCACTTTTTCCGGTATGATATCAACGGCCGTAACTTCATTTCTCTGAGAAAGGAGAGTCGCAATGCTCAATCCGACATATCCTGTTCCTGCTACTGCAATTTTCATAATTAATCTGTGATTAAAGTCCAGTGAGACAAATATAACAAAAAAAGGTGACTTCCTAAAGAAGCCACCTCATAATGTCCATTCTGCACAATCAGAACTTAATCCATCTTGACAAATCCGTCTTGCCTTCAAACTGCTCCGCCTTGGTCACGATAGTATTGACCTCTGATTTGCCGAGCAGGAACTTGTCCACAAACGCCTCCACCTCAGGATACTGGGATTCAGGGAGCATGCAGTGAGGATGTCCGCCGTTAATGGAATATCCCATACGGTCCTCCACTCCAAATCGTTCCCATACCTTGCGTGCCGCATTCATTGACACATACCCTGATTCGTCCGCAAGCCAAGGATAATCGGTATTACCCAACATCAAGAGTGCGCGAGGAAATACCATGGCGCAAAGTTCGTGACGATCGTATGGCAGTTTATATACCTTTTCCCCACCGAATTTTTCCTTAAAGATGTGCATGAACCAGTTATAATCAGTATGATCAAGGTCTTCCACATTGTCAAGGGTTCGGGACACTCTCCATGCTGCAGCACCGCCGCCACCGGGCTCCTGTGCAATAGTCAAGGCCACCCGCTCATCAAAGGCACCGCAGAAAAGAGCCATTTTCCCGGCATAAGAACATCCGGTAACACCTATGTGCCGGGTGTCAATATTTGTCACTTCAGGTCCGAGCTGCTGCAATGCGTCTATGATACGGCTGAATCCCCATGCCCAGTCAATATAAGTTCCGTTATCTTCAAGATCAGGATAAAGACGATCAAACGCATACGAACCCCGTGAATCGTGAGGACCCCACTGCCCATAGTTGCAGACCTGCCTCTCGTTGAAGTCCATAAGAGCGATAGGACGCTCCAGGAAAATGCTTCTTGGAAGGGACATGCGGCTCGCGCCAATCATAATAGGATAAGGTCCCGGAACATCAGTGTCAGGATAAAAGATTCTTGCACTCAAAGAAAGCGTCTCACCATTAGCCGTAACATCCACATAGAGGGTGTCACCGCTCATCCACGCCTTGACATCCTCCGGGTCCGTAACCGGTTTAATACCGGTTTCGTAATACTGAATCATCCTAGATATTTCGCTACGACGCTTCGCCCAATCCTTAAACTTCTTGACTTCCCCTTTTCCGGAAGCCCAGGCAAATGGGGACGGAAGATCTTCCTGCGGAACATCCAGTCCATACTCGGGAAACTCCTGATTACTCTGTGGAGTCCAAGCCACGACTGTCTCCTTGTCGTACACAAGAGGAATGTCGTCCTGCCTTTCCGTGCACGATACCAAAAGCATCGCGCACGAAAGAACAGAAACTGAAATTGATCTGATGGTCATATAACCAGAAATCAACTGAATTATTAACTAAAGAACCTGGAAATCAAGGCTCTTGAGATCCTTGTCGTCTGAAGACGAACCGTAAAGAATCTGATACCTGCCAGGGAAAACAGAAAGCCCGTCAATCTTGGAGTCATAATATGAGAAGGAATCAGGACGGAGCGTAATCTTGACATTGGCGCTCTTTCCAGCCTTAAGGGCAACTTTCTTGAATCCCTTCAGAGACTTTATCGGAGCATCAGGATTATCGAGACTCTTCACATATACCTGAACAACCTCTTCTCCGTCCACAGAGCCAGTATTTGTAACAGGAATGGTGATATCCACTCCGTTGCCTGCCTTAACGGAAGACTTGGAAAGTTTTCCTTCACCATATCCGAAAGTGGTGTAGCTGAGACCGAATCCGAATGGATAAAGAGGGGTTCCCTTGAAATATCTGTAGGTTCTTCCTTCCATGTCATAATTCATAAAGTCAGGAAGCTGATCGGTAGATGCGTAGAATGTGACAGGGAGTTTTCCAGAAGGATTGTAATCACCGAAAATCACATCTGCAAGAGCATAAGCACCACCCTGACCGGCATACCAAGCCTGAATAAGTGCGTCATACTGGTTCTCTACTGAAGCAAGAGCCATAGCGGAACCTGAGCAATTCACAAATACCACAGGTTTTCCGGTAGCGTGCATTGCCTTGAGAAGAGACTGCTGAACCTTAGGAAGCTCAATGTCCGGGCGGTCACCGCCTTCACCTTCCTGCTGTGCAGTGATACCACCGACAACGATAATCGCATCAACATCTGATGCCAGAGCGGCAAGAGCGTCAAAATCAGGACGTTCGCGTTTGCAGAATATAGCAGAAAGCGAAGCGAAAGGACCGGAGCCTCTTACATATTCCACTTCTACATTGACTGGCTTTCCTGCAGTAACGTCAAATGACTTGTACTGAGGAACACCCCATCTGCGCATACGTCCGCCGGCAGCAACTTTTTCTACCACCTTACCGTTAACCTTAAGCACATATCCATTGTCAGAGCTTATGTTGTAGCTGAGTTTTCCGGTAAAATCAGGAGTATAGCTTCCGGTAAGTTTGACAGCGACATCTTCAGCATCTACGCCCTCTGCAAATCCCCATGCGCCGAAAGTACTGAAATTGATTTCACTGTTGTAGTAACGCTCAAGCTTAGCTTTTCCGGCGATTTTCTTGTCACCGTAGAAAGAAGCGAGAAGACCCTGTCCACCATTGAAAGAAGGAAGAAGACTTGTAGTATTGAACTCGTCTTCAAGCTCACAAGCCTTGGAATATACCACCTCTGCACCTGGAACGGCCTGCTTGATACCGTCAAGAATCGAGCGTTTGTGTTCTTCTGTAGGAGTTCCGCCATAATTACCGTTGAGCATATCCACGTTGTCCGCATTAGGACCGAGGACAAGAAGTTTCTTCACATCTTTCTTAAGAGGAAGAACGCCTTCATTCTTGAGCAGAACCATGGATTCACGGGCACTCTGTACAGCAAGCTGATCATTGGATTCGCTGCTTATCACTTCCGGACCAAGATTTGCCCAAGGAAGCATCTCGGCAGGATCGAACATACCAAGTTCAAAACGTCCGGTAAGGACCTTCTTCACATGGACGTCAAGATCAGACTCCTTTATCATACCATCCTTAAGGGCGTCCTTGAGAGATATGAAGCTGATACCGCACTCAAGGTCCGTACCGTGAAGAATAGCATCTGCAGAAGCATGCTCCGCATCCGGATGGGTTTCATGCTGCCCCTTAGTGTAGAAATTATTGATGGCGTCGCAGTCTGTAAGCACGATAGCGTCATATCCCCATTTGTTGCGAAGGATATCTACCAAAAGCCTGTCATTTGTGCAGCAAGGGACTCCTTCGTAACGCTGATAAGCACACATAACCTCTCTTACGTCTGCCTCTGTAACAAGGGCTTTGAACGCAGGAAGATACGTCTCCCAAAGGTCACGCTGAGAAACGCTCACATCCATTCTGTGACGAAGAGGTTCCGGACCGCTGTGGACTGCATAATGTTTTGCACAGGCGTGGGTCTTGTAGTATTTGTCGTCATCGCCCTGCATACCCTTCACGGTCTGAATACCCATCACGCTGGAAAGGTATGGATCCTCGCCCGGAGTTTCCTGACCTCTACCCCATCTCGGGTCCCTTACGATATTGACATTCGGGCACCAGAATGAAAGCTCAGGATTGCCGGGATAGTACCTTGCGCCGAAATCCACGTTGAACTCTCTCTCGGAACGGTTCCAATTGGCACGAGCCTCGTCAGATACCGTAGTGAAGACATCGTACATCAAATCCGGATTGAATGTGGCGGAAAGACCGATGTATTGAGGATACACGGTATATCCGTCCTGACGCACACCATGGCAAGCCTCACTCCACCAGTTGTAGGAAGGGATTCCCAGACGATCGATGGAAATGTTCTTGTTCATAAGAAGGCCGACCTTCTCTTCCGGAGTGAGAAGAGACATGAGATTCTCCACACGATCCTCGGTAGAAAGCTTCGGATTCTGGAATGGATACTCATAATTCTGCTTCGGTCCGCAAGCGGCAACACCCAGCAGAAGCGCAGCCGAAGCCGCGAGTTTTAATACATTCTGATACATAAATAAAGGTTATAAGTTGTTAAATATCAATTCTTTGTATGGCCTTATCGGATCATTTGTAAAAATCTCCACAACACATGCTCCCTTCTTCGATTTCACAGATACTTTGCACTTTTCCCCAGCCTTCACGACATGCCCGTCTTTTATCGAGCATTCCACATCATCACTATGCCGCACGGCAAGAATGACAAGGTCTCCTCTTCCGGAATTGGCAATTTCAATATTGCCGGAATATGTCTTTGTAAAAAGCGACTTCGAAAGTCCAGCCACGGAAGGATATGTCATAAGAGACGGCAAAGGACCGTCCTGACTGAGCCTGCCAAGAATCAGACGCTCTACAGAAATGCCGCGAGAGGTCTTGTTGCCGTCAGCATACAAGCTGATCTGATCTTTTCGCATCTGATACAGATGTGAGTCATCAGGCACATTACTTACGATTATGACGCCGACATGGCTCTCAGGCTCAATATATTCAGGGCAAATCACATCAATAGTGCCCGATGAACTTTCAGCACGCAGACGAACGCGGGATTTGCCCAGATTTGCAAGCTCCACAATCTTTCGCGAGGACTCTCCCCAATAGGAATAGCCGAAATTGACAGTACTTACATCTGAGCGCAAATCACCATCCAAAACTATAGGGAACTTCCGCGCCAATGACGTATCCATAGGCACAACATCGGCCATAACACTCAGAGTTGAAAGATGGATACCTTCCTTGGAGTAAATATCAACCGTCCTATAGACCAGGGACTCTGCTCCAGAAGGGTCAAACACCACATCCACACTGGCACGCTGACCGGGCTTCAATGATTTGGCAGAAAGCTTTGCATTCACACAAGAGCAACTTGGGACCGGTTCAAGAAGATTCAACACGGCACCTGAGCAATTGACAAACTCGAAAGAATGGTACAAACGGCCATCGGACTCACGGACCTTGCCGAAGTCATATTCTTCAGAATTGAAATTTATAAAAGTCCCGCCCTCCTGACCGTATAGGATTGTTGGGAACAAGAGGGCGAGAGCAACAAATAAATTAACTAATTTAACCATTCGGTGTAAAAGTAATGTTAATCCCTTTTCCCCTAAATAAAATCACTAACAAATTGTTGCTCGGATGTTACATTTCGAGGGGTCCTTCAAATGTATCCATACCAAGAACTTAATGTAACAGAATAATCCTCCTGAACACCACACAAAATTAACAATTCTTCTAGACAAGAACAATAATTAACTCGTATCTTTGCACAAAATTTAAAGAGCAGTATGGCTATTGAAATAGAGAGAAAGTATCTCGTCTCAGGAGAATATAAGTCAGAAGCGAAGTCTGCACTTCGCATCACGCAAGGGTATTTGTGTGCCGATCCGGTACGCACCGTACGTGTCAGGACCAGAGGAAATCAAGGATTCTTGACAATCAAAGGAAGAAGCAACCATGCCGGCATCAGCCGATACGAGTGGGAGAAAGAAATTCCCGTAGAAGAAGCGAAAGAACTGCTCAATCTCTGCGAACCCGGGATTATAGACAAGACAAGGTACTATATCGACTTCGGCCGACACACTTTCGAAGTAGATGAATTCCATGGAGACAACGAAGGGCTGACCATGGCGGAAATAGAACTGACTTCCGAAGACGAGGCGTTCGAAACCCCGTCATGGCTCGGAGAAGAGGTGACCGGAGACAGACGGTACTACAACTCTTACCTCGCTAAGATACCGTTTACAAAATGGAAGAAGTAGGGACACCCCCTACTTCTTTTTATCCTTTTCGTACAGAAAACGTTTGATTTTGTGTGTGGCTGTCTTGACAAAAGGCTCCTTCTGAATCTCCACCGAGCGAATTTTCGAGAACTTGCTCACCTTCGAATTGACGAACTCGACAATCGCCTTCTGACGGGCTTCCAGTTCTTCTATAAACTTGTCCTCACCCTCAAGGTTCCAATCAATTATATTGTCGTTCATCTGAACCAGAGCCACAAGTTTTCCATCACGCTGGACAACCAATGACTCTCCCACACCTTCCATGCTGTTAATCACTGCCTCAATCTCCTCCGGATAGATATTCTCACCCGAAGAGCCCAGAATAAGATTTCCCATCCTGCCTCTGATGTAACACCTTCCTTTCTTGTCCACATACGCAAGATCTCCCGTGTGGAACCAGCCGTCAAGTCTGAGAACTGACAAAGTGCGCTCGTAATCCTTATAATAACCAAGCATCACATTAGGGCCCTTTACTACAAGTTCGCCCTCGCCTGTCTCCGGATTCACATTGTCAAGACGAACCTGAATATCAGGTACCGGCTTTCCAGTGCTCCCGACCTTGGTCTTATGCGGCGATGCTGCACAAATGAGCGGGGCCGTCTCTGTCAAACCGTAACCTATGGCATACGGGAAGCCTGCCTTGGAAAGGAATGCTTCCACTGTAGGATCCAATTTGGCGCCACCTATACCGAAAAAGCCGATTCGACCGCCAAATGTCTTCATAAGCTTCATGCCCACGAGTTTATACAGCAACCATGGCATCTTGTCCCTCAGGAAACGGAGAAAATGACTTTTGTTGATGGTAGGAACCACACTGCTCTTATAAATCTTCTCGATAATAAGAGGCACGGAAAGCATGGCTGTTGGCCGCACCTTTTTCAGCGCCCCTATCAAAATTGACGGAGTAGGCGCCTTCTGGATATATGACACTTTGGCGCCCACGGCGAACGGGTACAGCATACCGATACTCATCTCGTATGTGTGGGCCATAGGGAGGATGGAAAGCATCACGTCCTTTTTGCCAAGCTTATAACTGTACCACGAACTCATAATGTTGGTACAGAAATTCCTATGGCTGAGCATGACGCCCTTAGCCTTTCCTGTAGTACCGGAAGTATATATGATAGCCGCTGTATCCATGGACATAGGGATACCCACTTTCCCGTCACAGGTGTAGGTAGAGCCGTCCGACTTCACGAAAGAGAAATCTTCAATGTCTATGACGAGATTCAGTCTGCCGATTGTCTCCGGAGAGAGTTTGGGCAGCTGCTTCTTGGATACAAAAATCGCCTTTGACTCCGAATGAGCCATGATATTCTCCACCTCATCATGAGACAATTCCGGCAGCATCGGCACGGCAATTCGCCCAAATGCCGTGATAGAAAAGAAAGCAATGCTCCAATTCGGGAGATTCTCGGACAATATGGCCACCTTGTCAGTGGCTCCTATACCGAAATTGGACAAAACCCGCGAAAGATTGTCCGCTTTCTCCTTGAACTGCAAATAAGAATTGCTTTCGTCCCCTCCGACAAATTCACACGCAATGCGTTTCTGAAAATGCGTTGTCGAATAATCATACACTTCAGCAAGCGTATTGAACAATGGCTTCATTTTATATTTTCAGGTATTTAGTACGCGTTTCCACTAAGAGATTTATAGGCAGACAGCCCCTCTCCAAGAATATTTATCGCCTTTTTCAATTCCGGAACTTCCAGAACATAAGCGATTCTGACTTGATTCCGCCCCGCGCCGGGAGTCTTATAGAATGAGCCGGCCGGAGTCACCATGGTAGTCTGAGAATCAACTCTGAAATCAGTAAGCATCCATTTGACGAAATCTTCCGCATCTTCTACAGGCAATTCCGCAATCGTATAAAACGCTCCATAAGGCATGGATGCCCGAACGCCCGGAATCTCATTCAGCATACCCACCGCACAATCACGGCGACGTATATATTCCTGTTTGACCTCATCAAAATAACTCTGTGGAGTAT
>OIWT01003506.1_pt1 | contig 14286 bp, 11 predicted proteins | sample 1587701 | NCBI WGS metagenome assembly OIWT01 (sample SAMEA3888904, study PRJEB22519) | human gut metagenome | biome: human gut; feature: human-associated habitat; material: faeces | place: Denmark | collected 2009
GCGCAAACCTTCACGAAGGTAGGATCGAGCTGGATACCGGCCTTCACATCAAAGATGGAGGTGTGGGAGTCGTTGCGGAAGTCGGTGGAAACGACAGCCTCGTCGGTGTATCCGAGAATACCCTTGAGCTCGCCCTCAGATGCCTTCTTCATGGCAGCGCAGATCTCCTCGTAGGTGCAAGGCTTCTCAAGCTCTGCGGTGAGGTCAACGAAGCTGACGTCAGAAGTAGGGACACGGAGAGACATACCGGTAAGTTTTCCGTTGAGTACAGGAAGAACCTTACCTACAGCCTTTGCAGCACCGGTAGAAGAAGGGATGATATTCTCAAGAATACCACGACCACCTCTCCAATCCTTCTTTGAAGGACCGTCAACGGTCTTCTGGGTAGCTGTAGCTGCGTGAACGGTAGTCATAAGACCTCTCTTGATACCGAAAGCGTCATTGAGAACCTTGGAAATAGGAGCAAGACAGTTAGTGGTGCAAGAAGCGTTGGAGATGATGTCCTGACCTGCATAGGTCTCATGGTTTACACCATACACGAACATAGGAGTAGCATCCTTTGAAGGAGCTGACATGATAACTTTCTTTGCACCTGCCTGGATGTGCTTGCGAGCGGTCTCATCGGTAAGGAAGAAACCAGTAGACTCAACAACAACATCAGCACCAACCTCGTTCCACTTGAGGTTTGCAGGATCCATCTCAGCTGTGATACGGATCTTCTTGCCATTTACTACAAGAGCACCATTTTCTGCTGAAACCTCACCCTTGAAATGTCCGTGTACAGAATCGTACTTGAGCATGTAAGCAAGATAATCTGGGTCGAGAAGGTCGTTGATACCAACTACCTCAATGTCATTTGAGAAGTTCTCAACTGCGGCACGGAACACCATACGGCCGATACGACCAAATCCGTTAATACCAAGTTTTACCATTTCTAAAACGTAATTAAATTATAAAAACCGTTAATAAACTCTATTTCAAAAATCGCGATGCAAATTTATCAAAAAAGTATCAATTTTTCAATTATATTTGCGTAAAAGTCAAAATAAATTGCACCGTGGAAATGAAAATTCTCATCACAAACGACGATTGTTATACAGCAAAGGGATTAAGCGTGCTTGCAGGCATTCTTGAGGCCTACGGAGAGATTACCATAGTCGCGCCCAAAAAACCGCAAAGCGGAATGTCCATGGCCGTATCAATGGGGATTAAGCCGATAGGAGTCAAAAAGATAGGCAGCACAAGCGGACTTGGAAGCTGGTATCTGGACGGGACACCGGCAAGCTGTATCAAATACGGCATCGACAACATCTTCTGGCCGGATACTCCGGACCTGATTGTGAGCGGAATCAATCACGGAAGCAATGCGGCGACAGCTGCTCTTTATTCCGGCACGATAGGTGCTGCTATGGAGGCGGCCGTCAATAAAATCCCTGGAATAGGAGTAAGTCTTGACTGCTATTCTCCGGATGCGGATTTCAGCGCAGTCGAAAAATGGCTGCCATCCATTCTTGACAAATTGCTGCCCGTCCTGAAAGACAGTCCCCACGGTGCTTTCTACAACATAAACTTTCCGAATCTTCCTTCCGGCAGCATTTTGGGCACCAAGGTATGCCACATGGGCATGGCTCACTGGGAACGGGAATACAGGCCGTATTTTGAATTTCTGAAGGAAATCGGAGTCACCCCTGGCGATGACGCCCTTCAGTATGTACTCGAAGCCGAGAAGTCCGGGGAAGAAGTCTATGTGATGGCCGGGGATTTCACCGACAACGAAGGCAATGAATACCCTTCCGACCACCTGCTTCTTGCTGAGGGGTATATCACGGTGACGCCGCAGAACATTGACAATACAGACTACAACGAAATCCAAAGATTATGCGATATTATCTGATAGCCGGAGAAGCTTCCGGAGACCTGCACGGCAGCAACCTCATAAGAGGCCTGGTTGCCGAGGATCCATCATCAGAATTCCGTTTCTGGGGCGGAGACAAGATGAACGACGCAGCGCAAAGCCGTCCACATCAGCTTGTTGTCCACTATAAGGACGGAGCGGTGATGGGGGCTACGGATGTCATAGCCAAGGCGGGAAAGCTTCTCGACAATCTCAAGATGTGCAAGCGGGACATATCAGCATACAAGCCCGATGCAGTCATACTGATTGACTATCCCGGATTCAATATGCAGATTGCCAGATTCTGCCACAAAAACGGAATCAAGACCTTTTACTATATAGCCCCTAAGACATGGGCGTCCAGAGAAGGCCGCAACAGAAAGCTCAAGGCATGGATAGACAGACTCTTCATAGTTTTTCCGTTTGAAAAGCCATACTTCGAGAGCAAGGGTATTCCTTATGTGTATGAAGGCAACCCGCTGATCGATGCCATCGACGCATACCAATTCTCTCCGGTGTGCAAAGGAGACTATATCGCAATACTCGCCGGATCGCGAAAATCCGAAATATCCAGGATGATGCCGGTATGCATGGAAATGGCCGACAGAATGCACGCAATGCCACAGTACAGTTCCTACAAATTCATCATTGCCGGTGCACCTGCACGCGACAGCAGCGACTATGCCCCATTCATCGGCAGCCGCGACTATGTCAGTCTGGTCTTCAACCGGACATACGATGTCTTGAAATATGCGAAATCCGCCGTCATCAATTCCGGAACGGCATCTCTTGAATCAGCCCTCATAGGAACGCCTCAGGTGGTAGGATGGAGCACTTCTCCCCTCACCTATTTCATCGGGAAAGACCTCCTGAGGGTAATGGACCACATCAAATTCGTCTCTTTGGGAAATCTCTGCCTTGACAGGCTTGCATTCAAAGAATTCATACAAAAAGACTTCACCTCCGACGCCATTCTCAACGAAACCAGACGTATCATTGAAGACGAAGAGTACCGTAGCGGAATGCTTCAGGACTATGCCGACATAAGAGAATCGCTTGGAGGAGCGGGAGCATCAAGGCGCGTAGCCCGACGCATGGTATCAATACTCTCTGGCGCCGAAGATTAAAGTGCCTATACGCACCATGGTGGCACCGTACTCCAATGCGATGCGCCAGTCATCGGACATTCCGATAGAGAGTTGCTTGAACTCTTCCAATTCCGGGAAGAGATCCTTAAGATAATCCATAAAAGAAGATATGCGTGAGAAATCCGTGCGTATATCCTCCTCATTGTCCGTATTGGTGGCCATTCCCATCAGGCCGCAGAATTTTATATTCGAATACTTCTCCGCCCGGAACAGAATGTCCAGTACTTCCTCCTCCACAAACCCCTGTTTCGTCTGCTCCGCCGCCACATGAAGCTCCAGAAGGACTCTTATGACTTTCCCGTTGGACTTGCCCCATTCATTTATTGAATCCAGAAGATGGACTGAATCCACAGACTGAACCAGATCCACATACGGCAGAACCATCTTAAGCTTGTTGGTCTGAAGATGCCCGATAAAATGCCATTCTACCGAATCGCGAGGAACACCCATCTCGGAATGAATGGTAGCGTATTTGCGTTCAAATTCCTGCGGCCTGCTTTCGGCAAAGCAATTCTGACCACAGTGCATAGCTTCAATTATTGATTCGAGCGGATGAAATTTGGAAACTGCCACCAGCTTTACTTCCGGTGGCAGTTCCTTTCTAATACTATCGAGATTGTCTTTTATCATCTCTACTTTCTTCTTGCTTTTTTCTGCTGTTCCTTAAGTTGCTGCTCCTGAAGTCTCTGCGCTTCTTCAAGCCTTATCTGCCATTTGCTCTTGGCTATCGGCTTACCTTCTGAAGCACGTACTTTTTCAAGAACAGACTCCGGGTTGATGGACTTGCGGATAATCCATGTCTGAGCGATGGAAATCAACTGCGAAAGCAGATAATAGTAACTCAATGCAGCAGACAGGCTGTTACATATAAAGAACATCATTATCGGCATCATCCACAAAGACATGAACCTCATGGAAGCAGCACTCGGATCTCCCGCATTAGGCTGTGAACTCATGGTCAGCTTCGAATATATCCACATCGTAGCCGCCATAAGCAGTGCGAAGAGGGACAAGTGATCGCCGAGAAGCGGAATCCGGACGCCGAAATCCACTATGGAATCGTACGCGGAAAGATCATGGCACCACAGGAATGACTGCTGACGGAGCTCGATTGATGCAGGGAAGAATCGGAACATCGCCCAGAGGATAGGGAAAGTCAGCAAGGTCGGAAGACATCCTCCCATAGGACTTGCACCGGCCCGTTTGTACAGATTCATTATTGCCTGCTGCTTCTTGAGCTGCTCCTGCTGATTATCCTTATGCGGATATTTCTCGTTGAGCTTGTCAATCTCCGGCTTAAGTGCCGAAATCTTCGCGGACGAAGAGAATGACTTGTAAGTAAGAGGGAATACTACTATCTTGATAACCAAGGTCATAAGAAGAATGATAAGACCGAAGTTACCGATAAACCGATGGAAGAAATCGAACATCGGAATAATGAAGAACTTGGTAAACCATCCAACAAGCCAACCTCCCAGAGGAATAATCTTCTCGTACTTATGATCAAAGCTCTTGAGCGTCTGATAGTGGTTCGGCCCGAAGTAGAACTCAAACGGCACCGTAACATTCTTTCCGGCAGGCAATTCTGCACGCATTTTAGCAGAACAATCCATAAGGTTGCGCTCAGGATCGTCTTCGGATTTGAAGTTGATTGCCAATTCTCCGGAGGCAAACTGATCAGGAGCCCTGAAAATGGTTGAGAAGAACTGTTGCTGGAAAGCGAACCAGCTCAGTTTGGAATCAATTCTCTTGGTGGCACTACGTCCGCGTCCAAGTTCTTCCGGCTTCTTGTCTCCTTCAAAATAGTAGTCCGCCTTGGAATACTGAACTTCATTCTTGTAACCTTTCTCCATACGAGGAACGGTCATGCTGAAATCCAGGTCGAACGCGCTGACATTCCTCGGAATGATTTCATCCATATTCACGAAGGAGAGGCTGTTCTTCAAAAGGTAACTGTCTTCAGAAAGAGTATATTTCTGCTCTATGTAACCTCCGTTGCGGAAAGGCAAACGCATCACGACAACGCTGTCAGATGCACTTGCTACCGTAAAATTGAAATTGCTTGTTTTGATATATTCCCCTGCATAGACACGCAGCGAGTACTCGGACTGTCCAGGACGGAAAAGATACAATTCCGTACTGTCGTAATTGTAGTAATCTTTGACCTTGACCGAATATGGCTGGGCGCCTTTAGTAGTCAGCTGGATGCGGATTTTGGAATTCTCCAGAACCACCATCTCCGGAACACTGTTCACATCGCTTGCAGCCTGCAGGCAGGAATCCTTATACACCGGAGCGGTCACATTGTCTGCCACAGATGCTCCTTCCGAAGATTCTCCAAGAGAAACTACGGAAGACGAGTCAAATGGCATTTGAGCCAAAGCTATAGAATCCTGCTGCGCCTTGACTTCGGCATATTTGGCAGCCCTTTTATTTTCAAAAACAGTAAAGCCGAGAAAAATAGCGGCTATAAGTACAAATCCTATTACTGAATTCTTATCCATTATTTCGCTTCCTCCTCAAGTCTAATCTTCTCCTCAAGCCTACGAAGTTCTGCTTTGGCATCATCGATCTTCTGCTGCATCTGCTGAATCAGCGGAGCGCTGTTCTTTGAGGCTGCGAAAAATCCGATATTGTTCTCATAAGTGACGACATCCTGCTGAAGAGCATTGTACTTTGCAATAAGGCTGTCTTTAGGATTTTTTGCAGAATGGCCCTGATATGCCTGCCCACGCTGTTTTGCAAACAGAGGGAACTTCTCATGCATCGCAGTTCTGAATTCATCATTGATCTTGTCCTTCTCCTTGAAAGGAACATGACCTATAGCCTGCCATTTCTCGTTGAATGAACGCATCTGGGCCGCATTCGCCGCATCGTCTTCAGAGCACTGATATGCTCTCACTTCCTCGATAAGCCTCTTCTTTGACTTAAGGTTGCCGTAATAGTCGTTCTCACCACCGGAATTCGCATCCCTGTTGGCAAAGAACTCGTCACAAGCGGCACGGAAACGCTTCCAGAGCTGCTCGGATTTCTTGCGAGGTACGGCACCTATTTCTTTCCACTGCTTCTGGAGAGCTATCAACTGGTCCGCTGTCTTTTTCCACTCGGTACTGCTCTTGAGAGCCTCTGCCTGCTCGATGATGGCCTGCTTTTTCTCAAGATTTGCAGTCATACTGTCCTTTATGGTAGTATAATGCTCCCTCTTTCTTTCGAAGAACTTGTCGCAAGCGGCGCGGAAACGGTCATAAATCTTCTGATTCTCCTTCTTGGTGGCAAATCCTATGGTACGCCATTCCGCCTGAAGCGATTCTATCTCTTTAGAGAACTGATTCCAGTCAGCGGTATTCTTGATTTCGCGCTCGGCTATTTCTTCCAATTTCTCGCAAAGGACCTTCTTTTTCTCAAGATTCTCCTCCTGCTGAGCCTTCAGACCCTCGAAATGAGCCTGATACTTCTTGTTGACCACAGAAGTGGCAGCCTTGAATCTGTCCCAGATCTCTTCACGCTTTTCTTTGGCTACCGGACCATACTCCTTCCACTGCTCGTGCAGTTTCTGAAGTTCATGGAACGCGTTTACCACATTCTCGTTCTCGGCAAGCTTTTCCGCTGCAGCGCAAAAAGCCTCTTTAGCCTCAAGATTCTTCTTGAAATCCAGATCACGAAGATCCCTATTGATCTTTACCATGTCATAGAACTTCTCGACATAGTACTGATACGTATCATTGATGTCTCGATAAGACTGTACAGGTACAGGGCCGGCCTCCCTCCAACGATTCTGAAGTTCGCGGAACGCCGTAAACTGAGAACTTACATCCTCCTGTCCTTCCACCAGAGCCTTCAACTCTTCTATTATGGCTTTTTTCTTTTTGAGACTCTCTTCCCTTTCGGCTTCAAGACGGCTCATGTATTCTGCCCGTTCTCTCTTATAGTCGGAATAAATAGCCTTGAAATTCTGCTCTACCACTTCGAATGGATCATTCTCGGCACGGCTCTCGCCGTCACTTTCGCCCTTAAGCTTGGAAAGCAACTTATAGAAAGCCGACTTGATGGCTTCCAACTCCTTTGAACGGGACATGGCGCCCTCGCCGCTGCGGGTTTTAACAAACAAGTCAGATAATTCGGCCAATGACTTACCAGAAAGGTCCTGAACTGCACCAGCATCCTTTTCGTCTACGTCTGAAACGACTTCTTGAATCTTTTCAGGAATGATGTTTTCGCTCATAATATAAGAGTATTTTGTATTTAAGAATCGCAAATATAATGAAATTCCAAAACTGTTCCTAAATTTGCAGCGGTATTTTCATCAAACCAACGAAAATCAATTCAAGAAATGCGCATAGATATACTTACGGTTGTCCCGGAAATTCTTGAGAGTCCGCTGTCTCACTCCATCGTGGGAAGGGCCATCAAGAAAGGTCTCGTGGACATTCATGTCCACAATCTCAGAAAATACGGTATCGGCCCGCGAAAAAATGTCGATGACTACAGTTACGGCGGAGATGCCGGAATGGTAATGATGGTGGAGCCTGTCTACAGAATGATTGAAGAACTCAAAGCGGAAAGACATTACGACGAGGTCATATATATGTCCCCGGACGGAGAAAGACTGGACCAGTCCATCTCCAACGAATTGTCAATGCTGGAAAACATAATCATACTGTGCGGCCACTACAAAGGCATTGACCACAGGATAAGGGAGCACCTTATCACCAGAGAAATATCCGTAGGAGACTATGTTGTAAGCGGAGGAGAGATTCCGGCGGCACTGCTCGCAGATTCAATCATACGACTCATCCCGGGCGCCTTGACAGACGAGACCTCCGCATTGTCCGATTCTTTCCAGGACAATCTTCTCTCCCCTCCCGTGTACACCCGACCGGCCGAATTCAACGGATGGAAAGTTCCGGACATACTCTTGAGCGGCAACCCGAGACTCATAAAAGAATGGCAAGACCGCATCGCTCTGGAACGCACCGAGCAGCTCAGACCGGAATTACTCAAAAAACATTAATATCAATTCGCCGGAAAAGAGGATATAGCAGTTTTGTTATTAAATAATTTTAATTTCAAAATTAAATTCTAATAAATTTTTAGAAAAATTCTTGCAAATAGAAAATTTTGATTATCTTTGTAATCGAAATGAAACAACTCAACTTCGGACTTCGGTTCGGAGTATCTAGCCAGCAATAATTAACCTTCTATAAGGTAATACACTACTAACTAACCGTAAATCCTCGCTGAGATAGCGAGGATTTTTCGTTTATGCCACAAGGGGGGCTGCAGGTGCTCCCATACCGAGCGGAGAGCGAGATGGTGGCCAAATCTGGGTCAGGGGGAAAATCCGACACACCTCCCGGACGCATCCTAAGACCAGAGCCAACCACACAATGGCCGCATCCGATCGCTTCATTCCGTGCACGAGGGTGTTTCTATCAAAGAACACCTCTGAAGATCGCTCCGTGCACCAAAGGGCTGTTTCCAGTGCAGCGCTCTTCTGAAATGATGGACTGCACCCCGTACCGCAGGAGGGGTTTTTTGGTACCGAATATCCCTTCCGTACCGTAGAAGCCTGTTTTTTGCACCGATTGCCTTTGAAAACGCGTCGCGTACCGGAGGAAGCCTTTTTTGACACCGAGTGTCAATTCCGTACCGTAGGAGGGCGTTTCTGGTACCGAATTTTTCAAACTGCCAGAAAAGAGAAGACCATTGCAAAAAGCGCAGCCCGGAAAGCAAGGGTGACAAAAATAGTGTTTTACCTACTCGCCTCAAAGTTTTTTCGGCCTAAAAGCACAAAATCCTCAAAATTTATTTGCCCAGTTTCCGTAGAATCCTCAAAAAGTTATAGAAATTTATGTACAAGGCGCGAAAAGTAGACACAGAAAATAATTTTTAGACGTTATTATTTCCCAAAGTAGACAGCGGCGATGTTTTTGCCGCGTATCTTTTTACAAGAGTAGACATTTTTCAACTTTTTTCAGGGATTTCTTTTTCAAAAGTTGACACATCTCCGTAAGTATCCTTGCTATCAGCAAGTTGCCTTCTCTTCTGGACGAACTTGGGCTCGGAGGTCAGTTTCCTGCCCTCAAAAGTGTTCTTCCTGGATAGTTCTCCCTTGTAGTAGCGTTTCCGGTAGTTCTCCGGAGTGTCGTAGCCGATGGCGAAGCACGGCCTTTGGGTGTTGTAGTACTTGACATAGCATTTGATGGTTTGAATGAAGCCTTCTCTGTCTTGGCACAACTCCAGTTTGAAGTCAATGTAGAGTTCTTCCTTGATCCAGCCGTTCAGAGCTTCGTTGACGGGGTTGTCCGTGGGCTTTCCGGCCCGGGACATGGAACGTATGATATTCGTGTCTTTAATGAGTTCATTGTAGGCCATGGAGGCATATACGCTGCCTTGGTCAGTATGCAGGATAACCGGCTCCAGAATGCCTTTGAGGAGGTCTATTACATCCTCAAGGCCATCTATGTATTGATCTCTCGAACCGCGCTTGTCTGCCACTCTAGCCGTCAGGATTTCCTTGGTGAACACGTCGAAGTAGAAGGTCACCTCGAAGTAGTAACACCGGAACCTGAAAGCCGTCATGTCTGACACGATGACCTGCCGGGGCCGGTCCAGCGTCTCCCAAGTGATAAAGATGAGGTTGGGATACAAGTCCCTGACCTTCCTGGGCCTATAGCGTACCCTATGCTTGGTTTCGGCTTTGATTCCCAGATACCTGTAGCACTTGTAGGCGTAGTTGTCGCTGATGGTTATCTGCATGTTGATACGGATGTATGCGGCTGTCCATCGGTATCCGTGGGTGGGATGCTCCACGTGAACCTCTCCCACAATCTTGATCATCTCCTCCCGGGTCTACTTTTACGAGTGCAGCACATAATCGGACGTCCGGGTTTTCAGTTTAAAAATGAAACCGTCCAAAAGGAATAAAGATATAAATAATATGAAGTATGTCGTCTATTTTGATGTTTTATAAATCAAGATAGACGACATTATTTATTTTATCGTAACTATATTTTCCTTACGTACATGGCTCGGATTGCGTTCAGAACTGCGAGAATCATCACACCTACATCGGCAAATATGGCGAGCCACATGTTCACTATGCCGAAGATGCCGAGTATCAGGCACACGCCTTTTATGCCCAATGCCACTATAATGTTTTCCCAGACGATTTTCAAGCATTTGCGCGAGATGCGTATTGCCTTGCCGATTTTCATCGGATCATCGTCCATGAGCACCACATCGGCAGCCTCTATCGCCGCATCGCTTCCCATCGCGCCCATAGCAATGCCGAGATCGGCACGCGAGAGTACCGGCGCATCGTTGATGCCGTCACCGACAAATGCCACTTTATCATTCTCTTTTGAGGATTTGAGTATCAACTCAAGCTGCGTTACCTTATCGGACGGAAGAAGTTCACTATAAACCTTGTCAATGCCAAGGCTGGATGCAATCTGCTCCGCCACAGGTTTGGCATCGCCTGTTAGCATCACTGTCTGATCGACTCCCGACTTACGGAGGTCGGCAATCGCTTCCTTCGACGTAGGCTTCACGACATCGCCTAAGACAATATGCCCGGCATAGATGCTGTCAATAGCTATGTGAACTATGGTTCCGGCTGTCTGGCAATGACATGGCTTTAGACCTAACTCCGTCATAAGTTTCTCATTGCCGGCGGCTATCTGTTTGCCGTCAATAGTCGCGATTATCCCCTGACCGCTTATCTCCTTGACTCCCGTCATTCGGTTGCGGTCAATGGTATGTCCGTAAGCCCGTTGCAATGATTTGGCAATAGGATGGGAAGATGACGATTCCGCAATGGCGGCATATTCCAGCATACGGGCTTTCTGCCCCTCGATGTCATTGTCGTTATGATCATGGCAGGCATTTACCTCAAACACGCCCTGCGTAAGTGTGCCTGTCTTATCAAATACAACGGTTTTGACCTTCGACAATGTTTCCAATATGTTGGCTCCCTTGACAAGCACACCCGCGCGGCTTGCGCCTCCGATTCCGGCGAAGAACGACAATGGTATGCTGACTACCAGCGCACACGGACAACTGATCACAAGGAATACGAGTGCACGGTAAACCCAAGTCTCGAACGTGGCGAAACTGAACGGAGCACCATTGAAAATAATAAGGAAAAGCGGTGGCAGCAGGGCGAGAGCCAGAGCGCCGTAACATACTGCCGGAGTGTAAATTCTTGCAAACTTCGCAATGAAATTCTCCGATTTTGACTTTCTCGAAGCTGAATCCTCCACCAACTCCAGAATCTTTGACACCGTTGAGTCGCTGAACTCTTTTGTTGTCCGGATTTTCAGCAGTCCTGACAGATTGACGCTTCCGCTGATCACCTCGTCACCTTTGCAAACTTCGCGCGGAAGCGATTCGCCTGTCAATGCCGAGGTGTTGAGCGAGGAATCGCCCGAAACAATCACGCCGTCGATAGGTATACGCTCTCCCGGCTGCACAATGATTGTCTGACTGACCTCCACATCGTCAGGATTGACCTTGACAATTTTACCATCTTCCTCAATGTTGGCATAATCGGGACGGATGTCCATCAGAGCGGCTATATTGCGGCGGCTTTTTCCCACCGCATAGCTCTGGAAGAATTCGCCTATCTAGTAAAACAGCATCACGGCTATCGCTTCAAGATAGTCGCCGCTCTTCTCATACAGGGCAAGCGAAAAAGCTCCGATCGTAGCCACAGCCATAAGGAAATTCTCATCGAACACCCTGCCGTGGATTATTCCGAGCCACGCTTTTTTCAATATATCGTAGCCGATTATAAGATAAACGGCAAGGTACAGGGCAAGTTTCAGCCACCCCGTAACATCGATGAATAACAAGCCGACGGTCATCACCAGTGCTATGATAATCCGTGTCAGCATATTGCGTTGTTTCCTGTTCATATCTTTATGGCTTAATTACAAAGTGACAGCCTGAACTAATAGGCTAGACTGTCGCCGGATTCTACATTAGATTAGAGTATCTCGAAGTCGGGTTCCACCTTTTGGGCAACCTTCAGGACTTCAGCCATTACCGACTCCTGATCTGCCCCCTCATCAAAGGAGACCTTCATTTTCTGAGCCATGAAGGATATTGAAAGTTCTTTAACTCCGGTTACTTTCTTTGCTGCATCTTCCACGAGGTTGGCGCAGTTGGCGCAATCCACCTCAATCTTAAAAGTCTTGCTCATGGTCTTTTTTGTTTTTAATTTGTTTGATTTTATGCTGCAAAGTTGCAAGGTTCTTGATGCAACCTGTTTGCAAAGTTCAAATATGCAACTTTGCAAACAGGTTGCACCTTTAATTGCTTAAATTTGCACCAAAAAATAAAGTAAATGAGAAACAATAAAGAAGGATATAAGATTATTGTGATTACAGGGTGGTATTCCTTGCTCAGACAGTATCCGAGGCTCTGACATTCACAATAATTGTTTTGTACCTCACATTATCACGTAATAAACAAATAAACAATCTATATGAAATTCGTATATTCTTTAATTAACATGTTGGCAGAGATGGCACCATATCTGCTTTTCGGATTTCTTGTAGCAGGAGTGCTTTATGCTTTTGTGCCGGGAAAATTTTACCGTAACCATCTTTCGCGTCCAGGCGTATGGTCGGTGATTAAAGCGGCTTTGATAGGAGTACCGTTACCGTTATGTTCCTGTGGTGTCCTACCTACAGCGGTATCTTTGCGGCGCAATGGTGCATCACGCGGTGCCGCGACATCGTTCCTTATTGCCACTCCGCAAACCGGTATTGACTCTATTGCCGCAACCTACTCTCTATTAGGTCCGGCGTTTGCCATTATCAGACCCGTTGCTGCACTTGTCACTGCGTTCATCGGTGGAATGTTGGTAAACAGAAAAGACAAGACATGTGTCATAGATTCCAATATGGAAGTGGATACAATAGACGCACCCGCTTCGGGCAGTTTCGGTAGTAAAATCCGCGCTGCCCTGCGTTATGGATTCGTGGATATGATTCAAAACATAGGCAAGTGGCTGATAATAGGTCTTGTCATCGCTGCCGCTATAACGGTATTCATACCCGACGGGTTTTTCACATTTTTTGCAGGGTATCCATTGTTGTCAATGATTGCAGTTGTGATTGTGGCAGTCCCGATGTATGTATGCTCCACCGGCTCCATACCGATTGCCCTCTCGCTTATGCTCAAAGGACTCAGCCCCGGAGCTGCTTTTGTTCTTCTCATGGCAGGCCCGGCTGCAAATTTCGCCTCAATCATAATCGTGGGAAAATCTCTTGGAAAAAGAGCGGCAGCCATCTATCTCGGTACTATTATAATCGGATCAATTGCTATAGGTATGTGCATAGACTATTTCATGCCACGCAACTGGTTCACAATGCCATTGATTGCGGGTGAATCGCATTGCCATTTGAATGTAGGACTGTTCCCGGGAATATGCTCGGTATTGCTAATAATATTGTTCATAAATGCTTTAATCAAAAGATACACTCCAAATAAATCAGATAAAATGGAAAAAGAACAGACTGTAATTATCGTTAAAGGTATGACATGCGGCCATTGTAAGGCTATGGTCGAAAAAAATCTATCAAAACTCCCCGGTGTAGTATCCGTAACAGTGGATCTTGCTTCAGGAGAGACCAAAATACAAGGCAATGCAGACCCTGCTGCAATTCGTGAGGTAATAGAGGAACTCGGTTTCTCTCTGGGATAAATCTCTGACACCTCAGACTTCGTACAATTCAAATGTCCGATTCGGTTAAAGAAATCGGACATTTACTGTATTGTATAATGGCGTTTGCTCAGAATGTGGCCGCAACAAGTTCTTCGGCAAGCGACATCATTCTCACCGAAGCCTGATTGCGAAGATATTTCGGAGTTTTCGTAATTGTTCTTTTAGTATCTAACAAATAGATTGCCCACTTGTTTCAACCTGCAAATTTACAATGTTGTTTTTGCAAACCGTTTGCAAAATACATTTCGTAACTTTGCACAAAAAATAAGAGTATGAGTAACAATGATGTAGAAGATATTTTGACCCGAAAGGAGGTTAAACCGACCTCCAACCGCATCCTTGTGATGAGAGAGCTGATAAAAGCCTCGCATCCTGTCAGTCTTGCTGACTTGGAAATATCGCTGGGCTTTTCGATGGACAAGGCAAGTATATTCAGAGTTCTTGAACTTTTTTCAGATTATAATATAGTATTAACAGGTATAAAGTAATTAAATAAATATGAAGTTAAT
>OIWT01003529.1_pt1 | contig 14186 bp, 28 predicted proteins | sample 1587701 | NCBI WGS metagenome assembly OIWT01 (sample SAMEA3888904, study PRJEB22519) | human gut metagenome | biome: human gut; feature: human-associated habitat; material: faeces | place: Denmark | collected 2009
ACATCAGGATGATGAAGATGGTCGCGACGGTGTAAGTCTTGAAGTTCTTGCGGGCGATTTCCAGAAGCCCGATTTCGTAGCGCCGCTTCTCAGGATTGTCGCGGTAGACGGTACACAGAACAGCCGTGTACAGTAGCCATTGGTAGCCAGTGGTGCACTCGTAAAGCGTCTGCCCGGCCTTAAGGCCCTTGGGCATGACGAGCAGCTTGAGAATCGACTCCATCTGGCGAATCTTGGCGTCGCTCACGATGAACTTTTCGCTATTGCCGTCGCAAACGTCCATCCAAAGGCGCATCTGCTTCTTGACGTACTTCGGGGTGGTGTCCGCGTCCAACGTGCGCTCGCAGTACTCGTAACCCCTATTCCTCGACATTGTCCTCACCGTTGATTATCGCCATGAGCGGGTCGTATCCAGAGTCGCGCTCCTCGTCCTCCTTGGCAAATCCCTTGATGATTTTCATGAGTGTTGTCACTGTGCGGTTGGCTGAGTCCGTGGTCTTGTTGTACTCGGTCACTGCGGGGTTGACGTAGATGTTGGCGCGGCCCTTCACGTACTCCTTTGTCACGAGCGTTCCAGTCTCGCGGATTGCCGACTCAAGCTCTGTGAGGTTGTTCAACTGCACTTGATAGCGCTTGAACGTTGTCACGAAGAAGAAGTTTGTCTGTACGCCAGTCTCCTCCGCGATTCTGAGAATCTCGCGTGCCTGCTCGTTTAGCGATTGCTTAGCCATTCTCGGCACCCCTCTTCATGTGAGTCTCGAAGTAGTTGGCGAACTGCCAGTTCCGGCAAGTGCAATAGGATTTCGTCCTGTAGTGAACGTCCGCTGGGTTGTTGTATTTCGCGTTGATTGGCAGGCGCTCCGCTCCCTCGATTCTCACCGTCACGCCGTTCGAAGAGTATTCGATGCTGCTGCCATCCTTGCGCCTGAATGCCAGATGGAAGTTGTTCTCCCACCTGTATGGTTCCGAGACTCCGCAGAGGTAATACACGTCTTCGGCAAGCTCTATGTCGCGCGCCTCCCTGAGCCTGTTGTTGATTCGGTTGTCGTAGTCACCTATCAGGCATCTGGCACAGTGGCGCGACAAATCGACATCCCTCACTGACTTAAGCCAAAGGTATCTGAACGGTCGCTTGACCTCTATAGACTTGATAACCATAGAATCGCTCTCCTTTCTCGCATAAAACCTCGTTTGTACTAGTATACCCCTATATCATTCAAGGCCCAGCGCCTTTTTCACGTCTCCGTTGCGCTTGTAGCTTCTGCCATTCGGAAGCGGAAGGTCGAACTCGAAGTCGATGGCGTCGATGTAACGCTGCAACGGCAGCTCCCTGACCTTCACCGCCTCGCACTGCCAACTGCTGCCCCACTTCTCCCAGTCGAGCTTGACGATTTCGAACCCGCTCTCTTCGAGCGACTTCTTTATCTGCTCCTTGCTGTGGTAGTGCTGGAAGTACCACTTGCCGCTTCGGTAGTTCGCGCTGAAGTTGTCGGCGTCCAGGAACTCGACAGCACGCCATGCGTTGGCAGCGTCCTTCTTGCAGTGCAACATCCGCGTCACGGCATCCAGCGGCCTTCCGCTGATGAAGAGCCTGTCGCTTGCCATGAGGTTCAGGAAGTCGATAACGCTACGCTCGGCCTTCACGGAGTCAACGCTGTTCAACACGCTGTCACATACGACCACGTCGAACTTCCTGCGCTCTTGCAGGTGCTTCACCAGGGCGTCAATCATGCTGTTGCCCTTTGAAACGTCTATCGCCTTGCCGTTGTTGTTGAAGAACTCCACTCCCAGCGCGTCATATCCCGTTTTCTTCAGATGCCTAATGTAGTCTCCCTTTCCGCATCCGAAGTCGAGTACCGTTTTCGCCGAAGCGTGTCCCTTGAGATACGGAATCACGTGTCGCACGTACAGCGTCGAATGCTGTGCGCACTTTCCATCGTCGCGGCTGACGCTCCTGTAGAGTTGCGCAAGGCCCTGAACGTAGGTGTCTCGCTTAATGTGGTCGTACGAGTACTCGCCATAGTCCTCGCCGAAATAATGGAGCAGGTCATCATGCATCGAATCATCGCAGACGTAGGCGTTGACCTTCAGGTCGAGAACCTTGCACGCCTTGACGTAATCGCCGCCGAGAATTACATCGCCCTTGCAAATGACAGCCGAAAGCACGTTCCCGTATTTCAGCGTAAGGCAGCAAATCTCCTTCACCACGGTTGCCGTGTTCTTTATGGTCGTGAAGTCATCGTTGTCAAGCTCGATGAACTTCCCTTTCTCCGCGTCCCCGTCGAACCTCACCTTGACGGTTCCAGATTCGGTAGCGTTATGAATCTGGTTGAACTTGATTTCGTCACCGAGGTTGATGCTCTCGACGTACTGCACTGGCACTGCCTTGATTCCGACAAGACGCGCTGCCTTCGTCCTCTGGTGCCCCGCGATGATAACGTTGTCCTTGCGGTTGACCAGAATCGGCACTATGAGTCCGAACCTGCGAATGCTGTTGCAAAGCTCCTGCTGCTGCTCCTTGGTAATCTTGCGCGGGTTGTATGCGGCAGGCTTCACCGCGTCGATGCTAACCTCAGTCACCATTGATAAGCCACCCCACAAATCCGTAGCTGACGCCGTTCGCGTCAAGATACTGGTCGAGCTTGGAGCGAATGAGCTTGTATTCATCCTCGGTTAGGATGATTGTCGAGCCGTCGAGCTTCATCTTGTGCTCCTGCGACATAGCGTCTCCGATTTGCTCGTCATCAATCGGCTCCATGTCATCTGAGACCTCGATTGCCGAGTCATCGAACCCGAACTCGGCCATGTCGATTTCGTCGATGCCCTCAAGCTCGATGTCCAGCTTGTCCATGTCCCATTCGGCAAGCTCGCCAGTCTTGTTGTCCGCAAGGCGGAACGCCTTCACCTGCTCGGGCGTCAAATCGTCCGCCACGATGACGGGAACCTGTTCCAACCCAAGCTTGTGCGCCGCCTTCAGGCGCGTGTGTCCGTTGATGATTACGTTCTCGCCGTCAACGACGATGGGAACCTTGAAGCCGAACTCCTTGATGCTCGCGGCCACCGCATCCACCGCGTTGTCGTTCAATCGCGGGTTGTTCGCATACGGAATCAGCGAATCAACGTCCATGTAGGTTACTTTTGTCTTCTCCATGCCTTGAAAATCTCCTTTCTCGATACGTTCTAGGGCGCTATGGGGGAAACGCTCGAAAGAATCAACGATAATCGCCCTTATTGAATGTTAATCGCAGTTTTTGACCAATAAACCGGTGTTTTCCAAAAAAGCCCTGCGCTTTAGAAATTTAGCGTTTAGAGGTGGCGTGTTAGATAGCCATTCGCGCTCAGTTTTCAACACCGTGGGTAGGGGGGGATTGTTGAAAAGTCTCCCCCATTGTTGAAAACTCCCATAGACCACGTTGTGCCGTAGGTATGCCAACCTATCGCGAAGCCCCCGTAATCCTGCGCAGCGCGAGCCCTCTCAGGTATCCCTTGGACAGCTCGCCATCGTCCGCCATCCTGTGGTGCGCCCTGCATAGGCACACGAGATTGTCGTCCTCTATCAGCCCGTCCGGGTCTTCCCTGAGCTTGTCTATGTGGTGTACCTCCAGCCCCTCGGTCGTGACCTTCCCCTGGTCGCGGCACACCTCGCACAGCCAGTGCGCGTCGCTCCTCACCTGGAGGCTCTTCCTCTTCCACCGCGCCGTGAAGCGAAGCCTGTCCGCGCCCGTCCTCTCGTATCTGTAGGCTGGCTTCTTCCTCGGGCAAGGCTCGTCGTATGCGTGCATTATCCCGCACCTGCTACATGCCCTGTATGCTCCCATGTCATCCCCCCTTCAATCGGCAGCGGGCCCCGCCGACTAGTTGGGACCCGCTTGGTGGTCTTGCTCGGTTGTCTTGCTGCCTAGACCTTCAACGCGCCGCTTGCATCAGAGGCCACGCCATACTGCATCTCGCCGCTGTCGTCGAAGGCATACCACTTCCCGCCGATGCTCTGAACGTCAGCCGCGTGCATCGCTCCCGTGTCCGGGTCCATGTAGTACCACTTGCCGCCATCCTGCACCCATCCGGTTGCCATCGCGCCGGAGTCGGTGAGGTAGTACCACTTGCCGCCGACCTGCTGCCATCCGGTCAGCATCCAGCCATCGGCGTCGAAGAGGTACCACTTGCCGCCAATATGCTCCCAGCCGCTCTTTGTATAGCTGCCGTCTGCGTGGCGGTACCACCAGCGACCATCATTCTGAATCCAGCCGGTCGGCTGGGCGCTGGACGTTCCGACGTAGCTCGCCCATCCATCGGCGTCCATGTAGGCCTTGTCGAGGTCGAGGTTCCCGGAGTATCCGTCTAGCCTGCCGTGGCTGGAGTACTGGCGGATTGCGCAGGCGTAGGCCCCCTCGTTCCAAGGGCTGTCCTGGTAGCCGGTGACGTCGTTGTTTGCGTACTGCGCAACCCATGCGCCGCAGTCGAGGGCTTGGGCCACGTCCCACGGGAATGCGCTCGCGGACGCATAGATGAGCGGCTTGACTCCAGTGCGGTCGATGACTCGCTGGACCAGCTCCCTGAGGTAGTCGGTGTTGCCCCACGCGGCGTTCTGCATGCTCTCCCAGTCGATGCACGGAAGGCCCACGCCGAAGTAGTTGACGCAGTTGTCAACGAAGAAGTCTGCCTCCGCCGTGGCCCCCGCCCCGTTCACGTAATGGTAGAAGCCGAAGGGCTTGCCGAGGGCGATTGCCTGCTGCACATGCGGGTCGCAGGCGGCCGAGACGTAGCCAACGCCCTGCGTCGCCTTGATGATTGCAAAGTCACACGGAACCTGCGCGAGGTCTAGGTCCTCCTGCCAGCCGCTGATGTCGATTCCTTGCATTGCCATTTTACTCACTCCTTTCGTCTACGAACTCGAAGGTATACCCTTTGCATGCCTTCGAATTTTGCCAATTATGAAGCGCGTGGCCGACCGCCGAGTGTGTCACGTTCAACGCCCGTGCCGCGTCGCTGATTGACTTGAAAATCTTCCCGTCGCTGCGACGGACAGGCTTAGATACTCTCTCTTTCTGTTTCCGCCGCATTTCCTCTGATATATTGCTTTTGATTCTACCGAATCCGCGCGAACGGCCTAGGTTTTCCGCTTGCGTGCACCATCTCAAATTTTCCGCCTTGTTGTTGTGGCGGTCGAAGTCGATATGGTCTACTACAGGCTTATTGTCGACGTTATGCACGAACGCTTCTGCAACCAAACGATGCACGAAACGATATTCTTGCTTGCCGTCTTTCCAAAGCGTGACACGGTAGTAGCCATTTGAGTTGTCTCGTTGCGCGATTATCTTTTCGCTGAACGTTTGAGGCACGCCGTTGCTGCGCATTACGACGCGACTCTCGCTTTTTACCCTGCCAAGGTTTGAAACTTTATACAGGCCTTCGTAGCCGCGTATCTCTTGCCATATCTCAGCGCTCATGTAATCACCTTCCCGAGTGATTGATTCCCAAAATAGTGAGAACATCGGCAGTGCGGCGGGAATTTCCGCACTTTCGGGAGCTACCCTAGCCGATGCTTTTACATTTTAGCACTGCTCGTCTTGCTTTCCGCTGTCACTGGTGACCTGCCTTGAAGTGGCAGCGCTCGCACCGATGAGTGCGCCGATTAGAGCTCCAACTGCGTTGATTGTCGTAACGATTGCGTCAGTGCCAGCCCATCCCCATACTGCACCGATGACGCCGATAAACGTTGCAATTGATGGGAACGCAATTAGAGCCGTCCATTTGAGAATGGTATACAGCTTGTCCGACAGAAAGTACTCTTTCATTTCCTCCGACATCTTTCAATCCTCCTAATCGTCAATCGTTGGCAGCGCCATCATCTCGTCGTGAAGGGTCGTGGCGATGCCGTTGCCGCCGAGGTTGTGATAGCTCATATATGTGCGCTCCATGATTTCCTTGTCCACCGTCGAGGCGTGGCCGTCGCGCATGGCGTGATGGTGGGTTCGCATGAGCTCGCTCCGGAGCAGCGACCGCAAGGCAGACTTGAAAAGCTCGTTTTCCTCGGCCGCCTTCTCCTTCTCGACGCGGCGGTTCGAAAGCATCACGCCCAGAAGGGCGACGACTGCCGCAGCCGAATAAATCGCGAACTGCGAGTCGAGCCGTGGATTCGACACGACCGTTGCCGTAGCTGCCAGCATGCAAGGGATGCACACCCACAGAAGCTTTTCCCAGAATCCCTGCATACAGCCCTTTTCCGATTGGTCTTTTATACTCCCCTTATTATACGGCCCCCTGAGTGGGAATTGCGGGAACGATGAAAAAGGCCACCGTCTTCTGGTGGCCCCGCTGCCGTTCATCGCCTTTCTCTCTCTTTCCGCTCTTGCTATAGAAAAGTATACACCCATAACGTACGGACGCACGCGAGAATATGAAAAATCTTCCGCACGAAAAGGGGCACCGCCTCAATCTGCGATGCCACATGCCCTACTCTGCCGAGCGCTCCAGGTCCGCCCGGATTAGCCCCTTGATGTAGCCCTGCTTGCTCGGAACGCTGTCGAGTTTTTCGAGCACGTCACCGTCTGTGCGGCGGTTCAGCTTCAGGTGCACCTGCCTGGTGTTCGCCTTGTCGTACTTGTAACCGGCTTTTAGCTGAGCTTCCGTAGCCATCTCAAATCACCTCCACCTTCTCCAGTGCGCCCGATAGCCACATGGCCATCGCAGCAGTTATCGTCACCATCACGGCGCGGTCGAACTCCGCGTCGGTCACGCACCTTTTGTCGCGCCGCTTTGCATCAGGCGTGGCCCCTGCTGGCTGGACCATCGCCGTCCTGATGGTGTCCAGTGAGCTCGCGAGCGCGTCCTTGTCCGCCTGAGAGAAGCCGCCGCGCCACCCCGTGAAGGTGAGCATCGCCTCAAGCGTCTGGTTTGACTTAAAGCTTTCGAACATTGCGGCCATCCTCCTCGGTAACCATCGCGCCGCAGTTGGGGCAGAACATGAACTCGTGCTCCTCGTGGTCTCCGCCCTGGTACGTTCCGGTCGAGAAGGTCACTCCGCACGCAGAGCACGAGCGGTCGGAGGAGCCAGGCACATACCAGATTCTGCACGTCGGGCGGTCGATGAGGTCTGCTAGTTCATCGAGGATTCCTCTCCAGTTCACATAGCCAATCCCGAGGCATTCGAGAAACGGGACTATCGCCGATTCTCTGAACTCAGCGACGTCGTACTCCCTCATCCTTTTTGCAACCTCGCGGCGCTCGTCATCGCTAATCATTGTCTCCCCCCTTCGGGTCTATGAGGTATGCCATTCGGTTGAAAACCTCGTAGGCGGGCATATCCGCGTCGTCGAAGCCGAAATCCTCGAGAACGGCCTCGGTGAATTCGTGGTCGTCCATGCAAAAAGCGTTGTCGTCTTCGCGGTAGTAGCGCCAACTTTCAGCCTCGGCGCGCAGCTTCGACGCCACCTCTCGGCGCTTCTCGTCGCTAGTCATCGTCTCGCCCCTCCTCGTCGTCTCTGAGCAGGAACCCGACCTCCGCCAGCCTCTTGCGCAGACCGTCAAGCTCCGACTCTGCTCGCTCGGCCCGCTCCCGCAGCTCCGCCGCCTCGGCCACCGCCTCATCGCGCTCGCGCGTGAGCCTCTTGACCTTTTCGGCGGCCAGCGCGTCCTTGCCTCGCGGCGCGATGAGGTCTGCCAGCACCTCGGGGAGCGTGGAGTCCTGGTTCTTGCTCCACCAAGGGTTGAGGGCGGTCACGACCTGCGCTAGTGGCGTCTCGCAGCCCTTGCGACCAGGCTTCGAGCAGGCCAGCAGCTCAGCCACGACCTCGCGCCTCACCTTGTCCCCAGGCTCGCGCAGCTCGCCCTTGGCCCTCGGGTTGCAGGTCCTGCCGTTCGGCACGGCCCGGCCAAGGCCAATGGCCGACGGCAGCTTGTCCTGGCTAATCCTCATCTTCACGAACCCGCTCATCGCTCGTCCTCTCTCGCCATCATCCTCTTGGCCATGTGCCAGCACTCCCTGGCCTTCCTGAGGTCCTTCGCCTCGTCATCCTTGAGTCCGGCCCTGTCGAGGTACTTCAGCGCAGAGCCTGCCGCGAAGTAGATTGCCATTACTGGCGATATGGCATACATCGCGTCTATGCACTCGATGCCCTCGCTGGCGTAGTGGCTTGGGTGCTCGACCCCGTCCTTCGAGTCGTCCTTGTATGACACTTCACTCGCCCCCTCGGCGTCCGTTGCTCTTCGTCGCCGCGACCAGGAATGCGAGGCAGACTACGAGAAGCAGGATTACGTCCCCAATGTTCGTCTGTGGGCTTAATGGGTGTGGAATAAGTGCTTGAAACATCTTCGTTCCTTTCTCTCTCGTGTGTTGTGGAGCGGTTTCGCCCCCGCTCCGTGGGCCGCTGGCTTACCTGTTCTCGTTGACTGCCGCGTCGTAGCCTTCTGCGTATGCCTTGACCATGGAGGACGTGCGGTAGACCAGGTTTGCGAGTGAGCCACGCTCGACTGCCCTATCTACGCCATCACGGTTGATGATGTATGCGCCCATCCTGTGACCCCTGTTGTATGCCTTCTCGATGTTGCTCATTTCCGTTTCCTTTCTCTCTCCTTCTCTTGCTATAGCAAAGTATATACCTATACACTGGGTTTGTACGTGAGAATCTCAAAAAACTTTGCTAGTACCAGCCTTTCTCGTCCGCCATGCGGAGGAAGTCCCACCGAGCGTCGCGGTACGCGGCCTTTGTCACTGGCGAAAGCCCCATGGCGTCCATGTACTCGTCGACGTCCTTGCCGTCCTCGTACTCGCACACGTCATCGTCTAGGCCAAAGCAGCTGAGAACGTCCCAGTCTCCCTCCCAGTTGATGTGATACTCGTGGTTGCCCATCTCGTAGAAGAATGCGTCGTAAGCCTGCTCGTAGTCCTCGATGAACTCGCGCTTCGCATCGTCCACCGCATGAAGCTCGCTCATGATGTGGTCGAGGTCGCTCTTAAGGCAGAACGCCCCGGACCCCATCATGATTAGCTTGTCCCCCTTCATGTCCTGAAGGCTCAAGCCCATGTCGTCGAGCGCTCTGTCAAGCTGCTCGTTGCTGAACGCGTATATGATTGGCAGGTCGTTGACCTTCTTCTGAAGCATGTCGCTGAATTCGGTGTATTTCATAGTTGTGTCTCCCTTTCTCTGTTTGTTATCTATCGGCCCTGCTCGTAGTCCTCTACTTTGCAGACCTTGCGTGCGCACGGGCCTGTGGGGTTTCCCCAGCCCTCCCAGACGAACCCGTCTACTACGGTGTATCCGTCTTCCCTTGCCTTCTTTGCCTTTCGGTTGAACTCGCGGATGCGCTCCTTAAGCTTGTCATTCATTTCGTTTCCTTTCTCTCGGGGATTCGCAGTGACGGCCAGTCTCTTGATGGTATGTGAAGCCCCCTTTTGTCGGGGGCTTGCCTTATGCCATGCGCTTCACCTGTGATGCCGCGAAGAAGTTAGCCCAAACGAGGTACATGCCCTCCTCGTCTTCCTCGCCTTCCTTCTTCGCCTTCCTCTTACAGGGCTTCCAAATCTGGAACTTGGCCACCGCGTGCTGGCCCTTCATGACCATGTAGCCGCGCCGCCTCCACTCTGGAAACGTTGCGATTTCCTCTGGAACGTCAACCGTAGCACCGTCCATGGTCTCGACCTTGCCAGCGCTCTTGATGATGCCACCCTCCATCAGAGCGATTGCGTGGCTCTCGATGATTTCCGCGTTCTTCATTGCCGTTTCCTTTCTCTCTCTGAGGAATCGCATTTACGGCCTGTGTCTCGATGGTATATGCCGTCTGACCTTTCCTCTTCGTATATCAGTATACACTAACAACTCCCGAGATGGAAGCGCTTTCGTAAGAGATTCGCGCGGTAATTTATTCCGTGGGAAATTCTTCCGCACAAGAAAAAGGCCCCATCTCTGGGGCCATGTCCTACCTTACGAAGAGCGCCTTGTATCCCTCAATCGCATCTAGAAGGAACCACGTGGCAACGTCGTATTCCTCCTTGTCGGATTCCGCCATGTCTCCGACCTGTCCACCCCAATGGAACCGTGAGCCATCGTAGAGAAGAACCCCATCGTCTGGCTGAAAGTCAGTGTCGAAGATTGTCTGTGCCATTGTCGTTCCTTACTCTCATTGCCTTACTTGCTGTAGCAAAGTATACACCTATGGCGAGCGGTTGCAGGCGAGAATCTGAAAAACATTGCCCGATATACGAGCGCGGCCTATTTACTATTTTCGTGACCTCACGAAATATGAGCGTGGCCCCCAGCATGGTGAGGGCCACAGGCGAGAGAAAGGTGCGGCGCTCAGTGGGCCGCGGCTACATTCTACCACGAAGGAACCTGCGGAGCTGCTTGGCTGGCGAAGTCCTCTCGTAGTGCAACCGTCTCGCTATCGTCTCCCAGCTCTTCCCCTCCAGGAACCGCATGACGGCGATTGCCCTGACTCGCGCGTCTGGGATTGCAGCGATGAAGGCCATGACCTCCAGCCTTGCGGACTCAACCGCCTTCTCCTGTCTGTCTATCGCCCTCAGAACGTCCTCGCTGCCCTCTTCGGCTGCGACCCTGCGGAGCGCGTCCAGCTCCGCCTTGAGATGCACGGCCTGCGAAAGCTCGCGCTCGGTCACAGCCCCAGCAGCTCCTTGGCTGCTGCCGTCCTCGCAGCGTAATCCGAACGTCGGCGGTCCTGACCATTGAAGGCCACTGGGACGCACATGTCCATGATGCGGCTGTAGATTCGCTGCTCTCCGAGTCCGTCCGCGCTCATGAGGTCGCGAGGGTTGATGTTGGTCGTTACTATCAGTGGCAGCTTGGAGCGGTAGCGGGCGTCGATGACTGCCGTCACCTGCTCCGTCATGTACTCGGTGCGGCGCTCGGTGGCGAAGTCGTCAATAATCAACAGGTCAAACTTCTGCAGCCCGTCGATGTACTCCTGCTTTCCCGAGAAGCCGTTGGATAGCTTGTTGACGATGCGCTGGAAGTTGGTCATGAGGCACGGAGTCCCGCTCTCAATCAACGCGTTGGCTATGCACGCGGCGGCGAAGCTCTTCCCGCTGCCGACGTTGCCATAGAGCATGAGGCCCGTCCCGTTCTCCAACATCTGCGGGAACCTCTCGACGTAACGCCTCATCGCCGCCATGGTCTTCGCGTCCTTGCCGTCGTCATTGGCGAACGTCCACTCGCGCATCTCGGAGTCAGGGAAGCCGGTGCGGCGCATCCTGTCCACGCGCTGCATCCTCTCGCGCGTGCGCTCGTCCTCCTTCCTGCGCTCCTCCTCCTCGACCTCGCACTTGCACATGCAATAGGGCTTGATTACCCTGCCGCCGCACTCGACCTTACACTGCTTGGGCGTGTGGCACTTTCCGCAATACAGAAGGCCGTCCTTGATGTAGTCGCCCTCCTGCAGCGTGTGGTTCTGGGCTGCCGCCTTGGAAAGCCCCTCGATGATTCCGTTCGTGTCCATGATTATCCTTCCTCTCTCTATTTCGTTCTCTATCGCGTCTTTGGCGCGTACTTTCCGAGTCCCAGGACCTTGTCAACCTCTTCGTCTCCGGTGCTCTGGTAGTAGTAGTCGGCGTCTATCTTCTTGTCGAAGCCACTCGTTGTTTCACGTGAAACCTTCTTGCTGCTCCTATCACGACGTGCCCAGTTCCGAACCGTTGCCAGATGGTTCTTGTAGGTCTTTCCGGTTGATGCCATGTAGGCGCTGAGCCTTTCGACTCTCTCTTCCCAGTCCATGGGGAACTCCTCTTTGAGCTTCTGCACGTCTGAATCTGTGAGAAGAACGTTGGAGTACTCGCCGAACTTGTGGCGCGTCTCTATCTTCTCTCTAGTGTTTTTCTCTAGCTTATCTACATCTATAGTATGGGTGCTCATTTTGGGTACACCCCCCATACCCATTTTGGGTACGCCCCCCTGTTCATTTTGGGTACACCCCTGCGCATTTTGGGTACCCCGTACCGCCCTGTAGTCCACGAGCAGCACACCAGCCTTCACGTGCTCGCGTCTCTCAATGAGTCCGTCCGCACATAGCGTGTCCAGGTTCCGTGATACAGTGCTCTTCGACACTTGGCACCACGCTGCCAAATATGAGCGCGAACCCGTGAACCACGAGTCTCCATCCTGCGAGAATCCGTAGATTACCGCGTAAATTATCAACGCGTTCCCGCTTAGGTGCAGCTCGTTCACCATGAATGCCTGAATGTTCACGTATGAGTCGGATTTTACTTCCATTCTTCCAGCTCCCCTAAGCGAAAGCCCCATCACAGGTAGCGGCTGTGATGGGGCTTTCTATTTTTCATGCCGTAAAGGCTTGAAAACTATGTCATGCAAGGCCGCTACCCTCGCTGACTATAGTATATCATCACGATTCCTCGATGTTTATGTGATTGACGTATGCCATGAGCTTTTTCTTCATCTTGTACTCGGCTGTCTTGAATCCCTTGCAGTCCTCGACTACAACCTTACCGTCGCGGACGTATACGAAGTCGGCGACGTAGCTCATGCCCCGATACTTCACGCCGCCGCACTCGAAGCTCGGCAGAAGCTCGAAAGGCACCTGGAGGCGCAGGTGTTGAATCCTGCCCTCTTCCTCCAGGGCGCGGAGCCTCGTGTAACGCTTGGCCTCCTTGGCGCTGTCAAACGGTATGCCGTCAACGACCGTCTTCTTTGCGTGGTACTTACTGCTTCCCCGTGCTGCCAAAGCCGTCGCTCCCTCGCTCGGAATCCTCCAGGTCGTCCACCAGGTCAAAGTCCACGTACTCGCAGGGCATGACTACCAGCTGCGTGATTTTGTCGTACCGCTCGATATTGTATGGCGCGTCCCCGTGATTGTAGAGCTTCACCTTGATTGGGCCTGTATAGCCCTCGTCGATTACGCCCTCGGACGTGATGCCGAACCCGACGTTGAGTCCAGACCTGCTCTTGAGCATGCCGACATACCCGTGCGGCAGCTGGATGTGAACGCCCGTGTCGATGATGCGCGTGCCCCTAGCGGGAACCACAGCATCGATTGGCGAGCGCAGGTCTGCCCCCGCGTCCGTCGCGTGCGCCCTGACTGGCATGAATGCGCCCTCATCAAGCTTGATTTTCATTACCTCTCACCCTTTCCGAAGCTATATCTCGCGTACCTTGTCGGCTGTCCGTAGCGGTTCTTGCCGTGCTGCCACTCCGTGTGTATGTCGTGGCCGTCCTCCTTAAGCTCGAAGATGACAGCCGCTAGCCTAGTGACTCCCAAGTTCTTGAATGCATCAAGTGGCGTGATGCTTCCGAACGCTCTGATGTAGTCGAGAACCATCCTTTTCTGACTTGCCATCGCTTCACCTCCTTCTCTCTAAATGTAGTTCCTCCCGATTAGCTTCATCCATTCATCTAGCGACCAGCCGTAGTGCTCCATCGCCCGCTGCTGCGAGACCGCCTGGAGGTGCTCTTCGAACGGGCGGTTGAAGTGCACCGCATAGCCGCTCATATTGTGAGCTTCGGGCGGGAGGAACACATACAGACCGTACTCGATTGACTTCTGGCGGTTCGGGCCGTGGAAGACCTCGTGCCGCACGAGCCACGGCTCGCGCTCGTCGTACCAGCGAATCAAGACACCGTGACGCTCGTCGTACCATTCGCCGCACCCGAGGATGCTGTGCTCCTTCATCCCTCGCCCTCCACGTACTTCAGCCGTGCGATTTCCTCACGGGTAAGAACCGAGATGCCCAGCGCTTCGCATTCCTCCCGCGCCCCGTCGATGAGGCGCGAGAACTCCGCCGAGTCCATGTGACTTGAACCCTTGTAGACTCGGTAGTGAGTGAACTCGTGACCGCCAGCGAATCCCGAGCCGATTTCCTCGTAATAGCGGAAATACCCGGAAACGTCGATGCCAGAACGGACGCTCACAACCTCGAACGGCGCGTGCTCCTTCAGCATGCAGGAATGAATCTCTGAGGTCGGGATTCTCAAAGCCTTGCCAAGCTGGTTGACCATCGACCAATAGTAGGCGTTCTGGGTCAACGTCCGCTTCCTGCGGCGCTCCTTGATTTCGTACAGACGTTCCTTGCCGTCGTGCGGCTGCGAGAACAGCCAGTGTATGATTTCCTCGGCAGTCCCAATCATGCCGCCAATCATCCCGCGTCACCTCCTTCCAAGTAAGGGAGCGGGACGCTCTGAAGCGCCCCGCTCGAATCAGCTCAGAACGGCAAATCAGCGTCGTAG
>OIWT01003534.1_pt1 | contig 14180 bp, 11 predicted proteins | sample 1587701 | NCBI WGS metagenome assembly OIWT01 (sample SAMEA3888904, study PRJEB22519) | human gut metagenome | biome: human gut; feature: human-associated habitat; material: faeces | place: Denmark | collected 2009
CCGCTTGTATCTTTAGTTGCAACAGTGATTCCGGGCAGCGGACTTGCGTTTGTCTCGGTTGGAAATTATTTCTTCATAGAGATAATGATGTTGCTCATTGTGGAGTTTGTTGCTTTCGGATTCAATCGGAGTATCAAAGGGCAGAGCATCCGCAAATCGTTGAGGAGGGGCAGTAAATGATAAGGATTGAAAACATAGGAAAAGTATTCAATGCCCGCTCCCGCAACAGGAACGCTGTGCTCAAAGACGTGTCGTTTGAACTGCCGGATAAAGGACTCGTCGCAATTTTCGGTAAGAGCGGTTCGGGGAAAACGACCTTGCTCAACATCATCGGCGGGCTGGATAAGCAGGATAAGGGAAAAATCTACATAGACGGCGAAAACGTTGCCGGAAAAGTGGATAAGATACGCAACGCAAAAATAGGGTTTATCTTCCAGAATTACTATCTCGAACGCGGCTATACCATCGCCGAGATCATGCGCAATGCCATGCACATCGCGGGATTTAAGGATGAGGAAGAAATAAAGCGCAGGACGGAGGAAGTTCTTACGCTCGTGGACATGGAGCGGTTTAAGAACAAACAGGGCGACGCGCTCTCCGGAGGGCAGAAACAGCGTGTGGCCATTGCCCGCGCGCTCATCAAGGGCGCGGACATCATTCTCGCCGACGAGCCTACGGGCAACCTCGACGCGGAAAATACCATGAAGGTCATGGACATTCTCAAAGAGATCTCCAAGACCAAACTTGTGGTTCTCGTCACGCATGAAGTAACGCTCATCAAGAAATACGCTGACAGCCATATAAAACTCGTGGACGGACAGTTGCAGCCTGACAGTGCGATAGAAGATGAAATTGTCTATAACACTGAGCAAAACAATATTTATGTGGACGGTTCCGCGCGCGAAATGAGCGCCGATGAATTGAATATCGAACTGTACGGTGAGCCGATAACAGAAAAAGATACCATACAGATCATAAATGACAACGGCAATGTATATATAAAGCCGGGGCGTAATGTGGTGGTTCTTGACGACCGCAGCGAGAAAAAATTGATTTTTCAAGGCGCACAGGATGCAGAAGAAGAGCCGTTGCTGCGGACGCAAGAAGACATCGCGACATCTTTTACCAAGAGCACCGCAAAGCGCAATGGGCGGTTATTTACGTTCAAAAGTATATTCAAAGCATTCAAAGGTGACGGGGAAGAGCGAGCCTATTCTACGGCAAACATCTTTAAACAGGTCTTTATCGTCGCAATGGCGGTTATTATGTGCTTTTTCTCCTTCTTTGCGTTCGAGGCGCTCAATACAAGGATAGAGAACAAATCTTTGAACGAAAACAGCGTATATACCAATCTCAACGTATATTCCGAATTGCGTAGTTTGGACACATCCTTATACGATGAAATTGATTTTTTTGAAACAGACCGCAGAGAAGGTTCGTTTTCGTATAGCAACCTGGCCTCACTTGCAGGGATAACTGCAGAATATACGCCCTGTTCGCTCGGTTCCGACGCGACGGCAGAAAGTATTTCACTTGAATATGGTACCATGCCTCAGGATGACGAAGTGTTAATATCCCGTTCGCTTGCAGAAACATTGAAAAACGAACTTCGTTTAGATGAACTGAACAATGACCGTTCGATCACGCTTATGTATTTTGACGATGATTACCGTATAAGCGGAATCGTCGGCGGAGATGAACCGCTCGTGTTCCTGAATAAAGTTGATTATATAAACTTTTTGGGAGTATATGATTTAATAGGATTCACAACGGCATATTTTGACGGTTCTCCCGTATTTTTCGACAGTGATTTTGTAACAGACAACGGAACGACGGTATCGCAGTTTTCTGCCGAAATAGTTGTGTCTGATACTGCCTCACTTGTGGATAATCAGGTGGAGATAGAGATAAACCGCAATGCGCTTTACAACATGATGAACGACGCTACCCAAGCGGACAGGAAGGTACAACAGGCAAACAACAGGCTTGCCTCGGCGACGACGGCTGTATATATAACAGGCAGCCGGCCGATGTATGTCAAGTCTTTTTCCATCACAAAATCGGCAATGACGACGGATATTCGTATACATGTCAATCAGAATGTACTCGATAATATCTTTGCGTATATAGCGCCCAATTTGGACGCAATCGGATCGGACAGCTCTTCGTGTTATTTTGAAATATCTACAAACGGTGGTGAGCAGCTTGCATCTCTCAATGCAAGACTTACGGAGAGGGGGGTAACGTCTGTCAATATCCAAGCGATATACGATAGTCAGAACGACGAAATTATATCGCAGGCAATCGGCAACCTTGCCATTTTCATTGCCGTTGGTCTGCTGATGTACCTGATTTATTACTTTATAGAAAAATCGGGTAGTGTGAAGAGCAGTAAAGAATACGGTATATATAGAGCGATAGGTGTAAACCGTAGCAATCTTTTGTTTAAGGAAACAGCGACTGCGTGTGTTGCAAATCTGATAACTTACCTTGTGTGTTTCCTTATAACTCTGGTACTGATGTGTGTGCGTTACAGCATAATGAATGTCGCCGTCGGCTCATTTGTAGCGCTTTCCTTTGGTGTTTTTGTAGTAAGTGCGCTGATTATGATAGGGGTAGCGCTAATACCGTACCTGTTCGTGCTGTGGCAGACACCGGCAAAGATTCTTGCCAAGTACGACATATAACTATGGAATTGTCCGCCAGATCTGTGTCATAGGGTTTGGTAGGGGTTCACAAATAAATATTTTATAAAAGGAGATGTAACTATGACAGCAGTAAAAAAGAAATTGCTTATTGCGCTTGTATGCGTAGCAATGCTTTTTGCAGGTATCGCCATTTTCTCTGCTTGTAACGGAGATAGTGACGATCTCAAAGTCACCTTTATGGTGCAGGACGACGCCACCGGGCAATGGCAGCAATATTCCGAAGCCGATGTCGTTGACGGCAGCGTGACTGTTCCCGATGCGCCAGATAAGGATTACTACACTTTCCGCAACTGGTTCTTGAATGCAGACGGTACGGGCGATCCCTTTACCGGCACAGACATTACGGAAAGTATATCCGTCTATGCGATTTATGTTGCCGATCAGGCGACGATCTATATCGACGGTCAATCGCAGGGCACACAGAATATTGTGGATGTTGTAGACGGTACATACGCCCCCGAACGCGACAATCTTGTGTTTGACGGCTGGTATACCGACGCTAATTATCAGGTTTCCTTCACGGCGGGGACAGAGACGGAAAATCTTTACGGACGTTACCTTGCGGAAATTACTTTCGATAACGGACACGAAGTCGTTTACACCACGCGCGTAACGCCCAGTGTGAACATGACTGAGCCGTCGTCCTCCGATATTGTTCAGTGGTATATGGATCCTAACAATATCTACTATCAGGACGAGGAAGGAAATACTCTTGATTTTTCCGCAGGAGTATCTTTTGACGAAAACACCACGGTGACGGTACTTTGGCAGACGCCTGTACAGGGATACCGTTATAACAGCGCAACGGATTCTTATGTCGCTTACGGAATGAGCTATGATGTGGACTCCATGACGTGGAGAAACATCCCTGCACTCTCATTTCTTTCACAGGTAAAGACGGATATTGATGATGACGGAACTTTGGAAACGATCGAAGTAACGGGCATTACCTTGTCTTTCCTTCTTACGCAGTTTTCCGGGGTGGAAACGATTCTTGTAGGAGAAGGAATAGAGAGCATTTTCGGTAGTTTTACTGGCGGCGGAAATGTAAGCAAGATAGTGTTGCCCTCTACGCTTAATATCGTAGGTAATTCTTTTAACGGCAACATGCAGCTTACAGAGGATCTTATTTTGCCGGAAGGGCTGGAGGTTATAATCAATTCTTTCCACGGCGATGATAAACTTACGCCTGCGGATTATTCTATTGTTGTCCCGTCTACGGCAATCGACCTGTGTGCGGTTCCTTCCAATATGGTTTTTACAAACAATAACAGATTTGAAAACAGAGACGGCGTAATTTATAAAGTGGATGATGCCCGCGGAGATATTTTGATTTCGGCATACCCTCTCGTAGAGGACGGAGTGCTTTACGTCCCTGAAAATGTGGTCGGTATTCAGGTTGGCGCATTTTCAGAGCTGGAACTTGATGCGCTGTTTGTTTATGGTGATTGGGAGTTTGTGAATTATAATGAGCCGCAGACTGACTACTCTGAATATTGGACTTCAACCGGCAGTACGGGCGGGTATTCCGCAGCAGCCAACGCGTTGTATTCCGATTCGTCTATGAATCTATCATATGGCCGAGCAATTTGCGGTGATGCAACTACGGTAGTCGTTTATCAGGAGCAGTTGCCAGGCAGCGTAGAGGATACTGTGTTCAGCGGCTGCGGCACTGTACATTATGTCGGTACGATCACCGAGGGACAGCAGGCTACTGTTACCGTTAACGCATATAACTGGATGCTCGACGAGAACGGTGACGAAGTTACATTTAGTATTACATCGGGCGAGGTGCTCAGTATCGATATGCTCATCTCCAATGTTCCGGCCCTTTCTGCTCTCGGGGAAACGCTTTTGCTTGGTTCGGTCGAACAGTTCGGATTGGAATATGATTTTGAATCGGCAGTTTATACAAATCTGTATCTCGATGTTGAATACGGTTATGATGTTACCGGTTTCACTTATGAATTGAATGATTCGGACAATACGGCAACTGTTACCGGATTTGACGCCGATACGGCATATCGTTTCTCGAATGATGCCAACGATTATCTCGTATATATACCTGAAACCATTACGGTCAATGGTACGGTATATACCATTACTGCGATTGCCGATGATGCGTTCAACACAGACCTTTCTGCGACGAACGGCAACTACGATAATGTTACGCACATCATGATTCCGAAAACGGTAATTTCCATCGGGGAAAGGGCGTTCTATAATACGCAAAACATGGAACGCGTGTATATTGCTCCCGGCGGGTTGCAGGTCATCGGTGAAAGCGCATTCGAGGACTGCGGAATTACATCGATCGCGCTGCCGCTTGCCGATCTTGTTGAAGTAGGCCCTTACGCATTTAAAACGGTTACGCTTAAAGATTTTGAAAGCGCCGAGGGTGAAGAGGACAGAGTGCTGTTCACTGTGGACGGCAGCCGCGTGAGTACTCTATATGAGGGGATCGAGGAAGGCATGTTCTTCATCTACAATAATATGCTCGTGCAGTATTCCGGGCAGGATACGGGAGAACAACCCGCCAACAACGCCTCGGGTGAAATGGTAACGGTAAAGATTTATGATGTCCGCGTGATCGCAATGGCGGCAGGAAACCAAAACAATGTGGATGTGCAGGGAATGGCGTCGACTTATATAAATGTAGGGTCTTCCTACAGAAGGTCAAGTTTTTTCGGAGCAACAGACTGCGTTGTGCGCTATGAACTTATGACCGGCTCGTGCTATTATTTCAACGATTCCACCGGTATCATCTTCGCAATCGTTTCCAAGATACACACCAATGCCTTTACGGATATGGGCGATAATGTAACGAGTAAAATCTGGTACTATGCGGCATCCACCGCTTCTGTAGTGGATTGTTGGATTACTGCCGATCAGGTGACCGCAATTGCCTCTGCCGATTATGACTTCGCCGCAGAAGATGCTATCTTTGAAGACGGTTGGTGGGAAGGCGTTACGGTGGATAATCCGAATTATGAGGAAATCATGGCGTTTATGGCAAAGGTCAGTGCTTATACGTCTATGATCTATTGAGAAACAAATAACGCAAAGCGAAAAACTCCCCCGCGGTATTGCGGGGGGGCGTATCGCTGATTTTCGGCGGGAAAGTATATTCAATATGAAAAAAATCAAGAAAAAGGCAATCATCATTCTGTCTGTTTTGCTTACGGCGGTCATGGTCACGGCTTCCGGCTGTTCTTTTTCATCGAGCAGCGAAAAAGATCCTGTAAGAATCATTCAGGAAGCATATGGAAACGAACAATTCCGGATCTCTTTCAGTTCGGAAGGTCTTGACGAGCCGTTGGAAGACGTGTATTACACGGCAAGCAGTATCCCTAAACTTCCCACGCCTGAACGTGTGGGGTATATATTCGCGGGCTGGTATTTTGATTCTGCTCTCACACAGCCGTATGAGGATGAATATCTGCTTGTCATGATGAGGGATATTACGCTGTATGCCCGTTGGATAGAGGAAAGCATGGATGCAAACGGCACCTATGCTATCGAATTTGACGCTTATATAGTAGATGGCAGCGTGGCGGAAGGCGCGCTTACGCAGATATATGGCGGGTATGACGATTTTTCCGAGGCGATCGTTGAGGATGAAACGCACATAGAAAAGACGGACGATGCCGTTCAACTCAAACTGACTTACGATACGGGCGTCAATGTGCCGTTTGGTTCAACTGCCGTATATACCGTAACTGTTGCATCACAATCGGCAAATAATGCCTATGTTTCCGAGCGTATTACCGCTGAAACGGATACGCAGAAGACGGTATTTGTTAACATAGATAACTTTGACATCACAGATACTTTGTATCTTTCCATACAATGGATAAATTATAAAGTGGATATGGACGATATTGAACGAGCCGAAACGACGACAACATACACTGTTGCGTTCAATGTAACGCGGTTCATCGGCTTTGACAGGTCGTATGCCGATACGACGCGTACATTGGACGACGGCTATTACCTAGTCCGTTCTTATTTCCGCCTTTACAATAACGATGAAACGATGATGGAAACATTCAACCCTGTCTATTCCTATCTGTATGCAGAGGACGGGAATTATACTTTAATTAAACCGTTTGCGGCATATCCGTTCACCGAAATAACGGCAGCGGAGGGGATAACGCAGGAACAGTTATACAGCAGATTTACAAATTATTATAAGATTCTGGCAGGCTATGATGCGGTTATTCCGGATGGGGAAGTCGGAACAGACAGCTCTACGGAAAACATGATAGAAAATTGGAATTTAGGATATTATCGTGAGATAAGCTATGAATTCCATGCCGATACGGGGCGATGCTATTATGTCATAGATATGGGGGACGATTATAAGAGTGAGATAGTATTGCAAAGCACATCAACCGGCATGGAAAGCATGGGATCTATGGGGCTTACAGGCAAACGTCTGCGCATAGACTACGATTATATGATTCCGCTCGACGATTCTGCCGTGGACTATACTCCGCTTGAAGGCGACAGTTTTGTGTATGCGTCCACTACGCACGCTTATGCTTTTGACGCATCCGACCTTGTGCAGGGAGATAATATGTATTCTTATATGGAAGAATACGGACTGTTTACCAATCTTATCAACTTCTATTTCTCTGCAACGGGAACTGTCAATGTAGATATACAGGGAGGAACGGTATACAGCACAAAGATAACGTTGACCCCTACGGGCATTGCCGCCAATATGTCAGTTTCGGATATGCGGTACAATATGGCCGAATTCAATGTTGTTTCATATATATACGGTTATGATGCGACGGAACAAGATCTATGCGTTGACGGCATGGGCGTGCAAAATTTCAGCGGCGCTACCGGGCGCAGAACGCGTACCCGGCTAAATGTCGGGAAGAGTGTGAATATCGGAGACGCAGTATCGCTTCAATCGCTGTATTCGGAAAAGGTCAATCCGTATTTTACCGATTTCGGGCAGGTAGGTTGGCAAGCGTATAAAATGGACGGGGATAGTGTGGATTTTTCATCCCCCGTCGTGGTAGCAAGTACGTTTACTTTTGAAGAAGATATAGCCATTCTTTTCACGCTGACGAGCGGCGGGAGTACGCAAACTTCTCTTGTCGAATTGCGTGCGGCACAGCAACCGACCGTTACTGTGGTCGGTGGAACATATGACGAAGATGCCGTGTACACCGTCGGCGACAGTGTAACATTGCCGCGTATTACTTATACTTGGTATGGGAAGGAAGAGAGTTATATCTATAATTATTTCCCTAATATAACGGGTTATGAACCCGATGTCGATATCCTTACGGTAGGTATATATGAAGTGGATGCCAACGGCATTTACACCTTACTTTACCGCGGTTCCGGTGCATCTACGGGTGAATTTACCATTACAGCTGAAAACATGCTTGTCGTATATGAAATGAGCAATTATTACGGCGAAAGGGCGTATTATACATTTGCGTTTTCTTCTTATTCCAGCCCGCAGTATTCCCTTATCGACAGCGACGGGAATGAATTGCTCGGTGACGAATTAGATTATGATAACGGTGAACGTGAAGTATTGGAACTTATCGCTGAAGATATGACGCTTGAAGGACAAACAGCGTTGGTAGCGGAACTGTCCGAAATTTATAAGCTGGTATTGCCGGATGAGGAACTTATATTTTCGTTGCGATCTTATAGTGTTTATACGCGCGATGAGATTTTTACGTCAACGGTAACAAATGATACCGCATCCGATCTTGCGGCAGAGATATTTGCCGGAATCGACAACACGGAATATGCGTACATAGAGCTTGTTTATACAACGGAGCAAGGAGATACCTATACAAAGAAATATCTTTGTAATGTCACTTTCGGCGGCAGGGCTAATATAGATCATCTCATTTCATATGATGATTATTTTACGAATACACAATATGAATTTACAGCCCCGACCGTTGTGTCGGATGACGGCGTAGTGATTTCTTCCGGACGGCTTGCACTGCAATACTTTAACGGTTCCAATTATGTTGCGTTGACAAGTAGTTCGATTTCCGGCGTAGCAGATGTGCAGACTGTTGGTTCGTCCTATGTCGTCACATTCAACAGAACAGGCGACTATAGGCTGGTTTATACTGCGTCTATGCGCTATGACGAAAACGGTGATGCTGTATTCTCAGACAGGAGCAGCCAAAGTTTTGTCTTTTATCTGTATTTTGAAGTACTTGATTACAATACGGATATGACAATAACTTACATAACTGATGCCGCCCATCCGTTCAGCGACAGTCTCCAGCCGTTTGCAACGGCGATCTATAATGAATCAGGAACGATTATTGGTTGGTCTTATACTACAAGTTCATTTACACTTGCTTCGGGCAATCCTATAACATTAAATTCTTCGGTGTTTGCCTCTACAACAGACGGCAGCGTGTTCTACGCATGGGGAACCGACTGGGATACATGGTATTCCGAAAGCTCCAAGATCTATCTTGCCGGAAATGCAATTCAAGATTTCATCGGCGCTTTTAATTCAAGAAATGTAGTGTTGTATGCGCTTTGGGATTATGGGGCTGAAATTACCGTGACAGATTATACGGGTAGCAATATTTCGGAAAGCACGGTGTATTTGCAGAACAGGTCTTCAATCATCATTTCATTTTCATATGCGATTAACCTTTCCAACTATACGGCGCCTTCGCGTAGCGGATACAGCCACACCGGTTGGAGAATTACTGATGAAAACGGAATTTCGACAGAGTATGGAACGGGCGATTCCGTCGCTATTACAGGTAATGTGACGCTTACCCCTGTATATTCAAAACTGCTGACGATCGTCTATAATGCGGACAATCCCGAAACGGATATTGAGGAATCGAGAATGAATATCAGCCGCAGTGAAGACATTCTTGAAGGTTCGGTGCTCGGCGATGTTCTTACGTCCTCCAAATTACAACAGCTTTCATCTGTTACGATCACGAACAGCGAAATCGTTGATACTTGGGAATTTAAATATTGGGCGGTATATATTGACGGCGTTCTGACGGAAATAGACCTGAATGCAACGGAAATAAACGGTGATTGGGCAGTGGAAAGCACGTCCGCTTCCACAACGACATTTACGGTCACGCTCTATGCTGTCTACGGCCCTATAGGTGAATGATATGGCAAAAGTTAGAAAGTTCAAGATAACGGTGCTTGCCGTGCTGGGAATATGCCTCATAATGCTTGCCGCCCTTATGGGCGGCGGGCTTACGGCATATGCGGAAAGCCCCGTACAAGGTTCGGACGGCGTGTATTCCGTTCCCGTCAATTTGGACGGACTTGCAATGGGTGCGGATAATTTTTCGTCCTCGGCAACCGTCGAAAAGAGCGGCGAAAATTACTACATGACGTTCGGGCATAGCTCGTCCATATCTGACATGGTTTTGGAAAGCGGCAATATGCAGACAGGTTACACCGTGCGGACGGAGAACGGCTGGACATATTACACCTATACCATGTCCGCCGAGCGTTTGCAGAGCAGCCTTTCCTTTTCGGCGTATATCAACGCCATGAGCAGAGATGTCAGCTTTACCATTACATTAAATCTTGCAAACGGCACGCGCACAGGCGATTACGTTGATGTCGGCGAACGCCCCGCGGAGTACGTTCCAGTCATCCAAACGACGGCGGGCAACAGTTACGAGGCGTCGCGCGGCTCGGTATTTCCCATTCCTTCCGCAACGGCAGCGCTGGGCGATGAAAACCTTGACGTGAGCATTTCGGCGTATTATGTGCAGGGCGGCGAGCAGACAGAAGTGTCTGTCACGAACAATTCCATTACGCTGGAAAACGTAGGGGAGTACCACGTCGTGTACCGTGCGGAGAGCAGTACATATCTCACAAATCTCGGCAATCTGACCTACACCGAATACGATATTACGATAACCTCTGTTGCGGGCGGCAGCACGCTTGCAAAGTTCGAGGACGCAAACGGCGTGCTTGCAGATGGAACGTCGTTGCTTGCCAGCCGCATCACGGCGGGGAGCAGCGTATTTGCAGCGGCGGCAGATAAAATGGCGGGCATAGCGGACAACTTCGAGGTGTTCGGCATCTCATTCGTGCAGTCAGACGGCACGGCAGCAACGCCGAGCGGAAATATCACGCTGTATTTGCAGGCGGATATGACCTATGACCGCAACGAAGTCGTCGTCTATCATATGGCGGAGGACGGCACGCTTACGGAAATCGCCGCAGACAGTTACGGACGGTATGTGCGGTTCGATACGTTGGAAACGGGTACGTTCATCGTCTGTATCCCCGGCGTGGCGTTCATCATGCCTATCTGGGGGTATGCGGTCATCCTTGTCGCCTGCGTCCTCGTAGTGGCTGCGGCGATCACCGTTACGGTCGTTCTCGTCCGCAAAAGGAAGAAAGCAAAGAAAACGCAATGACAAGGCAGGGAAAAGAGTGAAATCATGCTGAAAAACGAATCAACGGAAATGTATCTGGAAACGATATTGCGGTTAAGCGAACGAAGCAAAGCAATTCGTGAAGTCGATCTTGCGGATGCCATGAGAATTTCCAAAGTATCGGTCTGCAAGGCGGTCAAAAGATTGGTCGAAAAACAACTTGTGACCTATAAAGACCATCGCATCGCTTTGACGAAAGAGGGCAGAACCGTGGCCGCGAATGTATATGAGCGCCACCTTGTGCTTACGAGGTTTTTGGTTGCGCTCGGCGTTTCATCCGCTGTCGCGGAGCAGGACGCCTGCCGAATGGAGCATTGCATTTCTGAAGAGACGTTTTCAGTCATTAAATCTAAATACGGTGCCGAACGATGATCCGGCGGAGAAAGAAAAACAAAGGAGCAAGAGCAAAGGTGAACGATGTAAAAAAGGAAACATACAAAGATCCGGTCAAAAAAGTGTATGCTTGCTGCCCGTTCTGTTCGGCGACGTTGCTTCAAGCAGAGTGCGTCAAAAACGGCGTTACAAAGTGCGAACAATGCCACCAGCGCGTCAGGATAGAAATCGAGAACGGCATCGTTCATGTCGCTCCGTACAGTTCGCCGCCGAATAAAAAGTAAATCGGAATAAAGCAAAAGAGGGCTGTTGCCAAGTGCAGCGGCTCTCTTTTTATATGTCGGCATGGCATTGCATTGGCATACCGTTGCGTTGCCTTGTCAATGCGTTGGTATGCCAAACGATAAAAATTTTCAGATTTCCTATAATAATTTTATACCAAAAAAAAAAGGAGGTCTGAACCATGCGGCTTGTGGATGCTGTGTTTGCGCGTATCAAAGAGCTGATGAAGGAAAAGGGTATGTCGATGTACCGCCTTGCGATGAACGGCGGGGTGCCTCGGTCAACGATTGCGACCATACCTTTGAGCGAAACCGTAACTTTGGCTACAATTTACGGTGTTTGCGAAGGATTCCAGATCACGCTGCAAGAATTTTTCAACTCAACGCTTTTTGATAAAGACAAAGTGACCGATTGAATAGGTCGATTTTAGGCGCGTACAGGCAGACCGCATAAGCCGACAGGATAAGGCGCGAGCATTGGCGCGTACAACTGAATATTTTTTTCGCTGCAATAAGCAACTGAATACCGCATAGAACGGACGTATGAGTTTGAGCAGCAGGTTAAACCCGAATAGGGGAAATCTGCACGTTCAAACTCTTTTTTTGATTTCCCCGGTAGCGTTTAGCCGCGCTATCGGGGATTTTTCGGTTGCCGTTCTTTTCATGGTGCGCCCCAATCTTCCGATGGCGATTTTCAAAAAAATCAAAGTCGGAGGACATCATGAAAAAGAAAGTTATTTACCAGATCACGCGCCACAAAATCTCGAAGATAGAGATAACGAGCGAAGAAGAGGAAAGAGCCGTTGCCGAAGCAAACCGTGATTTTGAACGGATAGATAAACGTGATAAGCGTTACAGGCTCCGGAATTCTTCGTTAGAGGCGATGACGGAGCAAGTTGGTTTTGATATTGCCGATGAAACGCCGTCGCCGGAGGAGAGTTTAATAAAATCGGAAGGCAAAGCCGAACTGCGCGCACAAGTCAGGTCGGCGCTTTCGTGCCTTACCGAAAAGCAGCGGGAGGTCATAGTATTGCATTTTTGGGAGGAATTGTCCCTGCGGGAAATAGCCAAGAAAAAGGGAGTACATCACTCATCGGTGGAAGAAACTTTTACGGCTGCCATGAAAAAATTAGAAAAATTTTTCAAAAAGACGTAAAAATACCCCGCCACTTGCCCCTTCAAGTGTCCAATAGTAGTGAAGGGAAAAATCCGAAGCCAAAAGGAGGGGCAAGATTGAAACTAAAAATCAAAGAGTTTGAGGCTCTTGCAAAGCAAAACGGCTACCGCAACGGCAAAGCGCTCATGAAAAAGCTCGGCGCGGGGAAATGCGCATACGGCTGTCTGAAACGCGGTTGCAAGATCGGTTATGACCTTGTAAAAGCAATCCACAACCAATTCGGCGCGCTCGTCATGCTTCGCGTCATAGACTTGGAAGGCGAAACGCTGCAAAGTTTCAAAAGCAAGTACATATCGGTCGGGGGCACGCTTTACTGATGACGGAAAAGAAATATTCCTTGAAAAGTAACGCGATGCACCGCTGGCTGTACAGCCGCAAGGTCGATCCCGTGATCGTGGCGGACAGGCTGCGGATGAGAGTATCTGTATTCAAGCGCATGATAAAATACAAGATTCCGTTTGAAGAAGAACAGATCCGCAGGCTTGTGTACTTTATGGGCGCAAAGTCGGCTTTCGACGTCATCTATTTTGCAACGCCGGAAGAGCGCGAGCGGGTGCGAAAAGCGACATTCGGAGCGGAGGAGAACAAAGCACATGGCAGAGAAAACAGAACGAAAAACGCGCAATGAACAGATAGCGGAGATGCTGGAAAACGGAGAGTTGCTAAAAAACTTCTACCGTTTTACGGCGCAGAATCCGCACATCGAACTGCACGACGCCTGTCAGATCGTGCTTGTCCGTCCGAAAGCGTCCATCTGTTTCTATATCGACGAATGGAACGATATGGGGCGGCGCGTTACGAAAAACCGCAGGGGCATACAGTTCTACAATGCAGACGGCGACAAGCAGTACGTCTATGACCTGCACGACACGCACGGCGATAAACGCTATCGCCGGCTCATCTATCCGATGCGTCGGCTTTTGCACGGTCTTGATGAGCTGAACGGCACGTTCCTTGCGGAGAGCAACCGCCGCGATTACAGTAAGGTACTGTCGGGCGTGGCGCAGTATCTCGACGAGAACGGCTATTTCACGGAAGATGAACGCCGCAACAGCCTGATTGCCGAGGGCGTTGCTTATTCGTTGTACAGCAAGACTGGCTTCCCGAAGGACGACGGCATCGCGCTCCGCGGAATGCCTTATGGTCTGGACGAAAACGCGCGGCTGTTCAAAGAGATCTATCTTTTGACGGAACTTGTGAAAGAAGATATATCGGCAGCCTATGAACGCCGCGTCAACAAGAT
>OIWT01003537.1_pt1 | contig 14174 bp, 10 predicted proteins | sample 1587701 | NCBI WGS metagenome assembly OIWT01 (sample SAMEA3888904, study PRJEB22519) | human gut metagenome | biome: human gut; feature: human-associated habitat; material: faeces | place: Denmark | collected 2009
ATAAGGAAAGCAGCCCGGTATTACATTCCCGCAGCGGATTTCGCCGGCGACCCGGTGATGGAACTCATATTCCGTCCGGTGGTGACCGCTCCCGGCGAGGCCGATGCCGGCCAGACGGAGCGTATAGGGAACTATCAGCGTGAGGTGCTCTCCGGCATAGCCCCCTTGCTTAAGGATGTCCCGGACATGGCGATGGAACTTGACTTCGCGGCCGAGTACTACCGGGCCGTCGGCAGGCTTGCGCGCCGCCCTCTTCCCGTGCTGCCGCAGACCTGGTTCCGCCTTCTGGACAGGATGGTCGGCAGCGCGGCGGTGCCGTTCAAGGGCGAACCACTCAAGGGGCTCCAGATCATGGGACCGCTTGAGACGAGGGCGCTTGACTTCGACAACATCATCATCCTGAGCTGCAACGAGGGAGTCTTCCCGAGGCGGAGCGTCAGTTCGTCTTTCATCCCGGCTGAGCTGCGCCGCGGTTTCGGCCTGCCTTCGTATGAGTATCAGGATGCCGTGTGGGCCTACTACTTCTATCGTATGATACAGAGGGCGGAGAATGTGTGGATGCTGATGGATTCCCGCACCGAAGGGATCAAGAGCGGGGAGGAAAGCCGCTATATCAAGCAGCTTGAGATGCATTTCGGCGTGCCGCTCAGACGCTTTGTGGCCAAGGCTCCGATCAAGAAGAGCGTCGAGCCGGACAGCATACCCAAGACGGCGGTGGATGTGGAGACGCTGCGCCTGCACAGGAATCTCTCCGCGTCGGCCCTGCAGAACTATCTGAGCTGCCCGGCGAAGTTCTATTACCATTCGGTCAAGGGCTTGAACGCCAAGGAAGAAGTCGCGGAGACGCTGGACAGCGGAATGGTCGGGAGCGTCTTCCACGAGGCGATGCAGACCCTGTACTCGGTGCCGTCGCGCACGCTCGACGGGCCGTATCTGAATGGGCTTTTGAAAGGAGACGCCATCCAGGACACCGTCCACGCCCTGATAATGAAACAGCTCAACTCTTTTGAAGTGGCTGGGCGCAACCTCATATTCGAAGACATGATATGCCGCTATGTGCGCAAGACCGTGGAGAGCGATCTGCGGCTTCTGGGGGCCAGCGCCGCCGGACGCATCTCCATCCTCGGCCTTGAGCAGAAGCGCCTGGCTGAGATAGACGGGTTCCGCTTCGTAGGATATATCGACAGGCTCGACAGAATCAACCCGGGGGAGGTCAGGATTGTGGACTACAAGACGGGGAAGGTCACGGACAACGACTTCATCATCACCGAGGGCAATGCGGAGGAGGTCGTTGACCTGCTGTTCGGCCCCGACAACGACAAGCGGCCCAAAATCGCGCTCCAGCTGTATCTCTATGACCGTTTCATATCTTCCGACCCGGAGTTTGCCGGCAAGACGCTCGTGAATTCCATCTATCAGACATCCAGACTCTTTGTCAAGAGCGTTGAGAATGTCCGCCTGAACGGCAGTTTCAACGCCCTGATGGAGGAGCGGCTGTCCGCCCTCCTGACGGAGATATCCGACTGCTCCGTGCCTTTCCGCCGGACTTCTGACGCGAAGACCTGCAGCTACTGTGATTTCAAAAGCATTTGCGGACGATGAAGATACTCAAGGCCAGTGCCGGTTCGGGCAAGACCTACCGGCTTTCCAAGACATACACTGAGCTTCTCCTCGGAAGCCAGTCCCCGGATGCCTACAGGCACATACTCGCCGTCACATTCACCAACAAGGCCACGGCGGAGATGAAAAGCCGCATCCTGCGGGACCTCTACCGCTCGGACAAGCCGAAGGCGAGGCGCCTGCTGGTGGATATACTGCACGATTACGGCTCCTTCTCGGTGAGCACGATAGACAAGTTCTTCCAGCAGACGCTCAAGTCGTTCTCCCGAGAGATCGGGCAGTTCGCCGACTATCAGATAGAGTTGGACAAAGATTCGCTGATACGCGAATCGATGGACAGGATACTTGACTCCCTGACCCCTGACAACAAGGAACTGCTCTCATGGATAAAGGCCAGCATCTCCGAGAGCCTGGAGCAGGGCAAGCGCCTGAGCATAGACGACAGCCTCTACGAGATGGGGCGTCTTCTCAAGTCCGAAGAGCATCGCGAACTCTCTGAGAAGTCCGGGGCGGACGATGCGGAGGCTTTCGCACAGAAGCGCCTGCTGGAAGTCCGCAAGGCCTGCAGCGCCATCATAAGGGATTTCGCGGCGACCCTTAAGTCGCACGGGCTTGATGTGAGCGCCGGTGACTTCATAAAGATGCCGGGCAAACGGCTCCTTGCCAAAGACCCGGAGCTCGCCTCCTATATCGATGAGGCCTACAGTGCATATGCCACGGCATTCATCGTCAACTCACTGACATTCAGCCTCGGCCTTGCCGGGGAGTTCTACCGGGAGTTCGAGGCCCTGCTGAAGGAGAAGAACCTGATGTGCCTGGATGAATCCAACACCATTCTGCGGGACATCATCAACGGCTCGGACGCCCCGTTCGTGTATGAGAAGCTCGGCGTCAGGTATGAACACTTCCTGCTGGACGAGTTTCAGGATACATCCAACATACAGTGGGACAATTTCCTCCCGCTGCTTCGGGAGAGCGAGTCCAGGGGCGAGGGAAGCCTTGTCGTGGGTGATGTGAAGCAGAGCATATACCGCTTCCGGGATTCTGACTGGCACCTGCTCGCCCATAAGGTCAAGGAGGAGTTCCCCGAGGCTGACGTTGAGACCCTTGACTGCAACTGGCGCAGCACCCGCCGGGTGGTGTCGTTCAACAACGCTTTCTTCACCCGGGCGGCGGAGGCTCTGGGGCTGGAGGACATCTATTCAGATGTCTCGCAGACGCCGATGACTGCCGATGAGCAGGAAGGGCAGGTGCGCCTGAGCTTCTGCGAGGATCAGCTTGAGGCCGTGATGAGTTCCGTCACGAAGGCACGCGAAGCCGGTGCCGGGTGGGGCGACATAGCCGTGCTCGTGCGCGGCAAGAAGCAGGGGGCGGACATAGCGGACTACCTGATTTCCAACAAGGTGCCGGTCATCTCGGATGACTCTCTCAACATGAAGTCCTCGGGTGTGGTGCGCCGTCTGACGGCCCTGCTTGGCGCCTTCGAGAATCCGGACGACAGCATCAGTTCGTTCCTCGCCGAGTCGCTGGGCATCACTTTCCCGCAGACTTATCATTCCCTGGTGGACCTGTGCGAGTCGCTGCTCCGCTCCCTGAAAGACTGCGATCCCGCCTCGTTCGAGGGCGAAACCCTGTTCATCCAGGCCTTTATGGATGAACTCCAGAGCTGGACTGAGGTCAACGGCAACAGCCTCAGGTATTTCCTGGAGCACTGGGAGGAGCAGGAACGCTTCATCGGCTCTCCCGAGAACTCGGCCGCAGTCAGGATACTGACCATACACAAGTCCAAGGGGCTGGAATTCCCCTATGTCATATTCCCTTATGCGGACAAGGTCGGTTTCTACAAGAGCGGGGTGCACTGGTGCCGCCTCGACGCCGGAAGCGCCCGTCTGCCGTCCTGCCTTGACGGAATCTATCCTGTCAACCTCGGATCGCAGGCCGAAGCCTCATGTTTCAGCGGGGCCGTGGACGAGGAGAGGCGGCGCCAGATCGTGGACAACATGAACCTTTTCTATGTGGCCTTGACCCGTGCCGGGAAATGCCTGCACATCATCTCCGCCCCGTCGACAGCCACGTTCAAGAAATCCCTGAAGTCGGGCCGTCCGGACTATAAGAAGATGAGCGACCTGCTCTACGAGTTCGGAGGATGCTGTGACGAGAGGAGTTTCGGGGAGGAATATGATTTCAGCCGCATGGAGCGCAAGGAGGCTTCGCCTGAGGAGGAATTCCCGATAGAATTCGCTTCCGTGCCTCTTGCCGGCAGGCTCGCCCCTTCTTCCGATGCCGCCGACTTCTTCGGGGATGACGGACAGACAGGAGTGAAGGCGTCGGCGCGTCTGCGGGGAGTGGTGCTGCACAATATACTGTCCGCCGTAGTGTCGGCGGATGATCTGGAGCCGGCTGTGGAGGCTGCCCTCATGGACGGTTCACTCGATGCCCGGGATGCCTCGGAGGCCCGCGAGATGCTGTCGGAGCGCATCGCGGCCCATCCTGAGTGGTTCCCGTCATCGGAAGACGGGGAGGTGCGCGTGCTGAACGAGACCTCGCTGTTTGCCGCAGACGGCAGGGAGTACCGCCCTGACAGGGTCATCGTGCGTCCGGAGGGCGTGGTCGTGGTGGATTTCAAGTTCGCCCGTCCGGAGGACAGGTACCTGCGGCAGGTCGGCAATTATGCTGCCATATACCGTCAGCTTGGATACAATGTGCTTGCCGCCGTGATATGGTATGTAGAAGAAGATAAAATGGAAATCATATGATAAAGAGATTTTTGGTTTTTGCGGCGGGGCTGCTTCTGGCTGCGGCCTCTTCATGCGGTCAGACTGAGTCCGAACTGCACAAACAGCCTCCGCGCGTGCCGGAGAAGGTGGTGTTCGCGGGCCAGACGATACGCTTTGACCGCAGCGACCTGTATGAGAGGATGGACCGGGAACTTATAGCATTCACATACATGCACACCAACTCCACCCTGCTTCTCAAGAAGTCGGAGCGTATTTTCTCCCAGGTGGTGCCTGTCCTGCGCAGGGAGGGCGTGCCGGAGGACCTCAAATACCTCATGGCCATAGAGAGCAATCTGGATCCCAAGTCGGTCTCATCTGCCGGGGCGGCGGGACTTTGGCAGTTCACCAAGTCCACGGCCCGGGAATACGGGCTTGAGGTGACCGCCGAGGTGGACGAGCGCTACAATATAGAGAAGTCGACGAAGGCGGCCTGTGACTACCTCAAGAAGGCATACGCCAAGTACGGGGACTGGATGACTGTGGCCGCGAGCTACAACGGGGGGCAGAACGGCATCACCCGCAAGCTCGCCGACCAGAGGCAGACGAGCGCGCTTGACCTCTGGCTGGTAGAGGAGACCTCACGCTATATGTTCAGGGTGCTGGCTGCGAAGATGTTCTTCGAGAGGCCATCCGACTTCGGATTCGATGTGCCGCATTCGGAGAGGTATCCTTATTATCCTCCGGCCAAGACGGTGGAGGTGAGCGGCCCGATAGAGAACCTGGTGGATTTCGCCGAGGAGAACGGGATCAGCTATGCCCAGCTCAAGGGCGCGAACCTGTGGCTGCGTGACAGCAAACTCCTCAACAAGGCCGGCAAGACATACAGCATCATCATTCCTCGCGCAGGTCGGTGACGACCCAGGATGAGTCCAGAGACGAGCTGTCAAATCTGAAGTCCCGCAGGCCGCCTGTCTGCGGGATATACTTTATGTTTTTGAGACTGAGGCTCTTGAGGGAATTGTCTCCGTCGAGAATCTCCCGTATGCCACCGGAATGCTCGATATAGACTTCCTTCTCTTCCGGATCCACCGTCCACCGTGTCTGTCCGTCGCAGTAGATCTCCATCCCGTTACCTTTGGCGAAGTAGCAGTTGCCTTGCAGGATGATGGTCCCGCTAAGATGCAGGGGTGACGCTCCCTGCGTCTCGCAGTCGTATTCAAGACTGACCCGGTCGCTGTCCAGACGGCCGAGTATTTCCTGTATCTGCTTCTCCGGCAACTGTTGCGCCTGGAGCAGCAGGGGGCACAGGGCGAGGGCCAATATGAGCGGAAGCCTTCTCATCAGTGCTTCAGGAATGCGTCCAGGATAGGCTGGAGGGTGTTGAGGTCAGGCACAAGCACCTGGCGCGGCTTGGAGCCTTCCTGGTGGCCGACGATGCCTGCCGCCTCCAGCTGGTCCATAACCCTTCCGGCCTTGGCGTAGCCCATCCCGAGCTTCCTCTGGAGGTCGGAAGTGGAGCCTTTCTGGGTGGTGACCACCATCTTGGCGGCCTCTTCGAAGCGTTCGTCGAGGCTGTGCATGTCTACGCCGCCTCCGGCTTCCCCGCCTTCTGCGGCGGAGTCTTCCACGGACGGGAGGTAGTACGGGCTGTTGTAGCTCTTGCCGTAGCCTCTCTGCTCGCCGATGAATCTGGTGATTCCTTCAACTTCCTCGTCCACATCCACGAGTGCGCACTGGATGCGCTCCGATTCTATGCTGGCGGAGAAGAGCATGTCGCCCCGTCCTATGAGTTTCTCGGCTCCCGGGCTGTCGAGGATTGTCATGGAGTCGGTCCTTGACGCGACGCGGAAGGCGATACGCATAGGGAAGTTGCTCTTGATGACTCCGGAGATGACATCCACAGACGGTCTCTGGGTGGCGAGTATGACATGCAGCCCTGCCGCGCGTCCCTTCTGGGCCAGACGGACTATAGAGTTCGTGATGCTGCGGCTCGCCGACTTGGTCTCCGGGCTCGCCCCCTGGCTCATCGTGAGATCGGCGTACTCGTCGACCACCACCACCAGATATGGCAGGAAACGGTGTCCCTTCTCCGGATTGAGGCGGCGGGACTTGTATTTCTCGTTGTAGAGGCGGATGTTGTTGGCCCCGGCCTTGCTGAGCAGTTCGTATCTCTGGTCCATCTCCAGGCAGAGGGAGCGGAGGACTTTCTCTGCGTCCTTAGGCTTCTTGACTATGGCGTTCTCCTGTTCCTCCTCTTCGGAGCCGGCGTCAGGCAGCACCGCGAGATAATGCTTCAGGAGTTTGGAGTACACGGAGAACTCCACCATCTTCGGGTCTATGAACACGAATTTCAGCTCTGAAGGGTGCTTGCTGTACAGGAGCGATGTCACTATCACGTTGAGGCCCACTGACTTGCCCTGTTTGGTCGCGCCCGCAACCAGCAGGTGCGGGGCGTCTGCGAGGTCGAAGACCTTCACTTTCTGGGTGATGGTGTAGCCTATCGCCACCGGCAGGTCGGCCTTGCTGTTGCGGTACTCGTTGTCGTTGAGCAGCGCCTTGAGCGGCACGATGGACGCGTAGTCGTTGGCCACTTCTATGCCCACCGCGTCCGAAAGCACCACGACTCTCACGCCCTTGGCGTTGAGGGCGAGCGCTATGTCTTCCTGGAGTCTCTTGATCTCCGCGATCTTGACTCCCGGGGCGGGGTATACCTTGTAGAGAGTCACCGTAGGCCCTACTATGGCCTTGACGTCGGTAATCTGGATCTTGTAGTTGGCGAGGGTCGCCCGTATCTTGTTGTTGTTGCGCGTGAGTTCCTCGCTGGACACTTCCCTGCGCCCGCTTGAGTGGGATTTCAGAAGGTCGAGGGACGGGAATTTGTAGTCAGGCAGCCCGTCCGGCGGGTCGAGTCTGTTGTCTATCGGCGTGAGGTCCTTGGTGACATCGGTGTCGAGGACATCTCCCTTGACCACGGTGAAACTGCCCTGCGTCTCACTCTGCTGCGTGCTGTCCTGCGCGCTTTCCGCCGTGAGCGCCATCGTCTTCACCTGCTCGTCCTGGGCTGCCGGAGTCTCGCCGAAGTCAGGCATGGTCTCCGCTATCTCGCCAGCGATGTCGTCCTGCTGCTCATCTGCTTCATCTTCATGAGCTTCCTGCAGTGTCTCGTCGTCTTCTGCCTCAGAGGTTTGGGGCTGCTTCTCCTTTTTCTTGCAGCCGACCGTGGCGAGCCACCTGCTGAATCCGCGCGACGAGAATATCAGCAGCGCGACGATGAGCACGACGATGATGATGCCCGTGACGGGCACTCCGACCTGCTCTTCCGCCCAGCTGACGATCTTGGCTCCGCATCTTCCGCCGAGGCCTCCTCCGAAGATGTCGCCAAGGGAGGTCAGCTCTCCTATGAATGCGAACGCGAGCGAGGCGATACACGCCCCGAAGAGCGCTATGAGCCCCGTCTTGACAAGGGACTGGCGCCATTTGTGCGTGAGCAGCCTGATTGAGACGGCTGCCAGGATGAGAAGAAGGGCGAAACTTCCGAGTCCGAACAGCTCGCACACGAGGAAGTACCCGGTGCGGTTGCCGACCTTGCCTGCCGCGTTGCCTATTTCAGAGGCGGCACCACCCTCGAACAGGCTCATGTCCTGCTGCCAGTGGAAAAGATAAGAGGCGGTGGCTATGAATACGAACACGGTGAGAGCTGCCACCAGCAGTCCGGCTACCCGGATCGCCGCGGCTCTCTCGTTCTCGTCCCATCTGTCCCAGATTCTCATTATTTCTTCCTGTTCTGCCTTCTGTTGTTCTTGTGCTGGCGGTTGTTCTTCTGTCCGCCCTGCTGTCCCCCGTAGTTGATGCCGAGGCCCGGGCGGGCGAAACTTGCGTCTCCGGAGATTTTCCCGAGATCAAGCCCCTCCGGCACCTTGAGCCTGTAGTCGGATATCTTCTCGATGTCGGCGAATATGGTCTCGTCGGCGACGCTGTCCTTGTTCCATATCAGGTACTGCTGCCTCATGTATATGGCCAGGCAGCGTATCATCTCAGTCTTGACTTCGCCGTCCGGCTCGCCGCACAGCAGGTTGATTATCTTCTCGATGTTGCGGCCGTAGTGGGCTGCCTTGATCCTGTCGTCTTTCATCGGGAGCGGCACAGGGGCCGTGGTGAACTCCTCCTTCTGCGGGCATGGATACGGAGAGTCCACGTCAATGTCGAAGTCGGCTATCATGTACAGCTGATCCCAGAGCTTGTGCTCATAGTTCTCCTGGAGATGGACCTGGGGGTTGAGTATTTCCATCACCTTGATTACTGCACGTGCCTGCTCGGTGCGCTTGTCCCTATCAGGTATGGTGCGCAGGTGCTCCACCATCTTGAGTACGTTGCGCCCGTACTCGGGCATTGCCAGTTTTTCCCTTTCCGTATTATAGTCCAGGCCGATGTTGTCGATGTCCATATATCTTTCTTCCATTGTCTGTGTGTGTCTTTAAACTGCAAAGATAGCGAATTTGCCTGAAATTACTTTTCAGCCCAGAATCCTCCGGACGCCCACGTCCCGCCGGATGTGATGAGGTAAGCCTCTATCCCGGGGTGCGAAAGCACGAATTCGCGGGCGGCGTCCGGACCCATCACCATGCACGCCGTGGCGAGGGCGTCCGCCTCCGCCGCGCTCGCAGCCACTATCGTGGCGCTCAGCAGGTCGTGCTGCACCGGCATCCCGCTTCTCGGGTCTATCGTATGCGCGTATTTCTTCCCGTCCCGGATGTAGAACTTGCGGTAGTTCCCGGATGTCACGATGCCTTGTCCGCTTCCGTCGGAGCGCCATATTCCGCGCAGGTCCATGCCCGGGGTGATGTTGCCGTCCACAGGGTTGTCAACTCCTATGCTCCAACCCTTCCCGCCCGGGTTGAGCCCGTCGCAGTAGATCTCGCCTATGTCCACAAGCATGTCCTTCACTCCTATGGAATATAGGTACGACGCGATGACGTCGCAAGTGTATCCTTGGGCTATAGCGTTGAAGTTCACCACTTTGTGCTCCTTGCACAGGGTTTTGGCGGCTGCGATGCGCTCAGGAGAGGGGAGGGAATCGGCGGTGAACCCGAATCCCCAGATGTCAAACAGGGGGGCGGACCACACGTCGAAGGCCCCGTCCGTCATCTCATAATACTTGTCGGACAGTTCGAGGAGCGCCTTGAAGTGCCTGTCCGGCACTATCTCCTCCCCGGCGTTGCGCCTGCTGAGGAGGGAGCTCTTGTTGTAGCCGGATATGCTGAAGTCGATTTCTTCCAGGAGGGAGTCTATGGCGGCGGCCACGGTCTCTCTCGGGGCGCTCACGCCCTTGAGGTTGGCCTTGACGCTGTATGTGCCTCCCTGGGCGTATCCGCTGAAGGTTTCGTATCGGCTTCGGCTGCATCCTGCCGCGCTTATCACCGTCAGGATGAGCAGTGTTTTTGGGATGAACTTCATGTTTTCGGCAAAGTATTTGCACAAAGTTACAGGATTTTAGTGCAAAACTGCGCGCGATAGTCACTATATTTGCATTTTGTAACAGAAATTATCGAGGATGAAAATCTGGAAAATATCACTTGTGGCCCTCTCATGTGCGGCCCTGCTGCTTCAGGGGTGCAAAAAAAACTCTGAAGACACGAAACTGTACCTGAGCGGTTCGCTTTCCTTGAGCGTCCCGGCTTATGTGTCAGAGGGTTTCACCAAGTCGTTCTGCATCGACACGCTGATGACCGTGACCCGCGGGGACGGCGGCAAGATAGGATATTACTTCAAGGATCCGGCCACCGCCGTCTACGACACCCTCGTCGCCGGTGACGGGACTGTCCGGAAGAAGGTATTCAGTTTCGAGATTCCGGACACGCTCGGGAATCTCTCGCTCACCTTGGGCGCGTTCACGACTGACGGAGTATATTACGGGACCAGCACCTCCAAGACCTTCACGGTGGTGAAGGCCGGCCTGGACGGCAAGGGATCCATCACCGGATTCATGAAGTCGCTGGGCGACAAGGTCTACACCGACACCCGTGACGGGCGCAAATATTTCTATACCAATATCGGAGGGACTGACTGGATGCGTCAGAACCTCGCTTGGGAAGGTGCCGGGCATGCCTATGGCGGATGTGATGTGATGTCGGACATATTCGGCCGCTATTACAGCTGGACTGAGGCGCAGACCGCCTGCCCTGATGGCTGGACTCTCCCTTCTGATGCTGACTGGGTCGCTCTCGGAGCCGCTTTCGGCAAGAGTGCCGAGGCGGGGAAGGACTTGCAGGGCCTGGCCGGCAGCCTGATGCAGAACCTTTATTTCAACGGTACCAGGATGTGGGAGTTCTGGCGTGATGTCAAGATTACGGACAAGTCAGGTCTTTCCGTCATGCCTTCAGGCTATATGACCTGCGACAGCGGCAAGTTCGAGAACAAGTCCCTTTACAAGTATGCCGCGTTCTGGACCTCGGACAGCGAGAATGGCTCCGGAGTCCTGCGCTATATCTATCATGACAAGGACATTGTCTACAGGGGCCTGATGTCCCGGACTGATTTCGCCTCCACTGTAAGGTGCGTCAGGAAATAGATGCCACAGCCTCCAGAAAGCCCAGCAGGGCTCCGGAGAGCAGGTCGGTAAGATGAATCAGCGGCGGCGGGCACAGTCCTGCCGCCGCTGCCGTAGTGGACAGCGCGGAGCAGATGATCAGGGCTTCTGTCAGAGGCAGCGCCACCAGGTTTGTGATGAGGAAGTAGACGGGGAACGACCCGAATCGCCACCACACCAGCGGAGCCGTGAAGACCTGGCAGGATATGGTGAGGGCCGAAGCGCTCCAGATTCTCTTGAGCGGGTTCTTCCCGGAGCCGGGGTACCAGGCGTCGAGCCTCGGGAAGACCAGGTAGATCCCGAGCATGGCCAGATATGACAGCTGGAATCCCGCCGAGCGGATGACGGAAGCGTCGAGGGTCAACTGTATGGTGAGGGCGGCATATATGGACATCGGGCTCCGTTTCCTGCCGGGGCAGAGCCTGGCGGCCTCGTTGAGGCAGATGAACAGGAAGGCTCTCATCACGGATGCCCCGCAGCCTGTCACCATCACATAGAAGCCCGCCACCGCTATGGCTGCAAGGCTCGCGGCGATCTCGGAGATGCGGCTCCGCCCTGCCCAGCAGGTCATCTTCTTGAGAAGTCCGTAGATTATACCCAGATGCAGCCCGGAGAGGGCCAGGATGTGCGCCGCTCCCGCCTCCCTGAAGGCCTTCGTGGTCCCGGCGGACAGGCCGCCGCGGTCGCCGGTCAGCAGCGCCGTCACCAGGGCGCCGTTGTCCAGCCCGCTGTCCGCGATGGCCGCTTTCAGCAGTTCGAACGCAGTCTGGGCCGCTTCGGGGCGCTGCCAGACTATGGCTCCGCAAAGCTCCCTTGAGCAGAATGTGAATATGCCGAGGAAGAAGAAGGCCGCGTAGACAGGGGCCGGTCCTCCCGCCTTCCTGCAGAAGAGCAGCAGAGACATGAGGGCGGCGGCGAGGCTGGCCGGACCTGCCGCGTAAAGGACTCCCGTGACGGGCTCTGCCGCCGCCATCGCCGCGATGCCGGCTAGATATGCTGCGGAAATCCCCGCCATGCCTCTCTCCTCTACCATTTTCCCTGCGCAGTTTCTTCCAAAAGTACATATTTATTCGTAATTTTGCAGTACATTTCAATGACATTATGATAATCTTAGTAATCAATTGCGGCAGCTCCTCCATCAAGTATCAGCTTCTTGACATGAAGGGGGATGATGTTTATGAACTTCTGGCCAAGGGCCTCGTCGAGAAGATTTCCCTCCCTGACGGTTGTATCACACATAAACCTACGGGCAAGGAGCCTTTTGTCAGGACTCTGCCTATCCCGGACCACAAGGTCGGGATGAAGCTGGTCCTCGACGCCCTTGTGGATCCTGATCACGGGGTGCTCAGGAGTTTTGACGACATAGAGGCTGTCGGCCACCGCATCGTGCAGGGAGCCGACTTCTTCTCCGGAAGTACCCTTGTCAATGATGATGTCATCAAGAAGATTGAAATCTGCTGCGACTTCGCGCCGCTTCATAACCCTGCCCATCTCCTCGGTATAGACGCCATCTCCCATGTGCTCCCGAAGGTGCCGCAGGTAGTCACTTTCGACACCGCCTTCCACCAGACGATGGAGCCGTATGCATATATGTATGCTCTTCCGTACGAGTACTATGCCAAATACCGCGTGCGCCGCTACGGTGCCCACGGCACTTCCCACCAGTATGTCTCCCGCCGCGGCGCCAGGCTTGCCGGACTGGATCTTGAGCATTCGAAGATAATCACCTGCCATCTGGGCAACGGCAGTTCCATCACCGCGGTCAAGGACGGCAAGTGCGTGGACACCTCCATGGGATTCACCCCGCTTGAGGGCATGATCATGGGTACCCGTTGCGGTAACATCGACGCCAACATCGTACCTTATATAATGAAGAAGGAGGGGCTGACCCCGGATCAGATGACTGAGGTGATGAACAAGAAGAGCGGATTCCTCGGTCTCTCCGGCAAGAGTTCCGACATGCGCGACCTTAACGCGCTTGCCCTCGACGGCGACCGTCAGGCCAAGATCGCGCTGAAGAAGCTCACCTACGACACCATCAAGAATGTCGGGGCGTACATAGCCGAGATGAACGGTGTCGACCTTATAGTGTTCACGGCAGGCATCGGTGAGAACAATCCTCGCCTGCGCCGCCGCGTATGCGAGAACCTCGCATATCTTGGAGTCAAGATCGACAACGAGGCCAATGAGAACGCGCATTCCGAGACCATCATCTCCGCCCCTGACTCCACCGTCAAGGTGGCGATGATTCCGACCAACGAGGAACTCGTGATCGCCCGCGACACAATGCACATCGTTTCAGAACTTGACAACTAATCAATTGCAATCGAATATCATGGACAATTTTATCATCGAGACGTCAGCAAGACATGTGCACGTCACCCGTGAAGCCCTCGACGTGCTTTTCGGGAAGGGTTTTGAGCTTGAGGTGAAGAAGCCGCTTTCCCAGCCGGGACAGTATGCTTCCAACCAGAAGGTTGAGGTCGTAGGCCCTAAGGCCAGCCTCAAGTGTTCCATCCTCGGCCCTGTGCGTCCGGAGAATCAGGTGGAGCTTTCTTTTACGGACGCCCGCGCCGTCGGCATCGTGGCTCCGATAAGGGAGAGCGGCGATGTGGCCGGATCTGCTCCTTGCAAAATCATAGGCCCTTGCGGTGAAGTCGAGCTTTCGGAGGGCGTGATAATTGCGAAGCGCCATGTCCACATGACGCCCGCCGATGCTGAGAGGTTCGGCGTGGAGAACGGTCAGATCGTATCTGTCGAGGTTGAGCAGGAGACTGGACGTAAACTCATCTTTGGCGACACCGTGGTGCGTGTCTCCGAGAAATACGCTCTTGCCATGCACATCGACACTGACGAGGCCAACGCGGCAGCCTGCAGCGGCCAGATGTCAGGACATATCGTGAAGTAGCTTCTCCGCGAGGAGACTGGCCTTTTTGGCCTTTGGAATTTGCACCGTGGCCCCTGTCGGGGTCACGGTGTTTTTTGTGCCGTTTCCGCCTGCGCGCGCTGACTTCCGCCGCTTCCAGGTGTGAGCCTATTCTGGCGTTTCCGCTGCCACCTAGACCGCCCACCTGTCTCGCATGGCCCTCTGCGGCATCCGTCGCTGCCAGGTGTGAGCCGTTTTCGGCATTTCCGCTGCTACCTGGGCCGTCCACCCATCCCGCATGGCTCTCTCCGGCATCCACCTCCGCCGGGTGTGAGCCGTTTCGGCATTCCCGCTCACACCTGACCTTTCCACCCATCCCGCATGG
>OIWT01003542.1_pt1 | contig 14156 bp, 26 predicted proteins | sample 1587701 | NCBI WGS metagenome assembly OIWT01 (sample SAMEA3888904, study PRJEB22519) | human gut metagenome | biome: human gut; feature: human-associated habitat; material: faeces | place: Denmark | collected 2009
AAGGCGATGCGTCGTGCTGAGGGAAGGAAGGAGCCGCATTCTGCTGAGGGAAAGAAGGAGCCGCATTCTGCTGAGGGAAGGACGGAGGGAATGAAGGATTGGAAGAGGGGAAGGAAGGAGGGAAAGGAGCCGCATTCTGCTGAGGGAAAGAAGGACCCGCATTCTGTTGAGGGAAGGAGGGAGTCGCATCCTGCTGAGGGAAGGAAGGAGGGAAGGAAGGATTAGAAGAGGGGAAAGAAGGAGCCGCCTCCTGTTGAGGGAAAGACGGATTGGGGGCAGGGAACTGCGAAGACTGCATAGGATTCTGGGAGGGGAATGTGCTCTGACGATAGACCGAAGTGGAGTTGAGAGACTGCATGGGAGAAACAGGCGCTCCCGTTTGAAGGGCTCTCTTCACATCAATGAGTCGCTTCTTGGTCTTCTTCTTCAATCCATCCAACTGCTTTTGGTAATCTGGGCACGCATAGCACGCCGCCTCAAGATATTTGATTCTCTTCATCAAACGCTGGCATTCCATCTACTCCTCAACCAACAATGCGAATCCTACTTCATATTGCTTCTGTCCATCAATCTCTTCAATCTCCTTCAGGTCTTTCGCAATGAATTTCAAAAACAGCTCCCTTCCCTTGCTGTCGCCAATTCCAGTCACAGTCTGCTTGATTTCGTTCAGAATATTCACCTGATTTGACAAATAGGAATACGTCTACACATCACTTCAGGTTATTTCGCTATACTTGATTCGTCATGTTCCCGGGCTGCTTCAGTATTTCGCCAGCCTTCTTCGCCCAGTAGTAACGGCAATAGTAAGAGGCGACTAGATTCAGTGGATCGTTGCCACTAAGCTCTGTAGCCAGTTGCAAATAGTCGGCATATTCGATAAACACCTGGGGATAGTCTGACATCGTTGCTTGATCTTTTTTCTGCTGGGATGAAGGAGCACTCGCTTGCCCTCCAAAATCCCCTCGGTTTCTGTACAATGCAAAGATAACTGGATTTGCTTTCATTCGTTCTCCCCTTCCTCGCTTTCTCTACAATCTTCATGTCCAATGTGTTTCATCACTCTAATCCATGATATGGTGTGATCCAGTATTTCTCGCTCATTCATCGCTCAATAGTCGTATCTTCCTGCAAGATCACACCACGGAGATGAGTGGAAGGAGTCGCTTCCATGCGTGCCTGATACTCTATAACCGTAAAAGACCTATCCCGGCTGCATTCCCATGAGCCGATACAAACATAGCGAAAAAGTCGCTTGTTCTAGAAGGCTGTGGAACAATCTAGAAGGTTCCTTGTTCTTCAGCGGCAGTCCTTTCTCATTATTTATTTCATTTGTGATTGATTTGGTTATGAGCTTTATTTTCCGTGATCCGTTCTTTGACGGTTTTGATGACTTTATGAATGGCGCCTTCAGCAGCAAGTTCATGAATCCTGACAGATGGGGCATTGAGGACGAGGTTGCCCCGAAGAAGCACGCGAAGAAGGCTTCTGCCAAGAACCATGACAGTCTCGTTGCGGTTTCCAAGAACAACAAGATCACTCCCTTCTCCGGATTTGGTAGAATGGATATGCGCGAGTCCGACAAGGATTATCAGCTGAGTGTGGATATTCCCGGAATGGACAAGGACGGCATCAAGGTGACGTCCGAGAACAACGTGCTGGTGATCGAGGGTGAGCGTAAGCAGGAGAAGGAGAGCAAGAAGGACGGCAAGTACCACTTCGTCGAGAGACACTTTGGCAGCTTCCGCCGTGAGATGAGCATTCCCTCGAACGCTGATGCTACGAAGATCAACGCGGTGTACGAAAACGGTGTGCTGAAGGTGGTGATTCCCAAGGTGGAGAAGAAGGTGGAGAAGAAGATGATTACTGTAAACTAACTGTTCTGTGTTTGTTAAGAAACAGGGCACTTGTCCTTATAGTATAGAGTGGTGGGATCCTGATGCTCGCTGAGATAGAAGCGGGACATCATGAGAACAACCTCCAGCACCAGCATGAGCGCAAACACAATAATACCAATGGGGATGCTGACTTGGGGCTTCAGCGATCGCTTCAGGAGATAGTACACGCCGAAGCCCATGGTGAACGCGGCCATCACAGCGCTCAGCGCATTCTTTGCGCTGTCCATGGGGTTGCTCAGCGCCTCACGGACGTGGAGCGACTTGTCCTCCTTCTTCAGTCCCTTCACGAGAGACTCGTAGTCGCGTTGCGACTGGCGCTTCTTCAGATACTCGATGCGCTGCCTGTACTCCTCGGAGGGTTCCTACGAATGACACGAGCATCGCATCCCCACCTCTTTCACCTCGCATACACGAATGTGAGAGCCCTGCAACAAGGAATGGAGGGAAGGACCGCGCTTTGACGCAGGAAGCTTCGCATTCTTCTCCACGTAGGCCGTGCAGTCCTCGATCGACCAGATTGCCTTGTCTTTTTTCGGGTTCAGCGACTTTCCCCGTTGCAATTGAATCCCAAACTCCATTTGGTTCTTTCTTCGCGCCGTCGGCAGCGTGAAATGGGCTTCCTGGAAGAAACGAACAAAGCACGGATGCCCGAGTGGTCCAAGGGGTTACGTTAAGGCCGTAATGTGTTCGCACTCGAGGGTTCGAGTCCCTCTTCGTGCATTCTTTTTTCCTTGTTCCGACCATGCAAGCCAAAAAGGACTATCCTATTGTTTTGGGGGACAGTATCACCGCGGAGGAGAAGCGGAAACTGCTGCTGCGCTGTAATTCTGCATTTGTTGCGTTGAGCCGTAGATTCCTTCCTGCCACAGTCCCTCGATTACAGAAAGGACGCGGTGATGACTGTTGAGACGAAAACGAACAGTGTGGAGTTGCAGTTCTATGACTCATTCGTTTGCACTATTTGAATGTATTACGCGTAGGATGAGAGCGGAACCAAGTCCTTCTCGGGTAGCTACAAGGATGCGTCGACGGACGAGTACATTCTCGTTTTTCAGAAGGACCACTTTGTGTTGGAGAGGGTGGGAGGTGTAGTAAACGGCTTGACGGTCGATTCCAATGCCAAGGAGTTTTAGTGTACTTTATTCTCTTTATTTCGTTGCTTTTGTTTCCACAACGCAGTGGGTCCGTTGGATGCGTGGTGTTTGAGTCTCCTCAGTATTCTTCATTTCTGTGAGGTCTTTGCTTCGCTGAGATGGGCAAACGAAAGGCGGAAGAGAGCAATCCAACGGAAGTGCCAGAGAATGGGAAACGGGTTGCGACAGGTGATGAAGACGATTCCAAACAACCAGAAAAGAAGGGTTGTCGTTGATAAACGCATTCATTCATAGAAGTCCTCGTTTCTGAACTCATGTTCAATGTCGGTTTTCTCTCGATGTGTGATCGTTTAGGATCAAGAGGATGAAAGCAAATCGGAAGACGAGGATATGCTCGATATGTTTGCCAGCGATGACGAGTTTGATAAGCAACTCGCTGTGGAGAAGGAAAAGCGGGAGCAGGACGTCCAGAAGAAGAAGGACATGCTGAAGAAGACAGAGGACGTGGAAAACACGGCCCTGAAGGACAATTGGGACGACAAGGAGGGATACTACGTGTCCTTCGTCGGAGAGATCTTTGCATACAAATATAGAGTGGTTCGGGAAACGGGAAAGGGTGTCTTTTCGACGGTGCTGTGCTGCGTTGATACGGAGTCCAACGAGACGGTCGCCATCAAGGTACTGCGCAGCAACGAGAAAATGACGAATGACGCGAAGAATGAGCTGGCGCTGCTGGAGGAGATCAAGAAGAACGATCCGCAAAACACAAAACACTGCATTCCTGTTTACAAGAGTTTCATTTACCGCGGCCATCTCTGCATCGTGTTTCCGTTCATGGCGCTCAATCTCCGCGACACGCTTCACAAGTACGGCGCGGGGACCGGTCTCAGCCTCATGGCCATCCAGTCGTTCGGTCAGCAGCTCTTCCTGGCACTCCACCACATCAAGAAGCTCGGCATCGTGCATGCCGACATCAAGCCGGACAACATCATGCTGAAGGACCAGAACAGCAGCCTCATCCAAGTAGCCCCCCTATTTCTCCGTCATGCCTAGCTCACCGACTTCGGCAACTCGTTCCACGAAAACGACCCGTTGAACCTCCCCACGCCGTATCTCGTCTCTCGATTCTACCGTGCACCAGAGATCATCCTCGGTCTGAAGTACGGTAGGTGTGCGAGGGTGCGGTGAAGGTCAGACTGCCGAATCGACGTGTGGTCGGCGGGCTGCACGCTGTGCGAGCTGTTCACCGGCGCAGTGACCTTTCCCGGCGTGAGCAACAACGACATGTTGCGCGTGATCCAGAACATGAAGGGCCACATGCCGCACAAGATGGTGAAGCGACACATCAAGTCGTACCAGAACATGAACCGCGAGCCCATGTTCACGGAGGACTTCAAGTTCCGCTTCGAGGCGCTGGTGCGAGCGAGTGCGAGGCGTGAGGCGTAGGATCCCGTGACGAAGGAGCCCATCGTCAAACTGATCACCTACACCGAGCCCAAGGAGAGTCTCGAGGCCGTCCTGCTGAAGGCTGCCAGTCCCTCGGAGAACAAGGACACCGTGCGCCAGTTCGCCGACTTCCTGGAGAAGTGCTTCATGCTCGACCCGGACAAGCGCCTCACGCCGCAAGACGCGCTGCGTCATCCTTTCCTGTCTTGGAAGTGATTTGTTTCTTGAATATACTGAACGTCTCTTATGTTATGAAGGCTTTGAACATCTTGAATTGAACGCCTTGAACACTCTGATCATCCTGAAAGAATTGAACATCAAACAAACACGCCATACCGTCCACATCGTAATCTCCCCCTTCTGCGAGAACACCAGCATGCTGTTGGCGTTGGGGTAGTGCACCATCCCCAGCACCTCGTGGTCCGCGATCTTCCTCTTCTCCACCAGCTCGCCGTCCTCCGCCGTGTAGCAGTACCGGTACCCGTCGTCGCTCACGCAGTACAGGTACTTCCCCTACCCTCAACGCCACTCCCTCCACCCACGTGGCTCGACATGCACCCGCCCACGAACACGCTGCGGTCGTCGTCCGTCTTCACCGTGTACACCAGTCGGCCTGCGAGCGAGATGACGTACACCACCGCCGTGCGCGACAGCACGAATAGGTACTCGGGGTTCTGCACGAAGGGAACGGCGAACAGCAGCTACTCCTGACTCGTGGGCCGCTGTGCTACGGAGATGTCCGCGTAGCTCTCCGCCATCTTCGCCGGCTTCAGCGTCGCCAGGCACGCGCTCGTTGCGGTATCCCAATACTTCACCGTCCCGTCGCTGGAGGCGCTCACCACGTGCAACCCGTCCAGCGTGAAGGTGGCGTAGTTCACATAGCTACGCTCAACGCACTCGCTCATACCCACCTCGTGTGCCCGCGCATCACCTTCAGCGTCTTGCCGCTCTTCAGCCCGTGGATCCTACGCTCAACCCGCCACACCACGCGCACCTCACACTGCCGTCGTAGCTCGCCGAGCAGATCTGCTGCTTGTTGCTGCTGAAGCACAGCGACGTCACGCCGTTCTCGTGTGCGTTCACAAATCGCCGCAGCAATCCGCCTGTGCTGATTCGCCACACCTTGATCGTGCCCTCGATGTCGCCCGAGGCGAGGTACTCACTATCGTCGCTGAAGGCCAGACTCAACACACTCTTCGAGTGCGCCATGAACTTGCCCTCCTTCTGGTAACCCAGGTCCGTCTTGATCGTGCCCTTCTCCACATCCCATACCTCGATCAGACCGTCCAGGCTCCCACTCACGACGTAGTGACCGTTGGGGGATACCACAACAATTTCGGGGTACGTGCCTTCGGGGAAGTGAATCACGCAGGACTAGAGGTCAGTGGAGCGGAAGAGAGAGACCTTCACGGTGGGCACCTCCTCGTTGAACACAACGGTCTCCGCGCAGTTGCGGAAGAGATCGACGCGATCGCCCTCAACCAGAATGCCCTAGAAATGAGGACGAGGAAGAGCGGATGCATGATCCTTCTCGTAGGCAAGGGCCTCCTGAAGGAGAGTGAGTAGACGCGACGACGGAACGACAGAAAGCTGTGCGTGAAACCACGAGGAGGGAGGGCACGTAGGAACTGATCTTGCTCGCAATGCGCTGTCTTCGCGATTCCTTAGTCTCGTTCGCAGCGTACGCCTCCACCGGGTCAAAGTAGGTCTTTCGCAGCCAGTATTCCATCTGAAGGTATCTAGAAGTGATTGGGGAGAAAAGGGAGTGCCTCTCCTGCTTCTCCGCTTTCATCAGCAGAATGGGCTCGCATTTGGTGAACATCTCGTTGGCCGTGAACATCTCCCTGATTTCCAGGAGTTCGTAGAAGATTTGCTCATACAAGTCCATCAAGACCTCTTTCGGAAGAGTGAGCATAGAAATCTACGCAACACACGGGCTTTCGGCTGATACTTGCTCCAGAACATAGTCCCACTTTCCATTGAGAATAGAAGAAATCAGCAGTTCCTTGTTCGATACAATATTGGTTGATACTCTAGTGATGACGGTTCTCGGCAGAGACAACCTGGTTTCCTTTGCAAGCGTCTGATAGGACTCGTTCAGTCCCGTTTCCTTCAAATATTGAAGGAGCAATTGAATAACGCTGTGAGAGTCAATCTTGGGAATGAGGGCGCAAGAGTGAGAATGTACTTCAACAGAAGACATATAGGATTGAGGAATGGGGTAACGGGAAAGAAGAGAGTGGAACGATGATGATGAATGGGGAAACGTAGGGAAAGGGGGTGGTGGGGAGGAGAGGAATGGAGTGAGCAGGGAGGAAGGGTGGTTATGACAGATGGGAGTGGATGGGGATTTGTGGTTATGAAGTTGCTTGGTTGGTGTTATGAAGTGATTTCTTGCTTGTTGTGATGTTGACAGAAGTGAATAACGTGATGGGTGAATTGATGTGGTCGAATGCGTTGGAGGGTGGTTGAGTGACGAACAACAGTGAGATCATGGCTAATAGAAGAGAATGGAACGGGAACTGATCGTGCCAACTGAGCGAACGGTTATTTTGAACTTTTGGCGGACGGAAGAAGAACAGGTTATTCACTCCGTTCTTCATTATTTCTCTGCTTTTGCATTTTTCGGTGATGGAAAACAATAGTATCGACAACTATGAGTGCATTGTACTGCTTGGCGAGGGGTTTGGTTTGAACAGCATGACTGAGAAGTAGTATGTTCGGGAAAACTTACATGGGCTTTGATAAGAGAAACAACAGACAAGTCGTAATCAAGAAGATGGCGAACAGTGCGGGATTGAGGCTGAATCTGCTTAAAGCGTTCTCGTCTCCGTACACACTCAAGTACTACGACAGCGTTCTATTTAATAATGAGTTGTGGGTAGCCGTTACTGTGCATCTGTGATTGTGTAGCTCGTGATGGAGTACTGCCCCATGGGTTCTCTTGCTGTTGTCTCAAAGAGTGGACCGATTATGACAGACGCAACACTGGCGGAGATTGCCGCAGCATGCTTGCTCGGAATCAACGCTCTTAACGAGAACGGAATGTTCCACGGCGTAGTTGAGTAGTGAGGAGTGAATGGGTAGGACATCAAGCCGAGCAACCTGTTTGTGAAGGGAAATGGAGCGATACGGCTGGGCGACTTCTGCTTATCGCCTCTGATGGAGAAGAGTGGTCTTAGGAAGGAGACGGCCATGTACATGGCTCCCGAAGTCTTTAGGGATGAAGCCGTGATGAAGAGCGACGTGTGGTCTCTTGGTGTCACGCTGATGACACTGGCGATAGGCAAGAACCCATATGAAGGACCGAACGTGTTCTGGGTATGTGTGTGGGAATGATATGACGACTAGATCATGAACCAGGTGTGCACTGCGGATGTCCCCACAATCTCTTCATTCCATTGGTCTGCTGAGTTTTTGGACTTTGAAAAGCTCTGCTTGGTGAAGGATGTGGGAGCGAGAGCCGGTGTGGACCAGTTGCTGGATGTAAGTGAAGGTGAGAATGATGAACGCCTAGCATCCCTTTGTGAGGGAGAGCGTGGAGAGAATGAGGAATGGAGAGTGTTCCACAGTGTTGAAGGACCTGAGTGAGGATCTGAAGAGAGTGAGCCTGTGCAAGCCGTACCCTCGCTCCTTCTTTTTCCTGAAGAACGGTGAGCGTGGGCTGGAAGTGGAAGAGGGAATCAAGATCATGAACCAGAACGAAGTGCAAGGAGTGAACGAGAAACAGAATGTGATTGCAAATACCCATACCCATCAGCTGGTGAAGGTGAATGACTTGGACTTGGGTGAAGTCGAACACTACAAGGTGTTGGACCTGGGAGATGGAAAGAAATGGAAAGGAGATGTGCTGGAGAATCAGCCGTTTGGATGGGGAGTGGCTCGCATCGGCGAGAAGAGGGAGTATGAAGGGTTCCGCATTGGCGATGTGAATACATGCTACGGCACGAAGTACGACAATGACGAGCAGGTGGTGTATGAGGGTTATCTGTGGAATGATATGAAATGGGGAAATGGCGTGATGTTTGACCAGGGTCGAGAAGTGGTATACAATGGAGAGTGGATGAGAGGTGAGCACAACATTGCGAAGAGAGTCGAGTTGCTGAAGGAAGAGCAACTGCTTCACACACTGGTCGAAGATCTGATTGTGGGTGATGGGTTCTGCAATGGCGAAGAGTGGAGGGTTCTTGACTTGACTCTTCTGTCCACTCTGAAGAAGCTGCAAGTGGGAAATGGCTGCTTCTGTTCCACACTGGAAGTGAAGATCGTTGGACTGCACAAGCTGGAGAGCGTGATGATTGGAAACAACAGTTTCGTTACGCATGCGGAGGGCCGTTTCTGCTTGAAGAACTGCGAGAGAATAGCGACACTGAAGATCGGTAATGGTTCCTTTGCTTCTTACACATCCTGTGAAATCGAGAATGCGCCTTGCTTGGAGACGATCGAGATGGGAGAAATGGATGAAAAGAACGCAGTATTCCACGATGCCTCTTTAGTGTTGAGGGGTGAGGGTTCTTGAACAACAAATGATGAGTAGATTTGCCGATGCTAAGCTCACTCCTCTTTGGATGGGAGGCCTTTTGCAACTGCTCCCGTGTGTCCTTTGAGGGTGAGTGACTTGATGAGTGAGTGATCACTAGGGTTGCCCGAATTGGAAACGATTGAATTGGGCGAAAACGCGCTCCGCTTCAAGAACAATTCGTCCTCTGAGTTGATTATGCGCGGTGCGTCCAATGAAATGGCATGACGCATAGATTTGTTCCGACTCACCACCATTAGCACAGATGAGAAGAGCGAATCGTTCCGCTATCCTTACCGCGTGATCGTGAAGAGTGGTCATTCTGCTTCTTCCATAACCCATAGATGCTCCGAGTGTTTCAGATATCACATTACCCTACTCGTTCTCCTCTCTTCGGAGAGTAGAAACAGAGAGTGATTGCATTTCGTTCTCCTGATCGATAGTGGTGTCGCGGACTCTTGAAGAGAGACTCACTAAAGCGAAGAAGGCAGTGAGAGATACGAGATGGTGGGTGGTTGTCTTTAAGTACTGCATCGAAGTTGTGGTGCTGTCTTTCATGCGTATCCTATTTTACATGATCGATTATCTTCTTGCGTATAACTCTGAACCAGAGAGTAAACGACACTTCATTAAGTGTCTCACACATCTGCTGTGCATCTTGCTGTTGAATGTGCTCATTCGCTGGATGTTTTAGTCTGCTTTTTGTTGAAGACTCTTTTGTCCCATTACAATACACACTGCAACCACAGCGTTCACTGTAAAGTCCATCTCCTTCCCAACTCTCTCCATCACTACAATTCAACTCTCTTCATGCTAATCTCGTTCTTCACCTTCACAAGCATCACAGTTTCATTATTCTTTGGATTTCTCGCTCTGATTCTGTCCCCCTTTCCATTGTTTCAAACGAAATGGATCCTATGTGTAGATAGACAACTCATCTCCTTTCAACAAACAACACTAGCCATTATTCACTAACAAAGAGTAGTGTAACAACCATATACAAAGAAAATGATGTGAAAGAGCAACACAGCACCACCGAGGAACGGAAAAGGAGTGAAGCGTGCACTGAACTGAACGGCTCTCACGCAGTATCCAAACACAGTGGCAAAGAGAGCAAGCCGAAGGATGGAATAGGCTGTATCCGTAAACGCTGTAGCCACCAAAACAACAAGCGGAGATAGTGTGATGTAGCTCGAGAGGAAGATGAGAAGAAACGCAGAGGGAGTCGATGGACTCTTCTTCGTAGCGTTCATCCATCGGATACACAGCCACAACCAAACCGCAGCCAGAGCAACGTCAACGAGATACAGAAGAAACCTGAAATACGTCTTACCTTCCTTTGTTCCGCGTTTATCCATGGCAAGATCAATAATAGTAATCTCATTATAAGCATACATAGATGCAGTGAATAGAATCATGTTCACAGCAACACACACAACAGTCAACGCGACGTGGTCAATTGCAACAGAAATCCAGCTGCATCCCATCAAGCAAGTTGATGTGATCACCAGAATGGTTACCGTCCATTTGTTCACCTTGGTGTCAAAGGCAGCGAAGAAGCCCGTCGTAATACCATACATCACACTCAGAAGAAAATGGGATGCATAAGGAACAGTTTGTGAGGAGAGAGTCATCCAGCACCACCATAGAAACAGCGCTAAATCAAATCCAAACAAGATAATGCACGCATCGGAGTTTGCACAACATCGTGACACGACATAGGCTACAATTATTGCATAAAAAAGAAGGTAAAAAAAGAGCCACCATGAATTAACCAACACAATAGCAACATACAAAAGCATAAAGAAACCAGCGGGAATGGCAATAAGTGATGCTGTACCGGCGACCTGATCAGGAGTGTTAAACACAATGGTTACCACTAGAATCTGAAAGACAAGCAATACACCGAATAGGGGTAGAAGCCCTTCAATGAGGACAGCAAAACCCCCAACAAATGCGAGCAGACTGACTGTTGTGAATACTACAGCGCTACTCTCGTTCTCACCCGATGCAAAAATGACGAACATATCCACCGCGATCTCAATTCCCAACACAATACAGAACAGCACGCACAATTCTTTTGTGATATGATAGAACGCGATACAGAAGCAAAACAACAAAACGGACAACGAAGTGATGGAGTTCAGCTTGTAGGCAATGTTATTCGACATGGCGAATAACTGAACAAGCATGGACAAGGGCTCCATACAAGCACACACAGCTATTCCATATGGAATTCGTGTTGGATCAAGAAAAACACTCACTCCCAATGCCACAGAGAGCATGACACGCATAAGGAAGAAGACACACGAAACACAGTTAACCACAATCTCCTTCGTGGATGGTCTCTTCTTGTCTTCCACGGACTGGATCTTAGGTTCTTCTGCAATGATCACTACCAACGGAGATCTCTCTCCTTCTGCGACTGAGGGCAACAGTCTCTCTGTTAACCCACTGCCTTCCTCCTCTTCCTTTAGAATCACTCTTATTGTCTCCAGTCCTTCACCACCATCATTGGAATGAGACGCATTACCAACTGACTGCTCGTTGAACTGTTGATTCTTCATAGTCGCCACAATCTTTGCCAACTCCTCCGAACAGCCCTCTTTCCTGATTCCAAAAACACTCTCCTTCACAAAAGGATGCTATTCGTCACTCTGTAGAGAAGCACTCACATCCATCAACTCACTCACACTCGATCTCTCATTCACATCCTTCACCAAACACTTCTCTAGAAAGTCGAGCAACTCCTTTGAATGGATCCCAGAGTCAGCAAGAATGTCGAACGGGTCTGTTGCCTTTGGAATCGCCTCCTCACAATGACCAGAGTATGGGAAGACTCCAGTCATTGCCTTAAACAATAGGACGCCAAGAGACCACACGTCACTCTTCATACCGTAACCCCCTTCAAACACTTCAGGAGCACAATAGCCAATTTCCTCAACCGTCATCTTCTCTTTTGAGTAACACTCTTCTTCAGTTGTCAATCCATAGTAACCCAGTTTCACCACACCAGGTTCTGAGAGAAACAGATTCGCGGGTCTCACGTCCTTTTCATTCATCTCCATCGCAACCGCTTACTCCATGCATGATCCCCTTCTTATGAAGGGAATCCAATCCCAATAAGCAACAACTCGCAATCTCACGAAGGACATCCTCCAGACAATAGCACTTTTGCTTCATGATATTCTCAAGGGATCCAACACGACTGTATTCCATAACAACCTAATCAGTTAAACATGACCGGGATCACCACCCACAACGCATCATTCTCCTTCACAAGGTCAAGGTACCTCACTAGAAACTCACAGTCACATTCTTTCAGCTGGGAAACGTGAGATTCGATACTCTTCACGTCCAGTCCATTTTTCATTCTTGCCATCAATACAAGCTCATTTGTATTCTGTCTGCATGCTTTGTACTCGTCAAACAGCTCTCTATGCTTCATTACCTCATTACTCCTATACCCTTCATTCTGCTTCTCCAACAACTCATAACCGCCTATACTAACCATATCACTGGTTATTGCTTCCCTGGAAACTGTATTCTGATTCTCTAACCCACAACTCCGCTTTGCCAACAAACAATAACAATTAGTTTCCTATCATTCATCTCCATGACTGCTGCAACCCACAAATCCCTCTCTCACGGATTCCACACACTCTCACGTTTCTTCACTATCAAGTGTAAATACTCGATCTGCGTCTTTAGTCGCTTTCAAATGATACAAAATCATTGGATCTTGCAGTTGATCAACAGGGCTATCAAATCATGGATTTCTTCTATGTCCACGCTTAGATGTAATTGGCCACTTTGCTTCCAAATTGAAGGGTAGGACATACTGCTAAATGCCTGTACAGTGACAATCCTTGAATACTAAGCAATGATTTGATGTGATAAGGAGGTAAACAGATCCAACTATCGTGCTCCGCTGGTTGAAATGTGGTTACTGATAGTTTAAGCATTGAATGCTGAAGTGTAGCTCAAAAGCAAGAGAGATACAGTATTTGCAACAAAGAATACTCCCTAGAAGAAGAGAACAACACTGGAGAAGGGAATGACGAAAATAGGGTCATTTTAGAAGTCAAAAACCGGCAAGCTATTTGGAATCTGGCATTTTGGCAGGACTTTGGGATTGTGTCATTAGTCTCACTTCAAGGCTCATTTTCTCCTTACATTTTGCTTGAACGTATGTGATTTATCGGATGGATAAATGACTCACTGCTCCTATTCCAAATAGTTTGTTGAATTTGGGAAATACGAGTGGTCAGAGTGTCATGGTGAATCAGTGATCTTATGTGACTAATCGCTGCATATCTGTAATGGGTATGCTATAGTAAGCACGACATTATTATTAGAATGCAGTTAGCTCCACTCCGTGGTGATTACCGGATCAGGTGGAGTTATGAGCTTGATATGCTGTACTGGAAACATACACATCCTGTACATACCAGTACGCAGGGATAAAAGTGCCCAATTGGGGAGATTACGACAGTGCTCTGCACGATGTGATGTGGATTGTGCATGCTCTGGTTGGAAAAGCCGGGGGAGTGATCGTCTTGATCCTACCAAGGAAGAAATCCAACTTGGCTTGCACTTAATGGCCTCCTTGAGGTATCGATTCCAGTTGTACAAGGAATCTACAAGTAACTATCGTATAAGAAGCTTATACAACAAGTCGAAGGCTTCTTTACACATCATCATGAATGGATGACCGAGCGAGTCTTGGAACACCCAGTCTAACAGGAAGAAGGAGTATTATCTTCTGCTCGCACGTCAGTTTCTTGAAACATGAGGGAATCAGGATCTCCTTCTGCACCCAGGGGCAAACACTTCCGTATTCGCCCTCCGCAAACTCGCCGCAGCGTTTGATAGCGCACATCAGAACCTCCTGAGGTAGGAGTAAACCGTCTCGTAAATCGCGCTTCATCTTCCAGGGATCAGGAAACGCGACACTCAGGTGCTCGAAGAAGGTGGTGAGGGATGCGCGGACGGTCAGTGTCGTGAGTTCTCCGTTCAGGTAAAGATGATCCGGTACGTGACGTTGGAAATCAAATGCATGAAATCCAGGATCATCATGCTTCCCGCATCGGTTCCGAAACAGTCTTTGAAGTCGATGGGGGATTCCTTCTTCACCTCGTCATTCTTGCCGATTATCTTGATGATGACTGGATCGGAGACCATACTGGAGAACAGAGCCGT
>OIWT01003546.1_pt1 | contig 14147 bp, 12 predicted proteins | sample 1587701 | NCBI WGS metagenome assembly OIWT01 (sample SAMEA3888904, study PRJEB22519) | human gut metagenome | biome: human gut; feature: human-associated habitat; material: faeces | place: Denmark | collected 2009
GGGGTCCAGCTTGTGCGCCAGCTCGTTCAGCAGACGGTGGTTTTCCAGCAGATCCTCGTTGACCGCAGAGGCGGCGGTGATCTCGTTAGAAAGGCCCCACACGGCAATGCAGGGGTGGTTGTAGTTCTGGACGATCAGCTCTTCCATCTGGGTCAGGGTGTTGGCACGGCCGTTGGTCATGTGCATGGTGATGTAGGGGATCTCTGCCCAGATGACAAGACCCTTTTCATCGCACAGGTCGTAGAAATACTGTGCGTGCTGGTAGTGGGCCAGCCGGATGGTGTTGGCACCCATTTCCAGAATGAGGGCCATGTCCTCCTCCATCATTTCGTTGGTCAGGGCATTGCCCATACCCTTACGGTCCTGATGGCGGGAAACGCCCCGCAGGGGATAGCTGCGGCCGTTCAGGATAAAGCCCTTCTGGGGGTCAAACTCAAATTTCCGGCAGCCGAACCGGGCGGAAGCTTCCTCGCCGTTGTCCAGCTTGGCAGAGACGATGTAAAGGAACGGGTCCTCCACGCCATCCCACAGATGGGCATTGTGCAGGGTGAAAACAGCCTTTGCGGTGCCGTCTTCCACCGGGGCAGCGATGTTCTGCCCTTCCAGTGCAAAGGTTACGCTCTGTGCGCCCACCACGGCAGCTTCCACAGTAACTTCAACGGTCTTGGAGGCAAGGCCGGTGACGATGGGGGTCACCTTCAGTGCCGGGGCGCCATTAGCGGGCAGGGCAAAGTGCTCTGCCGGGACGATGTGCAGGGTCACATCCCGGTAAATGCCGCCGTAGAAGGTAAAGTCCGCCTTCTGGGGGTACACGGTGTCGTTGTCGCGGTTGTCCACGCTGATGGCCAGCAGGTTCTCGTCTTTCAGGTGGTCGGTCAGGTCCACCCGGAAGGTAGAGTAGCCGCCCTTGTGCTCGGCCAGCTTTTCCCCGTTCAGGTAAACGGCGGCGGTCATGGCTGCGCCGTCCAGCTGCAAAACAGCCTTGCCGCCTGCCGGGATGGCGGGCTTTGTCAGGGCCAGTGTATACCAGCAGGTGCCGCGGTAGTAATCGTTGCCGCCGTCCTGACCGTCCACCGCGTTCCATGTGTGGGGCAGGGCAACGGCCTCGCCCATAACGGCGGCGGGGATGCCGGGGTTCTCCTTGGTAAAATGCCAGTCGCTATGATTCAGCAGGATGGTCTTGCTCATGGTAAAAACTCCTTTATATTTATACTTTATATTTATAAAAGATGGATAGAATCAGCAAAAACCGAAAGAGCGTATGAGCCTTTTCGGTCTTTGCAGGGTGTTACTGCATATGTTCTGCAATTACTTCACGGCGAAGAGCGTCTTTTTTATCTGCGATGCGCTTCTGGACGTTGACCATTTCCTCCTTGGTCAGGGGGCAGCCCACCATGGCGAGCAGGGTGACGACCCAGCCCAGCATCGGCAGACCGTACTTGATGGCAAGGGTCATCCAGAAGATGCCGGAGGTGTAGGCATCCGTGGGCTGAGGCATGGTGGTGGTGTAGCCCAAAAGGGCGACCGCACCGGTGGCGATGACAGCAGCCACCGAGGTGATGAGCTTATCGATCAGGCTGTAAGTGCCGGAGACAACCGCCGGAATGTAACGGCCGCTGCGGTCCAGCTCGTAGTCGATGGTATCAGCCATGTAAGAGTTGTTGGAGGTGGTGATGCACATATTGGAACCGTTCTGCAGCAGGGTCAGCAGGACATAAACGATCATATTCCAGCTGCCGATCACACCGATCTGACGAGTATCGGTAAAGATGAAGAACAGGATCAGCACAGCGGTGATGGTCATGCTGACGCAGGTCCAGGTCACGATGCCCTTCTTGCTGCCTTTTTTACCCACATATTTTGCACCGAAGGCCGCAAAGAAGATGGAAGGCACCATGCTGATCATGCTAAGGGTGGTAGCAAGACCCATGTTGCCGATGAGGATGCCGTTCAGCATCGTGTTGATGATGGCCTGACTGCCCACCTGCTGCGCCAGCTTATCGGAAGCGTTGGAGGCGATGTAGCACTGCAGGGGCTTGTTGTGCTTGAGCACCTCAAGTACGTCCGCCATTTTCAGCGACTCATGCTTTTTGTTGGTGCCCTCGAAGTTTTCGGGCTTATCGTAGGCGGAGATGCCGGCGCAGACGATCAGGGTGCCGATGCCGGCAATGATCAGGACGATGGTGCAGACGGTGCTGAGGAAGTCCTGATTAAAGGTGCCGCCGCACTTGGGCAGGATGACGGTGTAGATCAGCATACTCATGCCCATGGGCACGGCGTAGTTCAGTGCAGTGGTCCAGACACCGATGGTGGGACGCTGCCGGGGATCGTTGGTCATGATGGCAGGCAGGGTCTGGGCGGTCATGTTGGTGACGGTGTAGCCGATGATGTAGATAATGTAGGTCAGGGCAAACACCGGCAGGCCGAAGCCCTTGCTGGAGCACAGGTTGAACATGCACAGCAGGCCGACTGCCTCGATCAGGTAGCCGCTGATCAGCAGAACGCGCAGCTTACCGAAACGGGTGTTGACGCGGTCGTAGACGAATGCCAGCAGCGGGTCGGTGAAGCCGTCCAGAATGCGGGCCAGCATCAGGATGATGCCGACGGTTGCAGTAGTGATGCCGTAGCCGATACTGGCAGAATAACTTGCCATACCGATCAGGGAATAGACGCTCATGCCCACAAAGGCGTTGCAGGCGTAGCAGATGATCTGCCAGGTTTTGGCGCGGCGGTACTGGACGCCGTCTACCTCACTGGCGCTGGGTTTCTTTTGGAACATAATGATTTTTCCTCCTTTTTGTGTGAAACGGTTTCCGCTTTTCCTGACACCAGAATAACAGAATGCAATAGGTACTGCCAGACAAAAAATTGGAATTAAGGATAAAAATTCGTGCAGTTCTGACCACTCGACGAAAAATTTACCAATAACGTGAAAAATTATCCTTTTTGCTCCGCACAGACCTGTTACAATAGGCACAGAGAAAACACGGCTTCTGAATAAAAAGGAGAATCATCATGCAGAAATTTGAAAAAGGCTTTTTCATCGGTGCTGCAACAGCAGCCCATCAGGTAGAGGGTAACAATACCAACAGCGACTACTGGGCACAGGAGCAGCTGCCCCATTCCAGCTTTACGGAGCCCAGCGGCATTGCCTGCGACCATTATCATCGGTACGAAGAAGATATTAAGCTGCTGGCCGATGCCGGGCTGAACGCCTACCGCTTTTCCATCGAGTGGGCACGGGTGGAGCCGGAGGAAGGAACGTTCAATCCGGAAGCCATTGAACACTACCGCAAGGTGATCGCCTGCTGCAAAGCGCATGGTGTAGAACCGGTGGTGACTCTGCTGCACTTCACCAGCCCCAAGTGGCTCATCTGCAAGGGCGGCTGGGAAGCAGAGTCCACCGTGGAGGACTTTAAGCACTATGCAGCCTATGTCATGGAGCAGCTGGGCGGTGAGCTGCATTATGTCTGCACCATCAACGAGGCCAACATGGGCTTGCAGTTGGCCGCTATTTCCAAGCGGTTCCGCCTGATGGCAGAACAGGCTGCCAAGAATGCCGCTGCAGCCGGAAAGTCTGCCGAGGGCACGGTGCAGGTGGGCATGAACTTCCAGAAGATGATGGAAAACATGAAGTATGCTGCCATGGAGAATGCGCAGGTGTTCGGCACGCCCCAGCCGCAGATCTTTGTCAGCGAGCGCACCCCGGAGGGCGACCTGCTGGTGCTGCGTGCCCATGCAGCCGCACGGGATGCCATCAAGGCCATCTGCCCGCAGGTCAAGGTTGGCCTGACCCTTTCGCTCCACGATCTGCAGGCACAGCCCGGCGGCGAAGCCTTTGCCGAGGCCGCATGGCAGGAGGAGTTCACCCATTATCTGCCCTACATCAAAGAGGATGATTTCTTAGGTGTGCAGAATTATACCCGCACCCTTTACGGCCCGCAGGGGCAGCTGCCGGCACCGGAGGGCGCAGAGCTGACCCAGATGGATTACGAGGTCTATCCGCAGGCACTGGAACGCGTCCTCCGCAAGGTGGCAGAGAAATTCAAGGGTGATCTCATCGTCACCGAAAACGGCATTGCCACCGCCGATGATACCCGCCGTGTGGCGTTTATCCGGCAGGCACTGGACGGCGTGCAGCACTGCATTGCCGACGGCATCCCGGTGAAGGGCTACTTCCATTGGAGCCTGATGGATAACTTTGAGTGGCAGAAGGGCTATGCCATGCAGTTCGGCCTGATCGCCGTGAACCGTGAAACCATGGAACGGACCGCAAAGCCCAGCCTTGCGGTGCTGGGGGAGTATTGCGGAGCTTGAGAGGGGGTTCCGGGCATTGGTAGAAGAAACGGCGGAAGTATGATATACTATTTCTATCAATGAGTCAATGAGCCGGAGGGGTTACACATGGATGTTCTCCAGAATATGATGCTGTTTTCCGAGCTTGTCCAGTGCGGCGGCAATGTTTATACATGGTGCTATGATGCAAAGGGAAAGCTACTACGGAGCAACTGCCCGGACGAGGCTTTTCTAGCCAGCGCATTTGAGCTGTTCGGCTGCAAACAGCGGATGCTGGAGCATGGGAACCGGGACGATGTGCCCGTTACCTTGGGGACGGCTCTGGGTCTTTTGTGGGGCGCAGCTTTTGAAAAGGAAGAGGGGAAGCTGAAGCGTGTCTGGGTCATCGGGCCGGTGTTCCATCGGGATGTGACAATGCGCGGGATCGAGGACGGACTGAAATATTACAGCAAGCTGGAGATCAGTGTGGCATGGACGATCCAACTTTACAAAGCCCTTGAAAAAGTTCCTGCCCTGCAAAACACCATTATATACCGCTATCTGCTGATGATGCACTACTGCCTGACCGGGCAGCGGTTGGAACTGAGCTGTGTCAACAGTAGCACAGCACAGGAGGAGCGGCTGGAAAGCTCTGCCATCCCCCACGACCGGTATAAAGTCTGGATGGCAGAGCAGGGAATGCTGCAGATGGTCCGCACCGGAGATATGAATTACAAGCAGGCGCTTTCCAACTGTATGAGCATAAGTGCAGGTGTGCCGGTACAGAGCAGCGATGTTCTGCGCCAGAGCAAGACCTCCATCATCGTGTTCACCTCTCTGGTCTGCCGTGCCGCCATTGAGGGCGGGCTCTCCCCGGAGGAGGCATATTCGCTGGGGGACAGCTACATTCAGGCGGCAGAATCGGCAAAATCGTTGGATGAACTGAACCCGCTTGCAATGATGATGTACGATGATTTCATCCGACGTGTCCACAAACACCGGACGAACCCGAACCTCAGTATGCAGATCCAGAAATGTGTGGATTACATCGAGATGAATCTGGACAAAAAGATCGTAGCGGAAGATCTTGCCGTGCTGGTGGGCTACACGGAATATTACCTCACCCACAAATTCAAGGAAGAAACCGGTCTGAGTGTGACGAACTATGTAAAGTTTGCAAAGGTCGAACGTGCAAAGGTTCTGCTGAAAAGCACACCGCTCAGCGTCCGGGAAATTTCCGAACAGCTTGGTTTTGCCACCCGCAATTATTTCAGCGCGGTCTTTCAGCAGGTCACCGGAAAAACGCCCATGGAATTCCGGGAAACATAAAGCAGAACAGGCATCCTGCGTTACCGTTTGGCGGTATCGGACGGGATGCCTGTTCTGCTATGATGAAGAAGAATGGAGAAAGATGGCTTAGTTGAGGAACTTCTCGTTCAGGGTCACGCCAAAGTCGCGGGCAATGGCACGCAGGTCGTCGTCGGTGATGGTCTGCCGGATGATGCCGCCGCCCATGGAGAGCACCTTGACGTAAATTTCGGCACTCTTTTCGATGGTGTGGGCCAGACCAAAGGTGATGTCAAAGTCCGGACCGGAAGCAAACAGACCGTGCTGTGCCCAGATGGCAGCCTGATAAGTCTTCATCAGCTCGCTGGTGGCCATGGCGATGTCGGCTCCGCCGGGCACCATCCACGGGCAGACACCCACGCCCTCCGGGAACACCACCGGGCACTCGGTGGCGCTCTGCCACAGCGCACGGGTGAAGTCCCGGTCGGTCAGGGGCAGAATGTAGGTCAGGGCAATGACGTTGGTGGCGTGGCAGTGGTAGATAACGCGGTTTGCGCCATTGGTGGCGGCTTTGCGGACACTGTGATTCATAAAGTGGCTGGGGAACTCACTGGTGGGCTTTGCGCCGCCCTCCAAGCCCCAGACGATGCGCCAGCTGTCGCCCTTGTCGTTGATCTCCACGATGCCGATGCTATGGACGGGGTCCGGCTCTACGTTGCGGAAAAACTTGCCGGAACCGGTGGTGATGAAATACTCCCCCGCCAGATTGTCCGCCTGTACGCCCATGTTCACCCATTCGCGGGGCTGCGGGTCAAAGAAGGGGCGGCACTGCGCCACTTCCTCTTCCTTCATGCGGTAGGTCAGGTTGCCGCCGTTGCGCTCGTGCCAGCCCTGCAGCCAGCCATCGTTGCACATCCGCATAAAGCCTTTTACAATCTCAATATCCAGAATACCCATCTTCAAAAACCTCTCTCATTCAAATGCGCTTGCTCAGCACGTTCTGCTCGTATTTCTTTACTTCCTCAAACCATGCACCGTCCACCGGCACACCGTTCCGGCGGCAGTATTCGTCCCAGACCTCGCCAAAGGGCAGGGTCTTCAGCTCCTCTTGCCGCACCATCAGCTCGGTGAACTGATTGGTGTCCTGCAGCTCCTTCAGCGCCGTGTGCGGGGTGCACAGGGCAGACAGCAGCGCCTTTTCCACGTTGCGGAAGCCAACCGTCCATGCGGAGATGCGGTTGATGGAAGCGTCAAAGTAATCCAGTGCAATGTTCACCCGGCCGTCCAGACCGCCGCAGCGCACGATCTCCTTGCAGATCTCCTTCGTTTCATCGTCAAACAGCACCACATGGTCGGAGTCCCAGCGGATGGGGCGGGTGACGTGGAGGGCAATCTCCGGGAAGAAGGCCAGCAGGGCGGGGATCTTATCGCTGACCACCTCGGTGGGATGGTAGTGACCGTTATCCATCAGCGGAATGCACTTTTCCCGGTTGAAGGCGGCGTAGCTCAGGGCAAACTCCGCACTGCCCACGGTGTAGGCCTCCACACCGATGCCGAACACCTTGCTCTCGATGCAGGGCTTCACCAGCTTGAAGTCGTAAGGCTCGCTCAAAATCTCGTCGATGCTGGCCTTGTAGCGGTCGCGAGGGCCTTTGCGGTCCGCCGGTACATCCTTGAAGCCGTCGCCCGTCCAGATGTTCATGGTGCAGGGCTGCCCCAGCTCCTCGGCCAGATACTGACTAATGCGGATGCAGGCCTTGCCGTGTTCCACCCAGAATTTCCGGGTCTCCTCGTTGGGGCTGGCAAGGGTCAGCGGGTCGCACTTGGGGTGGGAGAAAAAGGTAGGGTTGAAGTCTGCGCCTAGCCCTCTTGCCTTGCAGAAATCCACCCATTTTTTGAAGTGCTTCGGCTCCAGTTTGTCCCGGTCTACCCACGGGTTCTCCTCGTCAAAAATGGCATAGGAGGCATGGAGGTTAATCTTTTTGGTGCCGGGGCAGAGGGACAGCACCTTGTCCATGTCTGCCATCAGTTCCTCCGGGGTGCGGGCACGGCCGGGGTAGTTGCCGGTGGTTTGGATGCCGCCGGTCAGGGGCTTGGTGGGGTCGGTATCAAAGCCACGGACGTCATCTCCCTGCCAGCAGTGCAGAGAAATAGGCACGGTCTTTAACCGGGCAATGGCAGCTTCGGTGTCCACGCCAATGGCAGCGTAGCGGGCTTTTGCTTCTGCGTAACTCATACGGTTCCTCCTTCAGAAATGCTCATCTGAATTTTCAAATTGCCGATGGCGGTGGCCTCGATGGGCAGAGCCACGACCTGTTTTCCGGTATAATGGGCGGTCAGCTCGTTCAGGGTGGCGTTCTTTGCGCCACCGCCTGCGATGTAGAGTTTATCCCAGTGCTGCCCGGTCACAGCCTCCATCTCACGATAGGCTTCCCCGTAGCAGTACGCCAGCGAATGATAGACACTGTTGATAAGGTCGGCATCCGTGGCAGGGGCTTCGCCGGTCTCGGCAAGAGCCGTGCGAATCTCTGCGCGCATATCCTGCGGGACAGAGAAGCGGGCAGCGTTCACATCAAAAATGCGGGTGTAGGTGCTGGTCTTGGCCAGTTCCACCATCTCGGCAAAGGAGATGCCCAGCTGTTTTTGCACACACTGGATGATCCACAGACCCATGATGTTTTTCAGGTAGCGGATGTAGCCCACGCCGCCCTCGTTGGTAAAGTTTGCGCGGCAGCTTTCCGGGTTGGTGATGGGCTTTGCCAGCTTGACCCCTAGCAGACTCCATGTACCGGAGGACAAAAACGGCGCATCGCCCTGCTCCATGGGGATGCCCTCCACCGCGCTGGCGGTGTCGTGGGTGGCGCACAGCACCACCTTGGTCTGTCCGCCCACCTCGGCGGCAATGTCCGCCTTCAACGGGCCCAGCACCGTACCGGGAGCCGTCAGCTTGGGGAACATCGTTTCCGGCAGGCCAAGCGCCTGTAAAATTTCCGGGTCATATTCCCCGGTCTGAGCATTCACAAGGCCGGTGGAGGTGGCGTTGGTGTATTCCCGTGCCTTTACGCCGCAGAGCTTCCACAGCAGATATTCCGGGATCATCAAAAAGTCTTCAGCTTCGGCCAGCCGCCCGGCTTTTTTGTCAGCATACAGCTGATAAATGCTGTTGAAGGGCTGGAACTGGATGCCGGTGCGCTGGTAAAGCTGCGCAAAGGGCAGAATGCTGTGGACTTCGGGGATCACGGCCTGTGTCCGGTCGTCCCGGTAGGCGTAGACAGGGGAGAGGGGCTGACCGTCTTTCAGTAGCACATAGTCCACCGCCCATGTATCAATGGAAAGGCTCTCGATATTCGGATATTTTGCAAAGGCTTCCCGGATGCCCTGCTTCACGTTGGCAAACAGGCTGTCGATGTCCCATTCCAGATGACCGTCCACCCGTTTGACGCTGTTGGGGAACCGATACACTTCTTCGGTGCGGAGAACACCGTTCTCCATCCATCCCACAATGTGCCGCCCGCTGGACGCACCAATGTCGATGGCAAGATAGTTCTTTTGCATAATGCGCCTCCTGTGTGGCTTTAACTGCTACCAGTATAGCGGTATAATGCGGGCAATTCCATCCGCAAAGGTGACGCATTCTTTGTGAAAAGTCTACTCTTGCACTGCAAAGGCTGGTGCGCTATACTGAACCTAGAAAGTGAGGAAACAGAAAATGCTGACCTACAACATGGATGTGACCCCGGAAAGCGTCTGGAAACGCACCACTCCCAGCGAAGCAGAGCTGGCCCAGCCTTATTATTGCACCGAAGCGGGGGTGTTCTATGCCCAGCAGCATTTTTCCACCGCCCGGACAGATAAGGAAAGTTACATCCTGTTTTATACCCTCCGGGGTGCAGGGCTCATCGAGCAGGACGGAAACCATGTCACGCTCAGCACCGGACAAGCATTGCTGCTCAACTGCCGCACCCCGCAGAGCTACTGCACCGCCCCGGGGCAAAGCTGCTGGCATCATTATTGGGTGCATCTGGACGGCGCAGGGGTCGCCGCCATGGAGCCGCTGCTGCTTCCTGGCAAAAAACTGACCCCGGTGCAGCTCACCGGGGTCAAGATGCAGGAATTGTTTGAAACGCTTTTGGGGCAGATGGAGCGCAGCACCGTGGACAGCATGGTGACCGCCGGGCTGGCACTCCACGAGATGCTGGCGCTGTGCGCCCGGAGCATTCTTGCAGAAGCTGAAACCACCAGCGCGCGGCAGGTCATTTTGCAGGCGGCGGAGACCCTGCGCAAACATTATCAGAAGGAGCTTTGCCTTGCTGACCTGCTGGCAGAGGCGCACATGAGCAAAAGTTATTTTCTGCGGCTGTTCCGGCGGTATATGGGCACGACACCGTATAATTATCTGGTCAACTTCCGCATTACACAGGCAAAGGAACTGCTTGTCCTCACCGACCACAGCGTCGGCGAAATTGCACAGAAGGTAGGCTTTGGGGATGCCAGCAATTTTTCCACCCGCTTTGCAAAAGCCACCGGGCAAAGCCCTCTGCAATACCGCAAAAGTGCGTTGAAGCCGCAGGAGGGCACAAGGTGAACAAAGGTTCTTGACCTTTTTGCCGGAGCTATGCTGTATGTGGTGGTGTAGGAACTGATCCCGGAAATAGGGCTTTATGGAGGCGGAATCTTTTCCGCAGGGGAAAAGCGTGGTATACTGAACGCAATGAACCGGAACGGATCAAAGAAAGATGAGGACTGTGAAATGAACATCAAAGAACGGGCAGCGCAGGCTGCCGCATGGAAAGCTGCCGGACAGTGCAACTGCGCGCAGGCGGTGCTGAAAGCATTTGAGGATAAGCTGCCGGTGGATGCCGACACCCTGATGAAGCTGGGCGCAGGCTATGCCGCCGGTATGGGCTGCATGGAAAGCACTTGTGGCGCGCTCATCGGTGCAGTGATGGTGGTAGGCGTTGTCACCGACGGCAAGGGCACGCCCCGCATTTCCAAGGAACTGTTGCAAAACTTTCAGGAAAAATGCGGCGCTACCATTTGTAAAGACCTGAAAGGTGTGGAGACCGGTGCACCGCTGTGCCCCTGCCCGGAGTGCGTCCGTAACGCCGTGCTGGCACTGGGCGAGGTGCTGGGGGAGTAAGATGAAAAAGGTGTTGTTTGTTTGCCACGGCAATATCTGCCGCAGCCCCATGGCGGAATTTGTGATGAAGGACTTAGTGGAAAAGGCTGGGCTTTCTACGCAGTTTGAAATTGCCTCGGCTGCCACAAGCACCGAGGAGATCGGCAACCCGGTCTATCCGCCTGCCCGGCGCAAGCTGGCAGAGCACGGCATCTCCTGTGCGGGCAAGACCGCCCGGCAGATGACCCGGCGGGACTACGAGACTTACGATTATCTTATCGCCATGGATCACAACAATCTGCGGAACATGGCCCGCTTTGTGGGCAGTGACCCAGACCACAAGGTGTCCTTGCTGATGGATCACACCCGCCGCCCCGGCGATGTGGCAGACCCGTGGTACACCGGGGACTTTGAAGCTACATGGCAGGATGTGCTGGAGGGTTGCACCGCCCTGCTGGAAGAACTGCGATAAAAAGGGGAAGGCTATGACAGAACGTTATTGCGAAGGTGAACGGTTTACTGGCCTGTCATTTGCAGGGAAAGCCTTTGAAAGCTGCGATTTTACGGACTGCGTATTTGTGGACTGCTCTTTTTCAAAATGTGAGCTGGACCACACCACCCTGAACGAGTGTCGGTTCGTGCGGTGCGAGATCACCGGGCTGCGGAGCGTGTCCTCCTCAGTGCAGTCGCTGGATTTTGAGGACTGCCGCCTGAAATACAACACCTTTACCGAAATGAACTTCAACCGCTTTGATTTTTCAAACGGCAACGAGATCGTAGGCTCCATGTTTGCCAAGTGCGAGATGCAACTGGCAAGTTTCAAGGGCACAGAGCTGCACGAAACGGAGTTCTACCAGTGCGATCTGCGCAAAGCGGATTTCCGGGACGCCACGGGCTATAAGGTGGATATTCTGGGCAGCCGCATGAAGGATGCCAGGTTCTCGCTGCCGGAGGCGGTAAATCTGCTGGCTGATTTGAAGATCAAGCTGTCCTGAACAGGGAGGGCAAGGCAGAAAAACACCTTGCCTATGCCTGCTGCTTTCGGCAGAACGACAGAAATTTTATTTAAAATTTGTGCAATTTTCAACGGAAGCAAAGTGACCGGCAGTCAACACTTTATTATTTTAACACGGCAAAGGCTTTTTGCTGCTTCTCCTGCCGGAAATGTATCCAAAAGCTGTTCACACTTTAGTCATACTCATTTGACAGAAACTGCTTTTTTGGGTATCCTGTCCGTGTCACGAGGACGGCGGGCAGAAAATACCCGCTTTTTTCGTTTATTCTGTATTTATAGGAAGGACAATCTATGGCAACCATGAAAGATATCATCCAGAGCCCGCTGCTGCTGGCGCTGGTCATCGGCGGTCTTTTGTACATTTCCGCATTCTCGCTGGTCTACCTCAAAAAGGCCTACGACCACTGTCTGGAGCTGGGCATCACCCGCAAGGAACTGAGCAACGTGATCAAATCCAGCCTTATATTTTCCGTCGTGCCCAGCCTTTCCATCGTGGTGGGTCTGTTCGTGCTCATTGCGGTGCTGGGCAGCGTGTGGGCATGGTGGCGGCTGTCGGTCATCGGTTCTCTGTCCTACGAGACTATGATCTCCAGCTCCATTGCGCAGGTGCTGGGCTATGCATCCTCTGCGGAAATGTTGGAAAGCGCCACCGGACGGCAGTTCGGCGTGGTGATGATCCTGATGAGCGTGGGTATGCTGAGCGGTTTCCTGATCCTGCTGCCTCTCGGCAAAAAGCTGTGCAAGAGCGTGGACCGCTCTGCAGCCGAAAACGGCGGCAGCACCTGAAAAAACGTGCTGTCCGGCGTGTTCATGCTTGTGATGTTCTCGGTATACATTCCCATTCTGCTGTTCACTGACAATGTGCAGGCTGCCGTTATGATCACCGGTCTTGTGATCGCCATTGGTGTGGGCGTGCTGGCAAAGCGCCCGGGTCTTGCATGGCTCAATAACTTCGTGATGGCATTCTCCATGCTGGGCGGTCTGATCTCGTCGCTGGCGTGGGTACGGATTTTCGGTTGAGGAGGGAAACGGACATGAGCAAAGCAAAGACTGAGACCAAAATGGACTCCTTCCAGAGCTGGGCGCACCGCTGGGGTCGTGTGGGTACCCTGATCGCCCTCATTTACATGGTGGCGCTGCCCTTTGTGGTGCTGGCTGCCTACGACAGCATCCCGTCTCTGGGCGAGGTGTTCAACGTGAACACCTTTTCCATCCTGCTCATCTACATCCCGGTGGGCTTTTCGGAAGCACTGAGCTACATCCCCATTCTGGGCTGCTCGGCCTATCTGGCCTTCATCACCGGCAACATTATGAACCTGAAGCTCCCGGTGGCGGCAAACGCCATGAAGCTGACCCAAAAGCAGCCCAACACCCCGGAGGGTGAGGCCATAGCCTCGGTGGCTGTTGCGGTCTCCTCCCTGATGACGGTTGCCATCCTGACGCTGGCAGCGGTGTGCGCATCCTTCATCAGCCCGGTGTTCGAGCTGCCCGCCGTCAAGACGGCCTCCGGCTACCTGCTGCCGGCCCTGTTCGGCTCCATGGCGCTGGGGCTGTTCGCCAGCTCGTCCAGCGGCAGCAAGGTGGTCAAGGGCGGCATCAAGGGGGTGCTTCCGGTGCTGATCATCATGACGGTGCTCTCCCTCGCCGCACGTCTTGCAGGCTATGGCTCCGTGCTGGGCGGACTTGTGGGCATCTTTATCATCGTGATGCTGCCCATCGGCATCCTGACTTCCTATGTGCTGTGGAAGAAGGGCAAGATCCAGGTGGTGGACAAAGAGCAGAAGTAAAGCAATCGGAACGGTCTGGATCCTGTATGGTACAGGGCTCAGGCCGTTTTGCTTTCATTAGGGGGGCAGGGGTGCCTACTCCGCACCTTCCGAAAATTGACAAATAATTCTCAATTTTAGTATTCTCAACGAGGCCATTGAGCAGATCAGCTTTCAGGCTGTGAAGGCCTGAGCCTTTGCCGCTGGCAGATAAAGGCATAGAATAACAAAAAAGTCTGAACTGAGGCATGAGCCACCGGTTCAGACTTTTTTCATACTATGAAAACACCAGCTGCTGCGGATAGCAGCGTGCAGTTCAATTTGTTATCAGCACTCGTCGTACTGTTTTTGCAGATATTGCAGGCACTGGACTGCGTTTTCCGGGGTGGTGTTCTCCAAGGTGGCGAACACATAGGGCTTCTGTTCCTTGGCAAACCGCAGAATGGTGCGGTAGTCGCCCATACCGCCCTGTCCGGCACCGGTGGCAGCCAGCTGCCCGTCGGCGTCCTGCAGCAAAAAGTCCTTGAAGTGGATCATGGCCACATCCTTGCCCAGCAGCTCAATGGTCTCGGCAAACACTTCCTCCCGGCGGTCCACGTTTTCCATGTTCAAAAGGTTCACCGGGTCGAGCAGAATCTGCAGATTGGGGCTGCCGATCTCGTCCAGCACGGTGCGGGCGCGGCGG
>OIWT01003547.1_pt1 | contig 14143 bp, 13 predicted proteins | sample 1587701 | NCBI WGS metagenome assembly OIWT01 (sample SAMEA3888904, study PRJEB22519) | human gut metagenome | biome: human gut; feature: human-associated habitat; material: faeces | place: Denmark | collected 2009
GTTTCGGAAGAAACCACAAAAAAGGTGAAAAGCACGAAAGACAAAATTGCAACAGGAACCATTATCTTTCGAGTGCTTTTCCCTCTTAATATTTACTTCATGTATGATTTTTTCCGTAAATCTTTTTCATCATTTGTACAAATGAAGGAAAATGGAATCAGTGAAGAAACAATTACTTCTTTGCTTAAAATGACGCTGTTTTTCGCACCGCTGTTTTTCTTTGTGGTGCTGGCTGTTTTTATGCGAATGCTGATTGGCTGTTCAGCGGGAAAAGATACAGCCGAATTTATAGTCATAATGACCTTATTTCAATATTTTGTTAAAGCAGCGTATTTCGGAAAAGCAGGAAGCGGCATTTTCCTTTCCGCACTTGCTATTTCAGCTTCCCTTTCAGAAGCGATACTAACTTATGACGGCGGAGGGTTTTTCCGACATATTGCAAGACAAATTAAGCGGCTTTGGACAAAATTTATACCTAAAGGTTTATAAGGCACTGATAGCTTATATCATCGAACAGATTTCCTTACAACCTTTTACTATCATTTCTACCGCTGCTTCCACTGCAAGAGTATTAGCTATTCCTTCGATTGACAGAGAGCCTTCTTCACCGTTGTTTTCAAACCACCAATCAATATTTGTTTCAGTGGTTGTGTTCTTTAGCACCTCAAGAACAGTTTTCATTGCAGTTCCGCGCGTCTGTGCGTCAAGCCTTTTCGCGGCTTCTATCAGCCGCTGGCGCTCCTGCTCCCTCAGCATCAGGGAAGCTTTCTTTGCCACACTTTTCGGCACATATTCTTTTTGCTTGTTACTTGCGGCATAGCCGCCTTCGGACGAATAAGTCCGGTTTTTGTTGATTGCCATATGCAATCCTCCTTAAATTAAATATTTGTTCAGAATTTTTTCTGAACAAATACAGCTTAGCAGAGGATTTCTTAAATTTGTGATGATGTTTTATGCTTTAACCTTTCCGGAAAGGAGGTTTCACATTGATTCCGCAAAGCTTTATTGAAGAGCTCAAAATGCACAGCGACATTGAAAGCGTGGTGTCGTCGTATGTTCAGCTAAAGCGCCGCGGGCGCATTCTGGTGGGGCTGTGCCCGTTCCACTCGGAAAAATCCGGCTCGTTCACCGTGTACCCGGAAAGCCAGTCCTTCTACTGCTTCGGCTGCGGAGCGGGCGGCGACGTTATCGGCTTCATTCGCCGAATCGAGAATCTCGAGTACGTCGAAGCGGTGAAGCTGCTTGCCCAGCGCGCCGGAATGACCGTTCCGGAGGACGCGGCGGAGGATCGCACCGCCATGCTCAAAACCCGCATACTGGAAATGAACCGGGAGGCGGCGCGCTTTTACTTCGACCGCCTTATCGAACCCCAAGGCGAAAAGGGCTTGCGCTATCTGCTCGGGCGCGGTCTGACCCCAAAGACCATTAAGCATTTCGGCTTGGGCTACGCCCCCGCCGGGTGGAGCACACTTACCGATATGCTCGCCAAAAAGGGGTACAAGTTCGACGAAATGGAGGCCGCCTGCCTTGCCCGAAAGGGCAGAAACGGCGGCTACTACGACGTGTTCCGGGACAGGGTGATGTTCCCGATAATCGACCTTCGGGGCAACGTTATCGGCTTCGGCGGGCGAAAAATGGAGGGCGACGGTCCGAAGTATTACAACTCGCCGGATACTCCGGTTTTCAAGAAAACCAAAAATCTTTTCGCGCTGAATTTCGCAAAAAAAGGCGGCAAGCTGCCGTATATCATAATCTGCGAGGGGTACATGGACGTTATTGCCATGCACCAGGCGGGGTTCACACAGGCGGTGGCGTCTTTGGGAACCTCCCTCACCGCCGACCAATGCCGCCTTGCGGCGGCGTACACCGACGAAGCGGTGCTCGCCTACGATTCGGACGAAGCCGGACAGAAAGCCCCCCGCCGCGCCATCGGTCTTTTGGACGAAGCAGGCATTCGCAGCCGGGTTCTCTCCATTCCGAACGCGAAAGACCCGGACGAGTTTATAAAAAAATTCGGCGGAACGAAGTTCAAGCAGCTTATCGAAGGCTCCGCCGGGGCAATTGAGTATGAGCTTGACAAAATCGGCGCAAAATACGAAACGGACACGCCCGAAGGCAAAATCGCCGCACTGAAAGAGGCGGTAAACCTGCTTGCGGAGATGAAAAACCCGCTGGAGCGCGAGGTTTGGGCGGCGAAGCTTGCCGCCGACTACGGCACCACGAAGGAGGGCATTCTCTCGCAGGTCAAGGCAAAGCTCCGCCGTCGGGCAAAGACGGAAAATCAGCGCTTTGCAGCCGCGCCCACCGCGCGGGTCGCTTATGCGAACATCATTCCGGAAAAGCTGAAAAATCCCGCCGCAGCCGCCGCGGAGGAACGCCTTTTGGGCGCGGCGCTCCGCAACCCGGAAGCGTTTCGCTCCCTTGCGGGCAAAATTTCAGGCGATGACTTCGTCTGTGCCCTTTACAAACGCATTTTTGCGAGTGCGGCTAACGCCGCCGCCATGGGCTATGAGCTTTCGCTCACCACCTTCGGCGAGGATTTTTCTCTGGAGGAGCAAAACGTCATTGCGCGGCTTTTCACCACCGCCCGAGAAAGCCACTACACCGAAGCGGACGCCCTTGACGCCGCCGCCGCGATGAAGCGCCTTGCCGAACGCAAAACCGACGCCGAAATCGCCGGCCTTTCCGGCGCGGAGCTCTCCGCCTACATCGAAAAAATGCGGAGAGAAAAAGCGGGGAAGTAATTCGGAATGCGGAATAACGCACAGAATCAAATCCGAGCGAACCGCCAGTGCTGCTGTGCGCACCGAGCCAGTGGTGAGGGAACTTGGCTCCCCTGTGTTACACCGAGGAAGACGGAGCGCGAACCTCGGCTCCCCTGTGTAAGGCTTTCGCTGGGTGTTTGCGGAACAGTTCTCGCCTCCCCTGTGCAAGGGGAGGTGTCAAAACCGCAGGTTTTGACGGAAGGGTTGTATCCGCGACCGGTGATAGCGTTTACACCAAACGAAATACTCACTTATTTAAAATTGAGAGCAAAACTTAAACGAAGGTATAGTGTAGACGCTATACCTTGTCGCGGATACAACCCCTCAGTCAGCTTCGCTGACAGCTCCCCTTACACAGGGGAGCCAAGAAGCGCTCTCAATCACCGCGCCGCACCCACTTAACATAGTTCACCAAAAAATTTACATACAAAAACCAACCATTTTTCAGGGGGAATTAACAATGGCAGAAAAGAAAAACGGCCTTGCCGAGCTTATTGAGAACGGCAAAGCAAACGGCAAGCTTACCACCAAGGAAATCACCGACTTCATTGAGGAGATGGACTTCGACGTTGCACAGGTGGACAAGCTCTATGATATGCTTGAAAGCAACAACATAGAGATTGTGGAGGACTTCACTCCGCCCACGGACATTGACTTCGACCTTTCCGACATTGAAAAGGAAGAAATTGATGAGGACGGCACCATTATCGAGGGCATAAGCATTGACGACCCGGTAAAAGTATATCTTAAAGAGATAGGCAGAGTTCCGCTGCTCACCGCGGACGAAGAAATCAGCCTTGCGGAGCGTATGAACGGCGACGACCCGGTGGACGCCGCAAAGGCGAGAAAACGCCTTTCCGAAGCGAACCTTCGTCTTGTGGTCAGCATTGCAAAGCGCTATGTAGGCAGGGGAATGCAGTTCCTTGACCTCATTCAGGAGGGCAACCTCGGTCTTATCAAGGCGGTGGAAAAGTTCGACCACACCAAGGGCTTCAAGTTCTCCACTTATGCGACGTGGTGGATTCGCCAGGCGATCACCCGCGCCATTGCCGACCAGGCAAGAACCATCCGTATTCCGGTTCACATGGTTGAAACCATAAACAAAGTCAAAAAAGTAAGCTCCCAGCTTCTCCACCAAAACGGCCGCGAGCCCACCGCCGAGGAGATTGCAAAAGAGCTTGATATGTCCGTGGACAAGGTGCGTGAAATCATGCGCGTAGCGCAGGAGCCTGTTTCCCTCGAAACGCCTATCGGCGAGGAGGAGGACAGCCACCTTGGCGACTTCATTCCGGACGACGACGCGCCCGCGCCGGCGGACGCCGCTTCTCACACCCTGCTCAAGGAACAGCTTGCCGAGGTACTTAAAACTCTGACCCCCCGGGAAGAAAAGGTTCTGCGCCTGCGTTTCGGTCTTGACGACGGCCGCCCGCGCACCCTTGAAGAGGTGGGCAAGGAATTCAATGTCACCCGTGAGCGTATTCGCCAGATTGAAGCAAAGGCTCTGCGCAAGCTCCGTCACCCCAGCCGCAGCAAAAAGCTCAAGGACTTCATCGACTGATAGTGCGAAATAGCGGCAACTAAGTGCGAACCTCGGCTCCCCTTCAATAAGGAGCGAAGCTCCGTCATTTATCGTGACAAGGGCGGCACAGCCGCGCAAACATTTTGTCTAAGATACACAGGGGAGCCGAGAACCACGCTCCGGCAATGCGGTGGGAGCCAAGGGCGCTGCCGCGAGTGCCACAGATTTAGAGGTTACGACCGTCTCCGACGGTCGGCCCTCATCCGTCTTTCTTTTGCCGCTAAGCGGCAAAAGAAATCCACCTTCCCCAAGGGGAAGGCTAAGCGCAGCACAGCGCCGCGGCTACGACGTGAAATCCTCAAGCAGGCTGCGAAGCTCCGCTTCGTTAGCCACGGGGATTCCGGCGATGAGGCGGGCACGGTCGGCGTCGGGCAAAGTGCGCACCATAACGTCATAGGTTTCCGCCGGAGCTTCCGCAGCGCCCACAAAAAGCGCCAGATAGCCGCGGTAAACCCCAAGGCGCATCTGCTCTGAGGCGAAATCGCCGCTTTCTGCGGCGATTTGCGTGTCGTCCGCGGGCGGCTCGTCCGCAAAAAAGCCCGTCAGCGCGAATGCGCACAGCACCAGCGCCGCTACAAGCAGCAGCGCCGCCGCGGTTATTGCAAGAGTGTGTTCCAAGGGACAGCACCTCCGTAAAATTATTTCTACGGCTTATTGTGGACGGAGAAAATAGGAAATATGCGGCTCTGCGAGCCGCCATATTTCAGTTATATTTTTTGCCTGCGGCGAAAAGTTATATCGCCGCTTCGCGGCGGTTATATCCGCGGCGTTGCCACGGGTTATGTTTTTTGCCCTTTAGGCAAAAAGTAAATGTGTGCGCGCCGTGCGCGCACATTTTGAACGGGTAGTGCCGTCGAGGTAATGCTGAGTGAAGCGTCGCCTGAGTGCGCCCCATCTATAAAAAACGTGACCGCACGGCGGTCACACCTAAACTTTGCCGCCTGCGGCGGCAAAACATAACCCGCCCAAAGGGCGGACATAGCCGCGCCGTAGGCGCGATATATCCCGCAGCGCCGCCGCGGATATAACTGCGGAGCTTCGCCCCGCCCACTGATTTTCACTATTTTTAACAGACAATTCACCAAATAATCATCTGATTTGCTATAATGTATAGTATGGGCTTTGTATAAGCCCGATTCGGCACAAAAAATTCCCGTAAAGAGGGAGGACAGATAAATGGCAAAAAAGAAAAACAGCGACGCTCCGCAGAAGGAACAGCCCGCATGGCTTAAAGCCGTGAAGGGATTCTTTCGCTTTTTGGGGCGTGCGCTCGTCACCGTGCTTTCGGTGTTCATAATAAGCGGATGCATCATCGGCTGCGTGCTCGCCGCCGTGGTTCTGGGAATGGTGGACGACGCAGAGGGCGTCGACCTTAATTCTCTGGAGCTTAACTACACGAGCATAATTTACACCAAGGATCCCGACACCGGCGAATATACCGAGGATACCAAGCTTTACGGCGAAAAGGGTAAGCTCATTTGGGCGGACTACGATGAAATGCCCTCTTATCTTATCGACGCCACCGTTGCGGCGGAGGATAAGCGCTTTTGGCAGCATCAGGGCGTGGACTTCACCCGTACCATCTACGCTACGGTGAAATTCCTTACCGGCAACACCGACGGCGGCGGCTCCACCATAACTCAGCAGCTTATCAAAAACGCCACCGGCCATAACGAGGTTCGTATAGACCGTAAGGTAAAGGAAATCTTCAATGCGCTTGCTATGGAGAAGAAATATTCCAAGCAGCAGATTTTGGAGGCGTATCTCAACGTAATTGCCTTCGGCTATAATACCTACGGCGTTCAGGCGGCGGCGAATATGTACTTCGACAAAGATGTTTCGGAGCTTACCGTCAACGAATGTGCAAGCCTTATCGCCATTACCAACAACCCCAGCTACTATGAGCCCTTCGGACACATGGAGAACAACAATGAGCGCCGCGAATACGTTCTCAACGAGATGAAGAAGCTCGGCTATATAAGTCAGGATGAAAAGGACGCTCTTGCCGCAACGCCCATAGTCACCTCCAAGGGGCAGACCTCAAACAAAAAGACAAGCAAATATCAGTCATGGTTCATCGACTATGTAATCGACGACGTTATAAACGGCCTTATGGACGAATACGGCTGGGATAAAGAAACCGCCTCCAAAGAGCTTTACAGCGGCGGTTACCGCATTTATGCCACCGTTGATAACAACATCCAAAGCGCCCTTGAGGAATACTACGAAAACCCGGATAACTTCCCGCAGATGCGCAACGAGGTTCAGCCGGATTCCGCCTTTGTAATCCTCAACTTCAACGGTGAAATCGTCGGCATAGTCGGCGGAAAAGGCGAAAAGGAAGGCTCGCGCCTGTTCAACATCGCTTCCTCCGGCAAGCGGCACATAGGTTCAACCATCAAGCCCATTTCCTCCTATGCCCTTGCACTGGAAAACGACCTTATAACCTATTCCACCATAATCTGCGATGAACCGGTCTATAAAGCGGGCGAAACCTATCAGGGAACAACGTTCAAAGCCGACTGGCCTGTGAACTATTACGCAGGCTACAAGGGCAACGTAACCGTTGACGAAGCGCTTCAGCGTTCCATCAACACCATTCCGGTAAAGCTTGTAACCATGCTCACCCCACGCGTGGTTTTCGACTTTATGACCCAAAAGCTGCACATCACTTCTCTTGTTGATTCCGGCGAAAACAACGACGTTGCCGTTGCGCCTATGGCGCTCGGCTCCCTCACCGTGGGTATTTCACCCCTTGAGCTTGCGGGCGCATATCAAATGATAGGCAACGGCGGACTTTACATCAAGCCGCACGCCTACACCGAAGTGCTCGACAGCGACGGCGCTGTGGTGCTCAAGGCGAACACCTCTCCGGAGCGTGTTGTTTCCGCAGAAACCGCAACTATCCTGAATAAGCTCCTCCAGCGCGTAACAGGCGGTCCTTACGGTACCGGTACGGCGGCAAACCTTTCTGCTTACGGCATAAAAACCGCCGGTAAAACCGGTTCCTCATCCGACAACACCGACCTTTGGTTCGTCGGCATGACTCCGGAATACCTCGGCGTTGTATGGCTCGGCTATTCCGAAAGTATGCAGGAAATCAGGTATAACAAATACCCCACTCCGTATATTTGGAAGGGCGTTATGCAGAAAATTGTGTCCTATATGAACGCGGATGCGGACTTCCCGGTCAGTCCGAACGTGGTGCAGAAAACCTACTGCACACGCTCCGGCGACATTGCCACCGATGCGTGCACAAGCACCGCCACCGGTTGGTATAAGAAGGACAACATCCCCGGCAACTGCACCGAGTGCTACGGCGGCGGAAATGGCGATTGGGGCGACTGGGGCGACTGGGGCAACGGCGGCAGCTCCTCCGGCGGCGGAAATAGCGACGATATAATCCACATCGGATAATTTTGCGAAAAATGTTTTGGTAAAATGTTTTGGTAAAGAAAATCCCGTGCTCAAATGAGCACGGGATTTTTTATTTGAGCACCGGTATGTATTTAGCGCGACTGAGGGGTTGTATCCGCGACCGGTGAAAACGTTTACACAAAACGGCGCTGCACCGTGACGGATGAAGACCGCCCGCCGGAGGCAGGCATCACTTCCGAGGGATACACCGCGGCTACGGTGGGCGTTCTTGGCTTCCCTCGCCAAATTATGTCCTTATATATGTCTGATTCCTGCTTGTAGGCTTATCGGGAATACTCATTACCACAAGCCCGAGCTTCACGGCGGGGGAAAGATAATTTTTGCGGAAGGAATCCCTTGACCTAATGCCAACCGCCGCCATAAGCTGATTTGCCGTATAGGGAACGCCATATTCCATGATGCTCATAAGCCGCTGAACGTATATGGAGCTTTCGGCAGACGGAAGCTCTGCCCGCTGTGAAGCATTTTTTATGGTTGCCAGTATCTGGGTCATCATAAATTCGATAAATGCGGTGGAATTTCCGTTTTTGTGGCAAAGCGAAATGGTATTGTAATATTCCTGCTGAAAGGCATAGATTTCACTTTCGATGGGCAGGTACTTGAACAGCGGGTTCCACTGCGAAAGAATTGCCGTCTGCCAAAGCCGCGCCATACGCCCGTTTCCGTCGGAAAACGGATGTATAAAAACAAATTCATAATGAAAAACCGAGGACAGAATAAGCGGGTGCAGCGCATTCTTTTCTTTGTTCATCCAAAGAAAAAGGTCTTCCGTAAGCTGCGGGACCAGATGCGCGGGCGGAGCCGTAAAAATGCAGCGGTCGCCGTCAAAAACACCCTCCTCGCCGCTTCTGAACTTCCCCGCTTCGTTAACCGTAAGGTAAGTCATGATTCCGTGAAGGCGTTTCAGCTCGCTCAAAGAAAAGGGATCGAAGGAACCGATTTCATCATAAGCGCGGTAGGCGTTTTTTACTTCCTGAATTTCTGTCTGCGAACCGAGAACCGTTCGCCCGTCGATTACGCCGCGAACCTCGTCAACGGAAAGGGAATTCGCTTCAATAGCAAGGGACGAATGGATGGAGCGTATGCGGTTGTTCCGCCGCAGATGCGGGTGCGCTTCAAGCTCCCGCGCGGTGCTTATTTTTCCGAGGCTTTCGGCTATCTCGGAAAGCAGAGAAATTATTTTGTTGGTTATTTCAAACGGCGGTGCGTATTCGGACACAAAAACACCTTCCTTCCTAAATTATATTATACAATTTATTGAAGAAAAAGTCAATATCTTAGATGTTATCTTACCTGTTATCTTAGATGTTCACTTCTTCCCGAACAGTTCCCTTACGCCGACAAGGAGCAAAAACACCGCAAAAAGCGTGCGCAGCAGCTCCTTGTCCGCCGCGCCGGCGATGTACGAGCCTAAAAACACACCCGGAACGCCGAAAATCACCGAAGCAAGGGCGCTGCGCCACTTGACATAGCCGTTTTTCAGGTGGACTATAATGGCGCAGAGCGCCGTCGGCAGAAAAAACACAAGATTTATCCCCTGTGCGGAAAGCTGGTCGCAGCCCTCAAACGCCATGAGGTAAAGAAGCAGAATGCTGCCGCCGCCTACGCCCATGGCGCTGCAAATTCCGGAGATTGCGCCCACTAAAAAACCCGCCATGCTCATTTCACCGCCTGCCCGATTAAGATTTTTGCGGCGGCGAAAATCACGAATGCGCCGAAAATTTTCTTGAGCGTCCCCGCCTTAATTTTGGTGAACAGCAGTGAGCCGAGCACGCCGCCGACGATTCCGCCCGGAATAAACGCCGCCGCTTCCTCAAGGCTGAGCCTGCCCGTGCTCAAATACAAATACGCGCTGAGCACGGAGAGCACCGCCATAATCAAAACAGAAGTGGCGTGTGCTTCCTTAAGCGAAAGCCCGCTTTTTTTGAGCACGGGCACCGCAGCCATTCCTCCGCCGGAGCCGAAAAGCCCATTTAAAATTCCGGCTGCAAGCCCCGCTGCGGCAGCCCTCCACCACTTTTTTATTGCCTTGAGCACCGCTTGAGCACGCCCTTTCACAAAAATTTCTGCGAATATTTTTGCCAAAAAAGCCGATAATAATCACGAAAACTTAAAAAGAGGTGTTTTTCTTGGCGGTTTCTCCGAATGAGTATAAAAAAATGGGCGAAAGCGCCGTTCCGCCCACCAACGAATGGCGGAACCTTTGCGGAGCGTTCTTTATCGGCGGCGCTATTTGCACACTGGGGCAAGGGCTGACGAGCATTTATAAAGCCGCGGGGCTTGGCACTCCGGCGGCGGGCATGCTGTGCTCGGTTTCGCTTATTTTTCTTTCCGCCGTGCTGACCGCCCTCGGCGTTTACGACAACATCGCAAAATTCGGCGGCGGAGGCACCCTTGTGCCCATTACCGGCTTTGCGAACGCGGTGGTTTCTCCCGCAATGGAGTTTAGAAGCGAGGGCTGGGTGCTCGGCGTCGGGGTGAAAGTGTTCACCATTGCGGGACCTGTTATCGTATATGGCACGGCGGCCAGCGTGGTCTATGGAATCATATGTTGGGTAATGAGCGCGGTGATAAAATAAAATACGGCAGCAAAGCTGTGTACGGCGCAGGAGCCAAGATTCGTTCTCAATACGCCTCTGTGCTTAACTCCTCACTCCTCATTTCTAATTTTCCCGCATACCTTTGCTAAAACCGCGCAAAATATTACAAACAAAACGGACAGCAGTGCTTCGCTTGCTGTCCGTTTTTACTTTATGAGGTGATTTTTTGGCGCACAAAATAGGAAAACAAACCATTATAATTGACGGCGACGCAAGCGTTGCCGCATCCGCCGCCGTTGGCTCGAAAAAGGAGGGCGAAGGCCCTCTCGGCGCGGATTTTGACGTGATAAACGAGGATTCCCGCTTCGGCGAAAAGACATGGGAAAAGGCGGAGAGTACCATGCAGAAAACCGCGGCGAACGCCGCCCTCGCAAAATGCGGGCGCGCCCTTTCGGATGTGGATTTCATCTTCGCCGGCGATTTGCTCAACCAGTGCATCGCCTCCGGCTACGGCGTGCGCGGCGCGGGCGTGCCCTTCGTCGGGCTGTACGGCGCATGCTCGACCTACGCGGAAGCTACCGCCCTTGGCGCGGTGTTCGTCGACGGTCCGGCAACGCGCTGCCTTGCGGTGGCGTCGTCACATTTCTGTTCGGCGGAACGGCAGTACCGTTTTCCGCTGGAATACGGCGGTCAGCGACCGCCCTCCGCCCAATGGACGGCAACCGCGGCGGGCGCGGCGGTTATTGAAAAGGGCGGCGCAGCGCCGTTTATTAAGGCTGTGACCTTCGGCACGGTGGAGGACTTGGGCATCAATGACCAGAACAACATGGGCGCCGCCATGGCGCCCGCCGCCTGCGCCACGCTGGCGCAGTTTTTCCGCGACACCTACTCCGTGCCGGAGGACTACGACCTGATTCTCACCGGCGATTTGGGGTTTGTAGGGGCGGCGCTTTTGCGGGAGCTTATGTCGAAGGAGGGCTTCGCCCTCGGCGAAAACTACAACGACTGCGGTCTGCTGATTTACGACCGCAAGCGCCAGCAGGTGGAAGCGGGTGCTTCCGGCTGCGGGTGCAGCGCCGCCGTGGCAAGCGGACACGTTCTGCCGCGAATGAAGCGCGGCGAGCTTGAAAACGCGCTGCTTGTTTCCACCGGCGCACTGATGAGCCCCACCAGTGTGCAGCAGGGAGAGACCATTCCCGGCGTGGCGCATCTGGTGTGCTACTCCGCGCGGAAGGGGGGTATTTTCTGATGGAATATCTTAAAGCGTTTGCTGTGGGCGGCACAATTTGCCTTGTGGGACAGCTTCTTATTGACCGCACAAAGCTGACCCCCGCGCGAATTTTGGTGGGCTTCGTGGTGGCGGGCGTGGTGCTCTCCGCTCTGGGGCTGTACCAGCCTCTTGTGGAGTTTGCGGGCGCGGGCGCAACGGTGCCGCTCTGCGGCTTCGGGCACCTTTTGGCGAAGGGCGCACGTGCCGCCGTTGCAAAGCAGGGTCTGCTCGGAGCGTTCACCGGCGGGCTTTCCGCCGCCTCCGGCGGCATAACCGCGTCCATCGTGTTCGGGCTTCTCGCCGCGGCGCTCTTTAAGCCGAAGGAGAAGTGAATTTAATTCGAAATGCGGAATAGTGTGGAGTTTGGAGAGTGGAGTGAGCACGGAGCGTCACAGTTATATCCGCGGCGTTGCCGCGGGATATATCACCGCTTCGCGGCGGTTATATCCGCCCTTCGGGCGGGTTATGTTTTGCCGCCGTAGGCGGCAAAGTTAATGTGTGCCGCGGGTCGCGGCACATTTCTATAGATAGAACACACTCAGGCAGCATTTTGCTCACCATTACCGCGGTGGCTCTACCCCTTCAAAATGTGCCCGCACGGCGGGCACACCTAAACTTTGCACCCAAAGGGGTGCAAAACATAACCCGCGGCTTTGCCGCGGACATAACCGCGCCGAGGGCGCGATATAACTTTTCGCCGCAGGCGAAAAATATAACTGAAATACGGCGGCTTGCCGCCGTATTTCACTGCGGCGTTTACGCCGCAAAAAAAATCGCCCCACCATTTTGGTGAGGCGAAGTTTTGCAATATCAAAAATTACTGAGCGTTTGCAGCGTTAAGCTTCTTTGCAAGGGCGGCTTTGCGTCTTGCAGCAGTGTTTTTGTGGAGGATACCCTTTGCTGCGGCCTGGTCAACGCGTTTGATGGCAAGGCGAATTGCAGCTTCTCTATCCTCTGCGCCGGAAGCGCAGGCAAGCTCTGCTTTTTTGATGTTAGTCTTAAGGTTGGTCTTTATTGCTTTATTGCGGGCAGTTTTGACAGCAATAACTTTAACTCTCTTTTTTGCGGATTTAATATTCGGCATTCGGTTACACCTCCTTCGCTTATCGGATACATTCACAAATAGTCATTTTATACGAAATGATCCGTTCTGTCAAGGGTTTTTGGACTTAAATTTATTTTATTATAGCCCAAAATATGCCGGATATTGCATTAACACGGTCTGCAGCAACCGGTACAGAATTATTATATCAGAGGAGGAACCGTTTTGTCAATCAAAAGTGACCTTGCTTCCGAAATAATTGAAGGAATTTCGGAAAAAAATCTTCCGAAAATAAAATATCACCGTTTTGGGAATGTTGATATTACACGAATCGAAATTTCCGCCGGAGAACAGGCGCGTGCCACCTGCCGCCCCGCCGGAAAATACATTTCCGTGGAGGCGGAAAGCGTGCTCGACCCCACGGTGAACAGCGACGAAGAAATCGCTGCCCTTGCGGCGGAGCTCGCCGCCCTTTTGCCCCGGCACGGAACGGTGCTCGCCGTGGGCGTAGGCAACGAAGCGCTTGCAGCGGACTCTCTCGGTGCGGCGGCAATCTCCGCCATGTGCGCGGGCAGCTTCCTCGGGCGTCGGCTGTGCTGCCTTTCCACCGGGGTCTGCGGCAAAACGGGCTTTTCGCCCCTTGAAATGATAAAATCCGTCATCGAGCTGACCTCGCCCGCCGCCGTGGTGCTCGTCGGCGCCCTTGCCGCGGAGCACATTTCGCACATAGGGCGAACGGTGCAGCTTACGGACGCGGGCATTTGCCCCGGCTCCGGCGTGGGTAGGGAGCAGTTCGAGCTTTCCGCGGCGGTGCTCGGCGTGCCCACCGTTGCCGTTGGAATGCCCACGGTGATAGGGTACGCGGAAAGCGGCGGCGCGGAGGACGGCAAAATAATTTTTGTCGCCCCCTGCGACATCGACGTGACCGTAAAGCGCGCCGCCCGGCTTATCGCCCTTGCGGTAGAGCTTGCCGTTTTTCCGGAGCTTGGACTTGAAACGCTGAAGGAAATGAGTTATTGAGCGGCTGCGCCGCAGTTATATTTTTCGGCGTGCCGCGACCCGCGGCACACATTCATTTTTCATACGCCGCAGGCGTGCTTCATGCGCCGCAGGCGCGCTTCATGCGCCGCAGGCGCGCTTCATTTGATATATGACGGCAAAGCCGTCATATATCATTGCTGCGCTGCCGCAAGGCAGCGCAGCAAAAGCTGCCACCGGGGCGGCAAAAGCACCGCCAGCGGCTGCAATTTTTGCATAAACGCCAGTGCGGGAGCAAAGTCGAGGGCGAACCTTTGCCCCAGCGCCTCGCCGAACAGGATCTTATCCTCGAACCCGATAAAGAGAAGCTCACCGGAGGAAAAGCCGCTGCTTTCCGCCGCCGCCGAAATAAGCCCCGCGGCAAAAACGCCGCTCAGCGCGATAAGCGCCACCGAAAGCGTCAGCCCAAACGAGCGCATAAATGATTTCATTTTATACATCCTTTCATTTTGAATAGTGAAGTTTCTCAGC
>OIWT01003550.1_pt1 | contig 14129 bp, 20 predicted proteins | sample 1587701 | NCBI WGS metagenome assembly OIWT01 (sample SAMEA3888904, study PRJEB22519) | human gut metagenome | biome: human gut; feature: human-associated habitat; material: faeces | place: Denmark | collected 2009
GGCTCGAACCTGTGACCCTCTGCTTGTAAGGCAGATGCTCTCCCAGCTGAGCTAAACTCCCACAATGTCTTTTAAACTGCTCGACACACTTATTAAATATACACTATCTTGCTAAATTTGTCAAGCACATTTTTAACTTTTTCTAACTTTTTTCAATCCGGCTTCGTCGAAAAAAGTAAATTCTTCGACGAGCCGAAATCTATAATAGCACATGAACGAAAGCTTGTCAACGAAAATTCCAAAATTTTTCTATCGCTTTCGCCCTTTTTTATTTTCCGAAGGAAAACAGCCCTTTCTTCCGGTAAGGTTCGCTCTTAATCGTGCCGAGTTCGTAGCCGGTTTCGGCGATGACGCTCTTGATTTTTTCCTCGTCAAGCGGTTCCTCACTGATAATCTCTGTCTGATTCTTTGCGTGTGAGGATGTCACTTTTTTTACGGCAAACGCATTTCTGATTGCTTCGTTTACATGGGTTTCGCACATTCCGCACGCCATTCCCTTAACTTCCAATGTTGTCTTAATCATTTCAATACCTCCATATATTTCATTTTTTATTCTTATCTGTATCATACGGCTTGCAGAAATTCAGCCGCAAAGCGTTGGTGACAACGCAAAAGCTCGACAGACTCATCGCCGCCGCCGCAAACATGGGGTTCAAAGTGAAGCCCAGAAAGGTGAAAATGCCCGCCGCCAGCGGAATGCCGAGGGTGTTGTAAAAAAACGCCCAAAACAGATTTTCGTGGATATTTCGAAGCGTTGCGCGGCTGATTCGGATCGCCGCCGGTACGTCCCTGAGCGAGCTTTTCATCAAAACCACATCTGCCGCATCGATTGCCACGTCGCTGCCTGCACCAATCGCAATGCCGATGTCCGCGCTCGTGAGAGCCGGGGCATCGTTGATGCCGTCGCCGACCATGATGACCTTGCCCTGTTTTTTGAGATCTTTAATGACACTCTCTTTGCCGTCCGGAAGCACGCCTGCGATCACATCGTCAACGCCCGCCCGGCTGCCGATTGCCCGGGCAGTTTTTTCGTTATCCCCCGTAAGCATTACGACACGGATTCCCATCTCATGCAGTTCGCCGACTGCCTGCGCGCTGTCGTCTTTCATCGTGTCTGCCACTACAATTACACCGAGCAGGTGCTCATTCTCCGCAAAGAACAAAGGCGTCTTGCCGTTCTCCGCGAATTTTTCTGCCTGCGCCTGTATTTCCCCGGAAATTCCGATTTTTTCTCCGATAAATTTCATGCTGCCGCCGAGAAGTTTCCTGCCGCCTAAGGCTGCCTCCACGCCGCTTCCCGAAAGTGCCGCAAAGTCCGTAACCTCCTCCATCTCGATTCCGTCCGCCTCCGCGCGCCGCAAAATCGCCTTTGCAAGCGGGTGTTCACTCTTCGCCTCGATAGCTGCCGCCTTCTTCAAAAGGCTTTCCTCAGACTCTCCGTTCAATGCGAGAATATCGGTAACCTGCGGCTCGCCTTTTGTGATTGTGCCGGTTTTGTCAAGTGCGACGATTGTGTTTTTTCCGGTCTCCTCAAGCGAAACCGCTGTTTTGAACAGGATTCCGTTCTTCGCGCCCACGCCGTTTCCGACCATGATTGCAACCGGGGTCGCAAGGCCGAGCGCACACGGACAGCTGATTACCAGCACGGAAATCGCTCTGGCAAGCGCGTATGCGAAGTTTTGTCCCAAAGCAAGCCATACAATCAATGTAATCGCCGAAATTGCCATGACCGTCGGCACGAAAATGCCCGAAACCTTATCCGCGACTTTGGCAATCGGTGCCTTGGTCGCCGCCGCGTCGCTTACCATGCGGATAATCTGTGAAAGGGTTGTATCTTCACCGACTCTGGACGCTTCGCAGCGGATGAATCCGGAGCGGTTGATGGTAGCCGCCGACACAAGGTCGCCTGCCTGCTTGTCAACCGGAATGCTTTCACCGGTCAGCGCCGATTCGTCCACCGCCGTCATTCCTTCGGTTATAATGCCGTCCACCGGGATGTTTTCTCCTGGACGAACCACGAAAACGTCACCCTTCTTGACCTGTGCAATCGGAACCGTCTCTTCTTTGCCGTCTTTCAAGATGACCGCCGTCTCCGGTGCAAGCTTCATCAGGCTTTTGAGTGCATCTGTGGTCCTGCCTTTTGAGCGTGCCTCCAGGGTTTTTCCGACCGTAATCAGCGTCAAAATCATCGCCGCCGATTCAAAATAAAACTCATCCATATAAGTCATCACGCCGTGCATATCGCCTCGCATCTGCGCATCCGTCATCAGAAAAAGCGCAACCACGCTCCACGCAAACGCCGCCGTCGCACCAAGCGCAACCAGCGTATCCATGTTCGGTGCTCTGTGCCAAAGGCTCTGAAATCCGCTTATGAAAAACTTTTGGTTGATTACCATAACAATGCCGGTCAGCAAAAGCTGCAAAATTCCCATCGCCACATGGTTGTCCGCCAGTGCCGCAGGTATCGGCCAGCCCCACATCATGTGTCCCATCGAAAAATACATGAGAACCAGCAGAAATATCACCGATGCGCTCAGTCGTTTCCGAAGCTGCGGGGTTTCCGTATCCGCAAGTGCATCGTCTGCTTCTGTCGCGCTCGTGCCGGTCGCTGCTGCGGCTGTTACTCCTGCGGCTGCGGCCGCCGCTGTGCCTCCCGCCGGTTTTCCCGCGCCTTTTTTCAGGGAAGCCTTATAGCCCGCCGCCTTGACAGCCGCCACAATGCTTTCGGGGCTTGCCGTTCCTTCCACGCCCATGGAATTGGTCAAAAGGCTCACCGTGCAGCTCGTAACGCCCGGAACCTTTAAAACCGCTTTTTCCACGCGGGCGCTGCACGCACTGCAGCTCATTCCTTTTACATTATATTGTACCATTTTCTATCACCGCCTATTTCATCAGTTTCTGGATGATTGCCACAAGCTCGTCGACAATCTCGTCGTCGCCCTCGCGGATGTCGCGAACCACGCAGTTTCTTATATGATTTGCCAAAAGTTCTTTGTTGAACGCATTCATTGCCGCGTTGACTGCCGCCGACTGCATGAGCACATCGTTGCAGTACGCGTCGTTTTCCAGCATGCTCTGAATGCCCCGCACCTGTCCTTCGATTCGCTTCAGTCGGTTCAGAAGCGCTTTTTTCTGTTCCTCGGAACGAATCGTCGTCTTATCCGAACAGCAGCATTTCTTTTCGTTCTCCATTAGTTTCCCCACTTTCTATGTGATTGTCGTTTGTTTATCAAAATTTCAGTCGGAGTTTTCGTTGACAACACGCTCACTCCGCCTTAAATACCCCTTGGGGGTATTCTACCACATGCATAGTATACCCCGCCGTTTTTCCGATCAAACATCTTTTTCAAAAAATCATAGCACGCAAAAGAGGACTGCGCCCTAACGGAAAATATCCGCTAACGCACAGCCCTCTTTTATTTTGATTTTCAGTTCCTGCGTGTTTCCGAAGTTTTCTTGTTAGAGCATGCCTGCCACAAGCCCTGCCGGAAACAAGTATAACAAACCGGAAGTTGATGAGCCAACAGACTATTATTTTTCGTTGACTTTAAGTTCAAGGATATCCGGACGTGCATAATGTCCAATCGCATCATGCTCCATCTTACAGGCGGCAGGCAGGCTCATATCGAGCTCTGCATAGATGATGGTTTCTTCATCCCAAACCGGCTTTGTCAAATAATGACCATACGGATCAATGATGCAGCTTCCGCCTCTGCACACAAATTCCGGAAGTTCCGATACGATATTGCGCTCACACAAGTCAGAAGGATACGAACTGTGTCTGATAATCATATCAGCATTTACAAAGAAACATTTCCCCTCGATTGCAATGTGCTGAATAGTGGCTTGCCATTCTGGATTGTCATTGGTGTTTGGCGAAATATAAATGGTGATTCCCTTTTGATAGAGTGCTACCCGAGCAAGCGGCATATAGCTTTCCCAACAGATCATGCTGCCGATTGGTCCCCACGGTGTTTCAGTAACAGGGAAATAATCCTTATTCGCATCTCCCCATACAACACGCTCAGAGCCTGTGGGCTTCAACTTTCTGTGTACCTTATATGACCCGTTCGGTTCAAAAATGACATTGCTGTTGTAGAGCGTTCCACTAACAGCGTCTCGCTCGGAAAATCCAAGGCTGATGTATGCCTCCGCTTTTTTGGCTGCCTCTGCGAGTTGTTGGAACTCCGAATCTCCGGCAACAACAGAGGCATCGTAGTATCGTTTCCAGTCTTTTCGTCCCTCATCGCTTCGTTTTCCCATGCTAAAACCGAAATTCATCCCAACAGGATATCCCGGAATAAACAGTTCCGGGAAAACAATTAAATCCGGTTTTTGGCTTGCTGCTTCACAAATATATTGAAGTGCCTTTTTAAGTGATGCGCTTTTGCTGAACATAACAGGCTCTGCCTGTACTAATGCGATTTTACAAGTGGTTTTGATATCCTTCATAACGACAATTTCACTCCTTTACAAATTCCGATTTGTTTGTTTCAGAAAAACCCACCATTGTATTTGAACTGTCCATATAAGATAAACCCTAATCCGACAACAACTCCGATCAGAATGATATAAGCGATCAGTTCTTCACTCCAAAGCGAAGCTACGAAGCCTAACACCAAAGATATTCCCATAATAATCGTACCTGTGCCAACTGCTTTTCCATACTTTGGTATATCTTCTTCCTTTACATTTCGCCTGTTATAAGCGTGAATTGTGCTGATATTTCCTTTGATGTTTACAACTCCCATAACGGATATAATCACTCCCAAAAATAACAATATCATATTTCCCATCATAACCTCCTAAAACAACGAACAGTTCTTCAAATTTTTTGTCTAATGCAATGTCTGTTTTTACGTTATACGCTCGTCATATTTTGCGCAGGAAGTCAAAGCTTCACTGCACAGGCGTCCTTGACCTCCGGTCAGATTGGCAATCAGGTTCTTTACCTCGTCTGCGCGTTCCGGCACGCAGGAAAGCTCCGCCTGCACCACGTCCGTATAGGTGAGATTCTCAATTGTAAACAGCTCGCCGCCCGCCAGATTCTGCAGCTTTGCCAGATACGTATAGTCCAGCGCATAGGTCATCACCTGCCGCTCGCAGACATCGCAGATGCCCGCTGCCTCAAGCCCAAGCTTTGCGCTGCTCGTGTACGCACGCACCAGACCGCCCGTGCCGAGTTTGATTCCGCCAAAATAGCGCGTCACGACAACCACGACGTTCGTGATGCCCTGTGCCACCAGCATCTGAACTATGGGCGCGCCTGAAGTCCCCTGCGGCTCCCCGTCATCAGAGCCCCACTGGATTTGAAATTTGTCGCCCAAAACCATTGCGGGCACATTGTGCGTCGCGTCTTTGTGTTTTTTCCTTATGGATGCAATGAATTCGTCCGCCTCTTCGCGCGTTTCGGCAGGCGATACATATGCAATAAACCTTGATTTTTCAATGATTTGTTCTGCGCTTGCCTCCGCTCTTACCGTACTGTACAGTTTCATTTCACCTCGTACTCCTTCAACCTTTGGTAATCCGCTGCCTTCAATTCGACCTCAAAATACGTCCCGTCCTCGCGGTACTCCATGGTGTTCACCTTGGATTTTTCGCAGAGATAGGAGCTCACCTCACCCTTCGAGTAAGGGACCAACAGACACGCGGAGACCTCGTCTTTAAAGATGTGCTGTTTGATTTTTTCGAGCAGTCCGTCGATGTGCTCGCCGTATTTTGCCGAAATAAAAAGGTTTTCCGCTCCCGGCTGCGGCACGACATCGTCCTCCGAAACAAGGTCGATTTTGTTGTATGCCATGATTTTCTCTTTGTCACCTGCGCCGATTTCCGCAAGGACTTTGTTCGTCACTTCGATCTGAAAATCGTAGTTTTCAAAGGCGCTGTCCACGACATGCACGAGCAGATCCGCGTAGACAACCTCTTCAAGGGTCGCCTTGAATGCTTCCACCAGCGAGTGCGGCAGCTTGCTCACGAAGCCGACCGTGTCAACCAAAATGAACTGATGATTGGTGTCAAGCACGACGCTCCGCTGCTGCGTGTCGAGGGTCGCAAAAAGCATATTTTTTTCAAAAACCGTTTTCTCTTCTTTCTCGGTAAGCGCAAGGATTCGGTTCATCAGAGCCGATTTTCCGGAGTTGGTGTAGCCGACAAGCGCCACGACCGGAATGCTGCTTTTTTCTCTGCGGGCGCGCTGCACGCTCCGGGTATTCTTGAGCTGTGCCAGTTCGGACTTGATGTCGTACATTCTGCGTTCGATGTGCCGGCGGTCTGTTTCCAGCTTTTTTTCGCCGGGACCTCGCGTGCCGATTCCGCCGCCGAGCCTGGAAAGCGACTTTCCAAATCCCGTAAGTCTTGGCATCCTGTACGCAAGCTGCGCCAGTTCGACCTGCAGCTTGCCTTCCTTTGATGTTGCACGACTTGCAAAAATATCCAGTATCAGAATCGTTCGGTCAATTACGCGCACTCCGACCGCATCCTCCAGGTTTCGGAGCTGCATCCCCGTCAGTTCGTCGTTGAAAATGACGGTATCCGCCTCCATGTTTTTTGCCATTTCAGCCAGTTCTTCGACTTTTCCTTTTCCAATTAAGGTTGCAGTATTCGGTCGTTCGAGGTTCTGAATCATCTGCCCGAGAACTTCCACATTCGCAGCCTCCGCGAGTCCTTTCAATTCATCCATGGAATAGGAAATGTCTTCGTTTCTCTGAAGTCCGACTAAAATCGCCTTATATTCGTCTTCTCTTATCACTTCATTGTTTTCGTTAAATCTAAGCATAGTCTAGAGTATACCATATGCCGCCCGCCGACGCAAGAGTGCGGGACCGCGGAGCCCCGGGCGGAGCCGAGAATCATCGGGCCGTGCCTTGCGGCCGCCAGGGCGACGGAACCGGTGTGCCGGGCCGGCCGGGCCGCACGGGGGTCTGGGCGGAGCGGGCGCCGAGCCCTCCCCGGATTTCGATGCGTGCATAAAACGCCCCAAAAGTCTATCTTTTTGGCAATATGAGCGAAAAAGATAGACGCGGAATGCTCTTTTCGTGCCTTCCGGACTGCGAAAAGCGAAAAGTTTCCTTATGGGAAAAAATGTGAAATTTCACCCGGGAAAATCATATGTTGAAATTTCAACGTTTAGACGGTTTGCGTCTTGAGGACGATTTTGCACAACTTTTGGAGAGTGCCTTTTCGACACGCAAACCGAAGAGATTCTTCTATTTTTGTCGGTATAATGCCAAAAAAATAGAAGAATCAGGCATTTTATGCATCGGGCCCACGGCAGGCACCCCCGGACGCAAGAACACGCCGGCCACCCAGCCACCTAGGCCGGTTGCGAGGATGCCCGGGGACCACATCCCCGGCCTGAGGCCCGCAAGGGTAATCGTGCCGGGCCGGGCCGGGCGGCTAGAACTCGGCGGCGTCGATGATGCTTTCCTCGGGCACGAAGACATAGCTGCTCGGCACCTGGCCCACTATGATGGCCTCGGCGAGCTGGTAGTCCCTGCTGATTTCGGCGGTTTTGTTCGTAAAGGGTGCCAAAATCCGCACCTGGCTCCTGACATTGCAGTGCACATAGTAGCGGGTCTGGTTGATACCCTGCGTCTCGAATCCGGTGCTGCTTGTGATTTTGGTCAGGCTCAGCGGCTGCACCTTCACCTTGACCCGCAGTGGGAGCTGAGAAAGAAACTTGCTGCCGGTCATGACGCCCAGATTCATTTCAGAGACCTGGATTTCCTCCGAGTCATAATTTTCCCTGACCCCCGTTGCAAACTCCAGCACAAGCTTATTTATGAGCCTCGTGTCGGGTTCTATGTACTTAATATTGCCGTCTTTGTCGCGTTCAATCTGCAAAAGCGCGCCGTCGAGTTTTTTGTTGTAAAATCCTGTCTTTAAACTTTCATTTATTTTGATGGCAACCATGTTTACAGCCATGTCCTCCGCCGCACCTGCTATGTTTTCACCGTATATATCCTTAAAAATCCACAGTCCGCCGAGGATGACAAGGCCGATGCCGATCAGCACAACCGCAATTCTACGCATAAATTCTCACTTTCATTCCAAGCATAAAAAAATACCCCCTTAACAGTTTATGCTGTCAAAGGGGGTATTGATACTGTGGTGACTCTACCGGGATTCGAACCCGGGTAGCCGCCGTGAGAGGGCGGAGTCTTAACCGCTTGACCATAGAGCCATGCACCTCTCACATTGTACTACATTCTTTTAATTATTTCAATAGTTTTTAAATGTTTTTTTGTTGTTCGAAGCAGGATTGCCTGCCAAGCATTGGTTCGAAGCGGGATTGCCGACCTGGCATTTACACCTTGCGCGGTTCGTCCGCTGCCGGTGTGTGTCCCGCCGCCCAGAGTTCATCTGCGACCGGTGCCCATGCCTTTGCATACTCTGTGCACTTACCGCAGAGGTGCTCGCAGCTTTCCGGTGCCTCGAGGTCGGTTGACTTCGCACCGGTCTTGTTTACAAGCTGCTGCAGAATCTCCGGATTCTCAAGCATCGGACACGGTTTCAGGAAATTATCATTAAACGGCTGTCCCTCCTTGTATGCCATGAACAACGGCTGCTTGAGACATTCGAGGAGCGATTTTTCCTTGATGTTTGCACCTGAATAGTGTATGAAAACACATGGCTCGACATCACCGTTTGCGTTGATGTGACAGTACCTTTCGCCGCCTGCCACGCAGCCGTGCACGAATTCTCCGTCGTTTTGGAAGTCGATTGCAAACAGCTCTTTGCCGCCCTCGATTCCCCTTATTTCACGAATTTTGTGATACATGTATTTTCTCTGTTCCGGGCTGAGCAGAAGGTCTGTGCTTGCGTTGTTTCCGACCGGCATATAGTGGAAGAACCATGCGAAAACGCAGCCTTTGTCAATCAGCATGTCGAGAAATTCGTCGCTGGTTACCGTGAGGTAGTTGCGGCTTGTGTAGCAAATGGATACGCCGAACGGAATGCGATGCTTATGCATAAGATCCATCGCCGCCAATGCCTTGTGATAGTGTCCTTCTCCTCGTCTGCCGTCATTGCTTTCTTCGAAACCTTCGATGCTGACCGATACAAAGAAATTCCCCACGCGGAGCAGATCTTCACAGAATTTTTCGTCGATAAGCGTTCCGTTTGTGAATGCATGGAACGCAACATCCTTATGTTTCTCGCAGAGGCGGATGATGTCATCCTTTCGGATGAGCGGTTCGCCTCCCGTAAAAAGATAGGCATAAATACCGAGTTCCTTGCCTTCGGTTATGACCTTGTCCATTTCCTCGAAGGAAAGATTCAGTCGGTTGCCGTATTCGGCTGCCCAGCATCCGGTGCAATGCAGATTGCATGCGGTCGTAGGATCCATAAGGATAATCCACGGAATGTTGCATCCGTGTTTTTTCTTCATTTCACATGAAGTTTTGTACCCTCTGAATCCGGCCTCGTAACCTGCATTGAGCAGAAATGTTTTCAGAATGTGTGGGTCAACCTCTCTTAAGATTCTTTCTGTATAATGCGTCCATTTGCTGTCAGGGTCATTTGCAAGGTTTCGCAGCATTTCAAAGGACGATGCTTCCCAGTCATCTCCCATGATTTTCTCCACCTTGTCAACAAGCGGAAGCATAACAGATGCAAGATCTTGATTCCGGCTCTTCTTGATGATTGAATTGAGCGTCATTTCAAACGCTTTTCTTTCTGCAATGTGTGCTAAACTTTTTGCCATATATGTTTCCCCTTTCTCAAATTCAGTCAAATCTAACCTTTATTAAGGTATCATACCACCAAATTCTAAAATCATATATGGACAGTTTTGCCCGTTTGTTCAAATTTCAGTCCTGTTAAAAAAAGGTTTTCACACGCTCCTCTACTATGGCAAGCGTTTCTTCCATGCCGCTTATGCATTCCCAATCCTGTGAAATATGCACCTTTACAATGTCATAAATCCAGCCGCGATAATATTCCATCGCCTCGGTAAGTCCCATCCCTCTTTTTCTGAGGTCGTCAACATCCGTCTTTGCGAATTCAACCGTAATTTTGCATCTCTGCCTTTCTTCACCGTCTCTGCCGTGAGGAAAATCCATCACATGCACATCCACGCTGTTGTAAAACGGCGCATCGGGAATGAGTTTTATTTCTTTCATTTTCTTCTCTCCGATTCTTTATTCTGTTCGGATTCTCTCGACAATGCTCCTCTTCATCAGTATTCTGCAGCACCGCGAGCTCGTTCCTTGTGAGCCGTATTGCAGTAAGCTTCTGCCCACTCCTCGGCATTCTGTTCCTTATCCTTCTGCAGATTGAATGCGGCGCTCATCGCCGAATTTTCGCCTGTCTGCTTGACAAACTCGGAAGCCGGCAATGTGAAGTAAAAATCTCCATCGGATATTTCCATCTTGTCTGCCGCTATGCCTGCCTGACATTTTCTCTCCCCAAAGAAAGTGCTATGCCGTCGTTCAAAGTTCTGTCATCCTCGACAATCAGAATTTTCATCCGCCATCCCCCTGCATTATAATAAGAATAGCTTTGCCGAGGCAAAGCTATTGCATTTCAACTATAGAAAATCATGTATCACGTTATCGATTAGTGCTCATAATCTTCGTTTGCTTTATCAAGTTCTTTCAGTCCTGCTTCAATTGTTTCTGCAATCTCTTCGTCAGTGAACTTGCAGCCTTCTCTGTCAGCATAAGCTTTCATTCCTGTTGCAATTGTTGCTTTTGCAACATCTTTGTCAACAGAGTTTGGGTTTACCTCGTTAATTGCTTCTTCAAAAGCGAATTTTAAAAAGTCTTTCTGAGTAATCATAACGTCCTCCTTTTAGAAATATCATATTTCCAATATTTTTATTTTTCGGAATTTCTTCCCTATCTCATATTTTACAAAAAAATTATGATTTGTCAATATGTTAAATATCAATTTCCAAAGGTTTGTCGATTTCTTCGCTTACATACTTCCCATTCTTCTTCCGCTGTCTTACGCACTCTGTGAGAAGGTACTCGATCTGTTCGTTTATGGAGCGAAAAGTTTCTTTTACAGCAATATTATGTGTCGTTTTAATATCATATTGTCAAATTCTTTTTTCCGAGGCTGCGATGGCATTGAAATATTCAAGCATATATTGATAAAACTCTTCCATTGACCCGGTGAATCTGCGCTTCACATTCTTCGTTACGGTTACTGCCCTGCTTACCTTCGGTCTTGCTATATGCAGCAGTTTCACATGCTCTGTCTCGGGGCTGCCCCATGAAAACTGCGGCCAGAATGCGACCCCCATGCCCGCCGAAAGAAGTTCCTTGAGGGACTGCGGATTGTCGCTTTCAAGCCCTACTCTCGGACTGATCCCCGTCTCTGTCCAAATGCGATTGCATAGTTCGTGATAAGGCATATTCTGCGGAAAAGTCAAAAACGGCTCATCGCTCACTTCTTCCAGTTCAATCTCCGTTCGGTCTGCATACTTTGATTTGATCGAAACCGCAAGAAAAATTTCTTCCTCAAGGAGTTTCGTCTCATCATTTCCTACTTGCGGCTCCGCCTTATTTCTGCCCCCCTGCCCGCCTGGCAGTTTCGCCTCTCCGCCTCCGGGATATGACGATATTCTGAAATCCCAATCCAGCGAATCGACATTCCGGCTCATCTTAAAATTTGTCTTCGGATGTGTCGTTCGATAAGATATTATCAGATCCGTAATCAAGTGGGAGGCTGCCAGCACATTCAGCGAAATGATCTCCGCCTCCTCGTCCGCAATTGCCTGCAGTTTCTCCGGCATCGCCGCAAGGCTTGCAAGTATCGGCTCCACCGTCCGCAGAAGTTCCCTGCCGGCTGCGTTGAGCTGGATTCGCTTTCCGATTCTGTCAAAAAGCCGGACTCCCATCTCCTCTTCCAGCCTTGCAATCGACTGGCTGAGTGCCGGCTGGGCGATATGCAGCTTCTGTGCTGCCCTTGTCACATTTTCTTCTCTTGCTGCTGCAACAAAATATCTGAGCTGCAATAATTCCATTTCTGTCCCTTTCCTTCCGGTGCTTTCGGTGCACCATCTTATAATATATATATTATAAATTTATATATTTTTATATATTTTACATTATCATATTTTCGTGTTATTGTCTATATATAGACATTGAAGTTTGGAGGTGTTTGAAATTGACAGCTTTATGTGAAGGGTTTATGCTTGCTTGTTTTGGGATTTCATGGCCGATTAACGTCGCAAAATCACTTCGTGCGCGTTCCGCAAAAGGCAAGAGCATATTCTTTGAGGTTATAATCATTGTAGGATATTTGTTTGGCATCGCAGGAAAATTTTTCTCCGGTGCCGTAAATTTTGTGCTCGCGCTCTATTTCATCAATCTGATCGTCGTATCCATCGATTTAGCCTTGACAATCCGGAACAAGCACTTGGACGAGCTGGAAGCAGCACAGGTCCTTGCCGTTGAAATAGATTTATAGCAAAAACCGCCGCAGTTCCTTGAATTGCGACGGTTTTTGCCGTCATTTCGTCCATGTTCGCACACCGTATCTGCATTGTTTCAATTCACTTTCCGCTATGTTGAAATGGTCGTTGCCGCAGCGGACATAAAGAATCACTCGTACTTTATAATAATATTTCTTTCCGCGGACTCCCTCCTTGTTGACGTATACATTTTTTTCATGGGTACGCCATGTAATGTATCGTGAATGTTTTCTTACAGATCGACAGAACTTATAATATATCTCGTAGCCCTCTGCCTCTGCTTCATCGATGAGTTCCTCCAGTTCAGCACTCGGTTGAACGACTACTTTAATATTCTTTTTCTTTGTTTTCATGGTGCGTACGGCGAGTTCAAGATTCATGACTTTTTCTGAGAGCGCGATCTCCGTTTCGTTCAGGATCGGCTCGTCCGCATCAGGCGGAAACTCAAATCCGAACGTCTCATTTGCTGTAAAGCCAAACGTGAGGAATAAACTCAATGCAACGCACAAGAATCTTCTTTTTAGTCGTTTCAAAGTTGCTGATTTTTCCATGTAAAAATACCTCCTGTATATTCGATATATTCATTTACGCGGCAATTCGACGTCAAAAAACGCTGAAACCCAGTCATAGACGGGGGTTTACTGGTTTTTAGCTTTTGTAAAAAACTTTGGAGGGAAATTTGAGAAAGCTATACGCCTAAAATATCTTTATGATGTCCGATTTCCAGAAGTAAAATAATCGTTCCGCTCTCATATCTCCACAAAATGCGAATATCCATGTTCACGCTCATTTCAAAGACATCAAGGAAGCCCTGCACCTTTTTTGTTCGTAAAGATGGATAAAACGGATCCTGAACCAAGAGTTTCAGCTTTTGCATGGTTGCTCTCTGTTCAGCCTTTGAAAGCTTTTTTAAGGCTTTTTCAAACTCTTTTGTATATTTCAGATTATACATCAAGATCAAGTCCCATATCTGCGAACATGTCCTCCACGCTTGTAAATTCTTTTTGGTTTTCTGTGTCTATGTCTGCCTTTTTCAGCAGCTGTGCCAAAGCCATGAGTTTTTCCTTTGGATAGATGACAACCGGGCAGAGAAAAATGCCGCCGTCCTTTTCCATTATTTCAAATTTATCGCCCTCTGAAATTCCCAGATTCTTAATAATTTCCGCAGGAATGGTGATCTGCGATCTGCTTCTTAATTCTGCCAACATGCTTTCACCTCATTTCTGATTTTCTGAATTTCGTATATTTGTATTATATGTTTTTTTTATCATTTCTGCAAGTCTTTCAGCGAAAAAAAGAGACTTATGCCCCTTTTTTCATGCTGTCGATACTCCGGTATTCTTTTTTTATGTTATTCCCTATAGCTGAATGCCGAATTGCTTCAATTATCCCAATGTCAATTGTACTTTCAAAGTCTCGGTATGCGATATCCTCAATTTCATGCTTCAAAGTATGTTTTTTTTTATCCAATAAGATGTAAGTTTTCGATGTGTAATGCATTGTATGCATAAATGAACGCCAATAAAAAATAGAGGAATCTGCTTATAGATCGTCCAATCCGGCGCAGGAAAAAATATGGATCATCAGCTGCACCGCAGAAAAAAGAGGGAAAAAAGAGGGAAATCATAAATTCCAAGCCGAAAAAAAGCAAAATCGCTTCCACCCGTCAAACGGGTGGTTCGCTCAGGGCTATAAGCCCTTATTA
>OIWT01003562.1_pt1 | contig 14054 bp, 17 predicted proteins | sample 1587701 | NCBI WGS metagenome assembly OIWT01 (sample SAMEA3888904, study PRJEB22519) | human gut metagenome | biome: human gut; feature: human-associated habitat; material: faeces | place: Denmark | collected 2009
AACATCGACCTGATGGCGCTGCTGACGGAGGAGGACGGCTCCTCGTCCTTCAGCGCGGCGCGCCGCTCGGCCAGCAAGAGAGAGGAGGAGGACAAGAAGAAGGCGGAGAAGAAGGTGAACGAGGCGGAGGAGAAGGAGGAGGGTTCACTGACCACGACGGAGTCCAAGAAGACGGGCAAGATGGACTGGGGTCTGTACAAGTACTACTTCCGCTGCGTGGGCATCTGCCTCGTGGTCGTGATCGTTCTGTGCTACGCTCTGGCCATGGTCTGCTCCGTCACCTCCAACGCCATTCTCTCCATCTGGTCGGAGGACAAGACCTGTCTCACCGAGCCGGACAAGTGCACCGCCACTACCAATCGCTTCATTCTTCTCTACGCCGTCGCCATCATCGTGTATTCTCTCTTCACCATCGCGCGAACGCTCATGGCCGTGCCCGCGCGCATTCGCGCCGCACAGACCATCCACGACGATCTCACCAATGTCATTCTGGACGCGCCCGTGTCCTTCCACGACGTGACGCCCGTGGGCCGCATCCTGAACCGCTTCAACCGCGACATTTCATTGATCGACGACGAGATGCCGCGCAGTCTGTTGATGTTCCTCGTGCAGTTCTTCCTGCTGGTGGGCGAACTGGTCAACATTCTCTGGTCCACGCGTGGCATCATGATCCCTGTGATCATCATCGCCTTCGTCATTTACTACTTCATCCAACACAACTTCCGCCGCGCCAACACCGATATCCAGCGCATCGAGGCCGTAACGCGCTCGCCCATCTACACTGACTTCCAGTCCGTGCTGCTGGGCTCGCCCTCCATCCGCGCCTACGGCCACCAGCAGCGCTTCATCGAGGGCATCGAGAAGAAGCTGGACACCAACAACAACTGCCTGCTGATGTTCCAGTGGGCGTCTGCCTGGCTCACGGTTCGCTCCGACGCCATCGCCGCCTGCATCCAGTTCCTCACGGCCGCCATCTCCAACGTCGCCACGTCCATCATCTCGCCGGGCCTGCTGGGCAACGCGCTGTCGTCGTGTTCCGGCCTCAGCAACTTCATGAAGCAGATGGTGAAGATGCTGGCGCAGGCGGAGGCGCAGATGAACTCCGTGGAGCGTGTGAAGGAGTACATCGACAACGTGAAGCCCGAGCCGCCCATGATCACGGAGGTGCGACCGCCGGAGGGCTGGCCGAGCGAGGGCAAGATCGAGTTCAAGGACGCGAAGCTGCGTTACCGCGACGGCCCGCTGGTGATGAAGGGCGTGAACCTGACGGTGGAGCCGCACGAGAAGGTGGGCGTGGTGGGCCGCACGGGCGCGGGCAAGTCGACGATGATGATCGCGCTGTTCCGCATCACGGATCTGTGCGAGGGCTCCATCGCCATCGACGGCATCGACCTGGCGACGCTGGGGCTGGAGGACGTGCGGCGCGCGCTGTGCATCATCCCGCAGGACCCCGTGCTGTTCTCGGCGTCGGTGCGGTTCAACCTGGACCCGTTCAACGAGGCGAGCGACGAGGACATTTGGAGCGTGCTGGAGCAGGTGGAGCTGAAGGACGCGATCGAGCGGCTGCCGCGGGGCCTGGACGACGACGTGCAGGAGGGCGGGTCGAACTTCAGCGTGGGCGAGCGGCAGCTGATCTGCATGGCGCGCGCGCTGCTGAAGCACCCGAAGATCCTGATCATGGACGAGGCGACGGCGTCGCTGGACAACGAGACGGACACGCACCTGCAGCACATGATTCGCAAGCAGTTCGCGACGTGCACGGGGCTGACCATCGCGCATCGACTGAACACCATCATGGATGCGCATCGCGTGTGCGTGATGGACAAGGGCGTGGTGGCGGAGTACGACACGCCCGCGAACCTGCTGCGGAAGGAGGGCGGTATCTTTAGAGGCATGGTGATTGCCGCGAACGACCCGACGCTGTTCGACATGGTGCCTGGCTGTGAGGACATGAAGGAGTTGCTGAAGGAGGATGTGCCGATGAAAGAGTAGTTGATGTTGTTTGTTGCAATCCTGAAAGGGTTTTTGTTTGCGAGGTGAGAGTGGGTTGCCTTTCACGGAAACGAGTCACATACAAATCCCCATGCTCTCCGCCACCACAAAGGACAACGAATCCATAAAGCGCCGCTGCGTTCTCATCAAGCCCAATGAGGAAATGGAGGAAGTTCTGGTCTGTTTGGCGGACAAGAAGGCTGTGAAGAAGATAGTCGGTAAGGAAGTGGAGTACAAGGGAGAGATGCAGAACCAGAATATCGGCATTCTCGGGTGAGCTCGTCCCTGCAATCTCACTCCTAGGGCAAAGGAGACGGAGGGTTTGCAGAAGAATGAACTCGGCTTTGAGCTGAATCCCCCCTGTGATAGTCTATATGGAAATCTACTGGCGTTTCTGATCGGCGAGAACGAAAAGCCGATCGACTTGAGTATATCGCACTTCCGCCGCAGCCGCAAGACGCTGAGGAAGCGACAGAATCCCACAGTGAAGGAGGAGGAGCCGGAGGAAAAGAAGGCGGAGGGCAAGAACGAAAGTGGATCGCTGGAGGTGTACGTGGAAGGCCTTCCCTACGAAACGACGGAGGAGCAAGTGCGGTCCTTCTTCGAGGATTGCGGCGACGTGGTGGAGCTGCGCATGCCTCGGTCGCCTTTCCTTCTCCAGTTCACACATAGCTACCAGGACAGTGGAAGATGCAGAGGGTACTGCTTCATCCGCTTTGATTCGTCCGATGCTGTGAGCAAGGCGCTCGAGAAGGACAAGGCGACGCTCGGCACGCGCTACATTACCGTGTCTCTCCCCAATGAGCGTTCTGACGCGATTCCGATTGGCGGGAAGGACACGGTGGTGCCGCTGGACTGCCGCAGCATTTTCGTGAAGAACATCCCCTACGAGACGGACGAGGAGGCGATCAAGAACCTGTTCATGTGGCATTGCCTGTTCCCTCTCACTCCTAGGCGTTTCGGAAAGATCAGTGCCGTGCGCATTCCCCGCTGGAACGACACGGGCCGCCAGAAGGGCCTGTGCTACGTGGACTACCTGAAGAACCAGAGCGTGAAGCTGGCAGTGGCGCAGAGCGGGAAGGTGGAGCTGGGCGGGCGCAAGCTGCTGATCGACGTGGAGACGGGCAAGCCGCGCAGCTCGTTCCGCACGCCCGAGGGCAGGCTGTGGAAGAACGAGAAGGAGAACGCGAAGCGTAGAAAGCTGTGAGTTGTTTAGTGTGTGTTTGTTGCTTCAATCGTCATTGACGGAGTGTGAAGTGTTTAGGAATTGCAGAGGTTTCTTTAGCGTGTTGTTGGTATTCTGATAGTATTCAAAGGACTCCCGTAGAACAATTAATGCTGATTTGCAGAAATCTCATTAAACACCCGCAAAACACGCACAAAACACGCACAAAGTGATGAACGTGAATAACAAACACCCCAATTATACACCATATACTTGGAGGTGGAGGAGAACTTCTGGTACCCCTTGATCACCTTGTCGATCGCCTTCAAAAAGTCCTCCTCCGTCACCGCCTTGCGCCGCGCGCGGATGGCGAACATGCCCGCCTCCGTGCACACGCTGCGGATCTCCGCGCCCGTGGTGTTGGGACACAGCCGCGCCAGCAGCTCGAAGCGAATGCCGCGCTCGCACGTCATGGGCCGCGAGTGGATCTTGAAGATCTCCGTGCGGCCCTCCAGGTCCGGCAGCCCGAACTCCACCTTGCGGTCCAGCCGCCCGGGCCGCTTCAGCGCGGGATCCAGCGTGTCGGGCCGGTTGGTCGCCATCAGCACCTTGATGTTGCCGCGCGCGTCGAAGCCGTCCAGCTGGTTCACCAGCTCCAGCATCGTGTTCTGCACGTCCGTGTCGCCGCTGTCGCCGTCGCCGTCGAAGCGCGTCCCGCCGATGCTGTCCACCTCGTCGAAGAAAATCTACCCCTCACGCCCCCCGTTTTTGCTGCCCACGATGCACGCCTTCTTGCTGCGCGCCAGCTGGAACAGCTCGCGCACGATGCGCGCGCCCTCGCCCACATACTTCTGCACCAGCTCGCTGCCCAGCACGCGGATGAACGTCGCGTCCGTGCGGTTCGCCACCGCGCGCGCCGACAGCGTCTTGCCCGTGCCCGGCGGGCCGTACAGCAACACACCCTTGGGCGGGTCGATGCCCAGATCCGTGAAGCGCTCGGGATGCAGGAGGGGTGTCTCGACCACCTCGCGCAGCTCCTTCAGCGCGTCGGCGCAGCCGCCCACGTCGTCGTACGTGACGTCCGGCTTGTCCTCGACCTCCATCGTCGACACGGATGCGTCGATGCTGTTGTCGAGCGCTTTCTAGAGTGAAGCGGAAGAGTGGAAGGTACGGCGATGCTGTAGTGCTCCTGGGAGATGGCTACGCGCTTCCCCACATCGATATCCACTTCGGACACGTTCTTCTCGAGGCCCGAGACGAATCGGGCGTACTGCGGGACCTGGACGACGAACGCCTTGTCTCCTTTATCTGTGGTGAGGGACTGGACACACTGTGCGATCTACAGTTTACGCGGAGAAGGCACACCGACCATATACGTCTTTTCGTTGACTCTCTTCTTATCCTGTGCTAGATTCCACTGACTCATAGGCGCAAGACCCGTATCACTCTCCTTTGCGCCTATTCGAATGAGGGCACTGAAAGGAAACGCTTACCTACGGCCTGGATGACTTCCGATTCCAAATCCTTGATTTTCTTCTCCATCTCCTGAATCTCCAGAACGTAGGGACCCATCTGCGTATTACGAGCCATTTGCCTGCCCAAACATATTTCTTCATTTCCGTCACTTCAGACTCCTCCAAGGGTTGCTGGGACGCATCTTCCTTCGGGACTTCCTTGTTCGCGTTTTCCACTTCCATAACGACAGAACAAAGAGTGGAGAATCTACAGAGTAACACGAAGACGACTCTCGTTTCCTACCTCTTTCAGTTTTTGGGTTTTCCTTCGACGCAGTTAGGACGAAACTCCCATCATTGTATTGGATAGTGCTCCCATTTGTGCACACGCTTTCAATTGCTATGTAGATAGGGTGGACAGGAGGGAGGAAGGAAGAGTGACCTAATCCTTGATTCTCTCTTCCTTCTTTGGTTTTCTCTTTGATTTCAATATGCGTTATCTTTCACATTCCTTTAACAACCCCAAATGCTATGGCAAGCAGAATCAAAGAAAGGAGCCAAACACCCTCAAATGCATCTCCATCACACTAGACAAATTAGCTGCTTCACGGGGAAGAAGAAGTGTGCAAACCACATTCCATTTTCTCAAGCACTCTTTCTGTGTTGGATTGTGCGAAATGATGAACCTCGATATTACGGGCGATGCTAGGAAGCAGAATGTCTTCACGACTGTCTATCTCAAGCGCTTCTTCAGCCTGCGCCAAATGGATCTGGATTACACATTTACCCAAATGCTGCAAATCTGTCTGTCGCCGAGTAAAGTGTAAGGGCGCTGGAGAAGAGCATGAAGTGTAGGTACAAGATGACGGCGTGGAGAAAGCGTGCGAAATGAGGAATGGGTGTAAGTGGTAGAAACGAAGAACCAATGGGCCCGCGATGACCCTTCTTTCATCGTCATCACGTACTTCTTCCTGATTGTGATTGCATCTATCATACTTAACGTGTAGGTCATTTGCATTGCCTACTGTTTTGCCGTGCGCCCTCTCTGCGCCAGCTGTGTGATGTAGCTGCTTTCCTCTTGCTTTAGGGTAGTCAAACCGTGCTGCAGACTGTGTTTTACTCGCTCCTGGCGGGCCTCGTGATTGCCACCATCACGTGGTACGTGTCGAACCACTACATGCGTATTCAGCGCCCCCATAGGTGATAGAAACAAGCGACAATAAGGATTAGCCCCGAGCAGTCGGTGGAGTGGCTGTACGCGCTGGACATCCACTTCAACTCGTTCTTCCCCGTGCTGCTCATCCTGGGCGTGCTGCAGTACATCTTCCTGCCCTTCCTGGTGCGCACGACCTGGCTGCCCACGCTCTGCGCCGATCTCCTGTTTGCCGCCGCGATCACCGCCTACTCCTTCATCACCTTCATGGGTTATATGTGTAAGCGGCAACTGCTGGGTTGGACCCTAGATCTGCCCTTCATCAAGACGCCATTCGTCATTCTGGTGGTGGGCGGCTGCGTCGTGTGCGTCGTTCTGTGTCTGATGCTCTTCGGAGTGAACATCACGGAGTGGTGGATTCGGCAGTACTTCTCTCGGATGTAATTGTAGTATAGCGCCTGTTTGTCCCAAACACCCGATAGATCGTCAAAAAATCCCGTGTCCTTCTTTTCCACCTTCTGGCGCTTCAAGTTCTTCGCCGGGATGGGTTTCTCCCTCCGCTTCTTGGAATCGGCCTTGGACTCCTTGGGAGCGTCCTCCTCCTCCGATTCGTCACTGTCACTGCTGTCCTTCTCCTCCTTCTCACTCTCTTCGCCATCATCCTCCAAGATCGACATGTCGAACAGTCTCACCACATTATCGTGCGAGCACGTGGCAATGAACTTCTTCTCGAAGGTCCACTACGCCTCACCGCATTCCATCTTCACCACCTCCATCTTCTCCACGGGGAATTCGTGCATGCCCACCACGCCCAGGAACAGGTTCGGCATCACCTGTACGACGCGCAGCACGCCGTCGTCGCTGCCCGTGCAGATGGTGTCCTCGTCCACCTTTAGCATGCCGTCGATGCTCTCCGGGTGGCCCGTGATGCGGTCCGTGATCTCCTCCTCGTCGTCCCATCGGTAGATGTTCACCACGCCCTCCTGCGTGCCCGCGCACACGAACTCGCCGCGCTTCACCACGCAGCAGGATAGCAGCTCGTCGTTGCACGTGGTCGTCTGGTACACGATCTCGCGGTCCTTCACCGAGATGAACGACAGCGAGCCGTCCGCGCTCGCCACCACCACGCTCTCGCGAGAGGGGCAGTAGTCGAAGTCCGAGATGTAGTCCTGGTGCTTCTCGAACGTCTCCACCGTCGTCTTCCCGGGAATCGGGTTCCACAACTACCCATCACGACATGCACCAGATGCCACCTTTACGACTCCATTCTCGTCTCCCGAGAAAAAGGACTTGTCGTCCACGCAGAAGACGCGCGAAATCTCCGCAGAGTGCATCACTTTGTCGTCACAGCGCCAGAGCTCCTTTCCTACTCCTTATCCATCTTCGGAAACGCCACCCTCAACGGAGAGAAGGAGCGTGCGCCCGTCCTCGCATCCGCAGAAGAGTTTTGTCGCATTTGGGTTAAACGTCACGCAGCGTATTTCAGAGTGATCGACGCGAATGGTTCTCACCAACGTGTCCTTCTTGTCGTCGAAGGAGTGTCTATTCCATCAGCCATGCTGCGCGCACCGAACATTTCAACCGACCCGTCCACAATCGCCACGGCAATGAGGTTGGAGCACTTGGAGAGCGAAATGTCCATGATCTGCAAGTGATGCGGAGGGAGAGGCAATACATCGTCTGCGCATTTAATTTCAAACGGTGGTGTGTCCATCCTTTCGGGGAGGTGATATTGATTCGAGGCGGGATGATTTGTGTCCATGCTATTCCCCCTTCGCCAGCCGTTGTTGCTTCGAACGGTGGCATGTTTGTGGGGACAACTGGAGAGATCCTTCGGGCGGTCTTTCTTGTTAGTCAAAATCGGCGGGATTTGCGGCAGATCAAACGGGTGGTGTGCTAAAACGAGAATGGTTGCCATATTTCAAAGAAAAAGTCGAGCCATTTTGTTCGAAGCACATTGTTGCGTGCTTATCCATTACGACTTCGCGATTCGAAACGACAATTGCTGGTGAGAGAAGTGAGAATGACCCAACGGCGCTGATTTTTAGTTCTATCTGTAAATGAGCACTCATTATGTTTTTCGACACCATCGCGCCAAGCGAAGTGCGAGTTCGGAGGAAGGAAGTGATGTCTCCCCCTTCACTCCTTCTCCGGTATGTTCATTCGCGGTCTCCCGTGACTGTCTAGATGGCCGATGAGGGTAACAACCAGAAGGGGGGTGTTTGTCAAATTGTGGGGAACACGTCCTTCGTTTCGCGCGCCCGCCTGTCGCATCCTGCTCGGACGGACAAGCAGCTGACGCCGTTGATGATAGCCGCCAGAAAAGGTGACCTAGCCGCATTGAAGGTGGCCCTGCTGGGAAGCGCGGATGTAAACGAGCAGGACGCGCACGGCCTCACGGCGCTCTTCCACGGGGTGTACAGCCGGAACGTGGAGGTGGTGTGCTCGCTGCTGCAGGCGGGCTGCAGCGTGCGGGTGCAAGCCTCGTGCGGCATCACCATCCTCATGTACGCGGTGCTGCACGGCAACGCGGCCTGCCTCGCCGTGCTGTGCGAGGCCTCCCACCCGCCGCACGCGTCGCCGTCGCCGACGCGCAGCCTGGTGAACGTGCAGGACACGGAGGGCGTGACGGCGCTGATGCTGGCGTGCAAGACGGGCTCCGCGGCCTGCGCGCGCATCCTGCTGGATCACGGCGCGGACGCGAACCTGTACAGCTTCGCGGGCGAGTCGGCGCTGAGCTACGCGCTGATGCACAACGCGGTGGCCTGCGTGCAGGAGCTGGTGAGCCGCGCGCGCTTCCTGGATGCGCGTTCCAAGCGGCACCCGAACGGCGCGCTGTACTCGGCGGCGCAGCTGGGCGAGGGCGAGATCGTGCACGTGCTGTGCTGCCAGCGCGCGTACCTGCAGCAGTTCGTGGCGGAGGTGGCGGCGAGTCCCGCGCGCCCGGTGGAGGTGGCGGTGGAGGTGGCGCTGCGCGAGGACATCCCGCGGCTGAGCGAGGCGCGGCGCAGCGAGCTGGGCGCGGTGTGCATCCAGCAGGCGTTCCACTGTCTGCGCGTGCTGCTGGAGGTGGCGCAGGGGCGGCCGGTGGGCCAGGCGGTGGGCCAGGCGGTGAGCCCGTCGGGGCTGGCGGAGTGCGCGAAGTGGTGCATCAAGGGGGGCAAGGGGCTGACGCGCAAGCAGGCGCTGGTGCAGCTGAACCCGCTCTGGGAGCGCATCGAGATGATGACAGACCGCCAGCGCCAGGCCTTCGAGAAGGGCTGCCATAAGGGGGCGTCACTCAGTCGTCCGTTGGAGGGGCAGTTGAGTGATCGGTTGGAGCATCAGTTGGAGGGTCGCTTGGAGGGACGCTTGGAGGGTCGCTTGGAGGGCCGCTTGGAGGGCCGCTTGGAGGGCCGCTTGGAGGGTCGCTTGGAAGGCGATGGAGAGAGCCGGACGGAGGCGGAGTCGCGCGACGAGAGCTGGAACGAGACGGCACACAGCAGCTCCGACGGCTCCGACGGCTCCGACGGCTCCGACGAGGCCTCCAGCCGCTCCACGAGCCGCTCCGCCAGCCCCACGACGAGCCCGTCGCCGCGCAGCTCGAGCGCGGGCGCGTTCGCGGAGGAGAAGGTCGACGCGATCAAGCCGACGTGGGCGACGCGCCTGCTGCTGTCCTTCATCGAGATCTACGCGCTGAACTACTACAGTCTGCCCTCCGACGACGACAAGGCCGACGCAATCAATCGGCTGCAGTCGATGGAGACGCTGCACCCGCGGCTAATCGCGTTTTTCTCGAAGAACAAACACTTCTTATGGTGGGCGAGGGAGGCGGGCGTGACGTGTAGTAGTCTGGTGAGCTCCGACCCCAGAGTGTACAACCTGCTTCACTTTTTCAAACACTCGTTCAATCTCTACCTACAGAATGATTAAGCTATTCTTTTTCGTTCCCTGTGTTTGTTCAAGAGGCTGGAGAGAGCACATGCGTGCGCTGCCGTTTGCCCTGTGTATTCTCCTTCAATTCGTCTGTAAGCCGATAATGTTCGGGTAAACGCTAGATTCGAAAATCACCATCCACATCGATGGCGTATACGGTGCTACTGTCGTTGCACACATCGAGGGCGTGCACTCTGCGCAGATTGCCTACTTTGCGAACAGCGATGAGACGCTGGACTACGCTACCGCGAAAGATAAGATGAGGTCCTTTGGTAGCGTTCTTGCCAACGACGCGTTTTTCATCCGATTTCCCCTGCTGCAAGAGTCAACATCGGTGTTTCTGGCCATCGCTGCGACTTCGTACTCTTCGAGTATCCCCGCCTTTTTGAACTATCCCATTCCTCTCGAGTCCATTCAGTGTAACTCGCAGAAACTGTCTTTCGGCCCCCTATCGGATCTCCAGGACTCTTGCGTGGAGGTAAGCGTGGAGGTGGACGGGGAGGGCGATGTCTACTTGTTGGGCGATTCTCGGCAAAACGCTCCCCTCGCCCGTACCATCGTGAATGAAGGCGTCTTCCTTGGGCAGTTGTTCCTGATTCGCTTGGTCACACATAGCCACAAGCACGACTCTGTCAAGACGATCTACTGCCGCTTCGCGGAAGGGGAGCCACAAAGTCTGTTTGTCACGCTCGTGAACGGAAAGTGCATGCACGACCCCGTGCGCAAGGATTTCTCCATCCCCCGTAATGGCTCTCCATTCCGCTGATCTGCCAGACTACCTCAACGACTACAAGTGGAGCCGCTCCGCCATGAAGCAGTGGCAGGAGAGAACGCGTCGTACTCTCTCCCTCGCTCCCTCATCCACAGTCATTCCCCAGAACATCGGAATCAAGTATCGTCGGTACTCTGCGGGTTAGGGTGAGATCACTGGGTGAGATGTAGTGACCGTTGCGCCGTCCGCCATTCATTTGCCAACCACCGCGGGGGATGTGCTGAAGTCCTCCACGGTGGAGGCGCGGAAGCTGTTCAACGAGCTGACTTCGCGCAACGGTTGGAGTGCTTCTGCCAAATGATCCATAGAAGTGCAGCCGGCGGAAATGGAGCCCGAGTTGTTCTCCATCACTTGGATGGAGGGATATATCCACGAGGGACGGTTTTTCGGGTGGGTATTTGTGCAGGGAGAGGGGTCGTTGTTCGTGCTGGTCGCAAAGCCGAGAGATGCCGTGACAGTGTGGGATGTGGTGCGCCACGGGAACAACGTAGTGCCTAGGGAAGGCATTCACCATAGGTGGGATACTTTGATGAGGAGGCGGTGGACATTTCCATCCCCGGTCTGGAATCCGGCATGTACACCATCCATGCTGCTCTGCTCTACGGAGAGGAGTGTTTTGGTCCATTCTCTACAACCATCTAGTGTGTGCTGTTTGTTTGAGCGCAGACATTCACAATGAGATTGTCACTTCATGCCTTATTCATACGCATTTCCCTTTTCCCCTTCTTCCGACATGAGTCCCATGAGTGCGGGGAGCAACGATCCGAGTGGAGGGCGATGGAGACCGAGAGAGGAGGGTCAAAACAACACAACCGTGCAAGACATGCGAATCGAGCAGAAAAGACTCCGATTTTTGGCACCCGACGCAACAGAACAATGATCATAATCTTTTGAATAATGAGTTCTGTGATCGGAATTGATGTGGGTTTCAGTTCTCAGTACGTAGCGAAGGTCATGCCCTCCTCCGCAGGCGAGGAAGACCCTACGATTGAGATTCAAGTGAATGAAAGCAAAGGGAATGACTTCAAGTGATGCTCATTTGGCAGCAATAATGGATAGATGCAGAGTGGAGTACACAAACCTGGCTCTGAACGTTGCGGACCGTTGTACCCCCTCCGTAGAATCCGCGCGGTGTTGTGTGAGGGATAGAACAGTGGCAATTACCAGACCATCGCGGACTTCACCACGGACTATTTGCGCGACACCCTCAGCGTGGATACGGAGCGCTTCTTCTCCTCCGTCTCTCTGTCGAAGAAGAACGGCATGGTCTACATGACCTTCAAGGGAAAGGAGTCGGAGAAGGAGCTGAGCGTTCCCGCCGCCTTCGGCCTGCTGTTCCTGTACGAGCACTTCAGCGTGGTCAACACCAACGGCGCGTCGAACGACTGGATGCTGACCTACACGGGCCAGGATGATTGGAAGAATGTCCTGCAGCAGCTGAAGACGCTGTACGCCGTAGCGCCGCTCTCCCCGGCTGAGCCGTAGGTTCCGACGTACTTCACCTTCGCGGACATCGCGCGCCTGCAGACGGTGCTGCGCTGCTACAACCTGCCGCCGTCCTCCTTCGTGCAGCGCTCGCTGCCCGCGGTGCTGTCGGCGTGCTACCCGCTGTGGAAGGACGCCTACGCGAAGGACAAGAACGCGAAGAAGACCTTCGCCGTGTTCGACTTCTGCTCGACCTGCACCAACGCCTATCTCGTCTCCGTGAACCACGTGCGGGCCGCACCGCCGCCTGACGCGTAGAACCACATGAAGGTGAAGTGCCACCTGCACTCGGTGGAGGCGAACGTGCGGTCGATCGAGCTGGCGCTGGCGGACGCCATCCGCAAGGCGAACCCCGAGCACCGCAAGCTTTTCCGCAACGGCGACGCGGCGCTGCACGCGCTGGAGCTGGCGCGGCAGCACCTGAAGGAGTTCTACAACGGGAGTGAGGGCGCGGGTGCGGCATGAGGCGCAGAAGTGGAGTTCGTGCGCGTGGCGGACAGCGAGGGCTTCGTGCTGGACGGGAAGCCGGTGGCGTACGACGAGAAGGTGCAGCGCAAGAGCTTCTTGAAGGAGAGCAAGAAGACGAAGGTGTTCGAGGCGTACGAGGCGCTGATCCGCAACTTCGTGGACGTGCTGCAGCAGTACAAGATCGTGGTGGACCGCGTGGTGCCGCTGGGCGACATCGTCAACCTGGCCGAGATCCACACGCCGCTGCTCAAGGCCTTCACAGGCAACGCCAGCGACAAGCGGCTCAACTCGCCCGCCAACCGCCCCGACAGTGTAGCCTACGGCACGGCGCTGCTGGAGGAGCTGATCCTGACGGGCAAGGCGGCCGTCGACCCCGCGTTCGTCAACACCATCTTCTGGCCCTCGCCCGAGCTCGCCGCCGCCAACGACGCGACGTGGAAGGTGCCGGGCACGCTGAAGATCACGCACACACACACGGACGTGAGTCCCCTGCAGGAGGTGGACGCGTCGGCGCTGGAGGCCTTCGCCGCGGAGCTGGAGGCCTTCGTGGCCACGGCGCGCGCCGAGGAGGGCACCCACGCGGCGGTGCGGGAGGAGCGCGAGAAGCTGATGGAGGAGCACCAGCGCGTGATGGGCAACCTGCGCGTGGCTCGCCGCGCCCTCGAGGCGAAGATGGCAAGTGAGAAGTCTGCTGAGGCTGAGAAGCCGGTTGAAAAGCCTGCTGAGGCTGAGAAGTCTGAGGCTGAGAAGTCTGAGGCTGAGAAGTCTGAGGCTGAGAAGCCTGTTGAGGAAGCAAAGCCTGAAGAGAAGCCTGAGGAAGCAAAGCCTGAGGAAGTGAAACCCGAAGAAGCAAAGCCCGTAGAGGAAGGGAAGAGTGACGAATTACACGCGCTGGAGATGGAGGAGGGCGAGATGGAGGAGGTGATGACGCTCATTCAGAGCGACAAGTATATGTGCACTGGCGAGGAGGCGATCAAGGCGCTGTACCAGCGGATGAAGGACTGTGACGGCCGTTTGCATACTCTTGTGGCTGGTTTGCCGGGCGTGATGTTCGAGGAGAAGGAAGAAGGTGGGATTGTGTGTGGCAAGTGAGGTGTAGTGGTGGTGGCTCCTGTGGTGGAAAAGCCGAAGAAGAAGAAGGGTGGATGCTGCAAGGGGAAGTCGGATGTCGTTCCCATGGGTCCTGTATCGTAATTACTATTTCTTTGAACAAACAGAACACACACCTACAAGACATAAGTATGGGGTTCTTCCAAGACAATCACACTACGAGCCAGGGCAATCGTCAGACAAAAACCCTGTCTTTGCGCCTAATACGGCCGCCTGCACCCACGGAGAGAGTGCAAACGTTTTGACTATAGGCAATGGAATCTGGACACACAACCTACCTCGCAGAAAGAAAAAGTGGAAATGCGGCATGGGGGATGCCCCACAGAATCGAACGCACGCAAATGCAAAGCGAAAGCAAACGAATGAAGGGAGAGGAAGAAAGAAAAGAGAAGAAGAAGACACAGGAAGTGAGTCGAACAAAAAGCAGCAATACACAATCCCTGAGAAACGACACTCTTAAGCCAGAATCTCGTAAGGCAGCACGTACACAGTCTTCACGGGCTTGGAAGGAGCGACGAAGTGAGCGGGGCGGGGCTGAGC
>OIWT01003563.1_pt1 | contig 14046 bp, 20 predicted proteins | sample 1587701 | NCBI WGS metagenome assembly OIWT01 (sample SAMEA3888904, study PRJEB22519) | human gut metagenome | biome: human gut; feature: human-associated habitat; material: faeces | place: Denmark | collected 2009
GTTTTATACCATACCACAATCCATAGAAGAAGGTACTATACGCAAGAACCAAAGTAATGATACTGATCCGTATCGGATGCTCTTTTTTATCCGGCACTGCCTTCTTCAGTGCCTCTGCCATCTGCGCTGCCGCTCTCTGCTCTATCCACATAGCAAGCTCTGCTTTTGACGGATATGTGCATTTAGTATCCGGAATCCCTGCGTAACACATCTGGCTCTCTTGAATCCCTGTCGCATCTCCTGCTGCCATTGCTGTAACCACTTTCAGGTAATAATACAACTTCAACTGTGCTGGATTGAATTTATCTATACGAATATCTGCCAGCTCCTGTGCAGCCCGTTCATAATTGTTAAGGAGTACACTCATCCGTGCCATAACCAAAAGCATCTGATTCGCTACAGCAGGGTAACGGTGATATTGCTTCTCATATAAATACCGTGCATACTCATGTCGTTCTTCCGGTGTTAACCGATAGGACTTCTTTCTATTCTGTGCCAGCATCGCAATTCGCAGACCATAAGCCAATTCCAAAATTGCAATCAGCTGGCAGATAAATGCACCAAATCCCCAGATATCCGTTGTATACCGCACATAGGTCACCAACACAATGCCTAGCATTGCCGGAATCACGATCAACCATTTTGTCCAACCTGATCTTCTCATAAAAATCTCCTGAATTGTTTTTCTGAATATAGTATATTACCGCACACACCAATCGACCATATACATATTGTGACGATGCTGTTACTTACCATAACAGTTGCTGTTTCTAAGGTCATCTATTTATAGCCTGAGAAATAACTGGTTTCCCATCTCTGTCCAACAATGGAGTCAGTCCACCTGAATACCCACATGCATGATATAAATAATTCACACCAGTTTCCTTATCCACCCATATCTCAGTAGTAGTTAATGCTCCCTGAGAATATATTTTTTCAAATCTCTCTTCTTTCGCCATTTTCAATTTCCTCCCATAATCAATTTTTCGGTTTTATAAAAAATGTTTCTCTGTTACTTTCTCGATTGTATCATGACATACAGTTCCATCTTCGGCAATCGTCGATTTTCTGATAAATCTCGAATGATGCTTTAATACTCCATAAGCATACCAGTCATGGTTGCAAAATACTTTGCAGAACTCTGCATAGCCATGTTCCTTACAGGTATCGAAATACAGACACCTGCTGATTTCATAAGTAAATCCACTATCATCATCCTGCAAAATTTCTGTCTCCCAACATACCTTTTTTTCGCCCTCCAGATCATCTACCAGAGACTGTCTCACAATCTTATAGCCATTCGGCAATAAATCGACATGCTTTTTTCTCTTTTTCCGTTACCATATTTTCTCCCAACTTGCACACTAAGTCATAATTTTCCAAACACTAAAACTTGAATTTCTATTTCTGCTGCCATGCCATTACATAGTCTTTTTCTCCAGTAGCTTCATCCAAACCGCTGTGCTGAATCTCAAATCCTTCTCTTTGATAAAAGGATATTGCCCGTGTATTTTTTTGATATACGTTCAAAAGTAATTTGCTCCGTTTGTCCTTTGCATAATTCAGCAGAACTTTACCTATACCCTGCGACTGCATTTCGTCAGAAACAAAAATACCCTCAACATATTCATCGTTTAGTCCTATAAACCCCTGTATTTCTTGATTGTGTTCATAGACATAGACGGTTGCCTGTAATAGCAGTTCTTTCACTAATTCAAAATTATTTTGCCAATATTGCGCGGGAATAAAATAATGTGCGGTTATATTGGTGTCCAACCATATATTTGCAACTTTATTTATATCTGCTTTTCGTAATTCTCTAATCATAACGGTGACTCTCCTGCAAATCCCGATTTATCGAACGAAAGCATAGCACAAAAATACAAGCCTGTCCACCTGTTTTCCTCAAAGCGTCCGCGCACGGTGTATATTCTTCGCACCTCGGCGCAAACTATCCTCTGCGCGAGGCCCGAACGTTCGCTTCGCGCGAATTTTGCAAGGAGGAATTTCTTCATGTCCGATCATACCAACAGCGGCTGCGCCTGCACCCCCAACAGAGCCATCAAATGCGAGGTCACTTCCTGCGCGAACCATTGCCAGAGTCAGTCCTACTGCGGTCTGAACGCCATTCAGGTCGGCACCCATGAGACCAACCCCACCATGGACCAGTGTACCGACTGCCAGAGCTTCCGCAAGAAGTAAGCAAAGAAGCGGCGCAGCCGCTTCTTACATAGGGAGTGGGGGACATGGAGAAGAAAACGAAGTACCGCCTCAGCGGCGTCGCCGCAGGACTTACGAACGGCATTTTCGGCGGGGGCGGCGGCATTCCGCTGCTCGTGCTGCTGACGAAATGGGCGGGCGTGGAGGAAAAGAAGGCATTCGCCACCTGCGTGGCGGTCATTTTTCCGATGTGCGCGGTGTCGGCGACGCTGTACCTGTGGCGCGCGGAGCTTTCGCTGTTGACGGCGCTGCCGTATCTCCTCGGCGGCTTTGCGGGCGGACTGGTCGGCGGACGGCTGTTCAAAAAAGTGCCGGGGCTTTGGCTGCGGCGCATTTTCGCGCTCTTTCTGCTCTATGGCGGCTGGCGCTATCTTTTCACGGGAGGCTGAGCGATGACGGACTGGCTTCTGCCCGCGCTCGCGGGCTTCGGCACGGGCATCCTCTCGGCGTGGGGCGTCGGTGGCGGGACGCTGCTGCTCCTGCTCATGACGCTCTTTCTCGGCGTCGACCAGACGCAGGCACAGGGCATCAACCTCCTCTACTTCCTGCCGACGGCGGGAATGTCGCTCCTTGAGCACAGGAAAAACGGCTATCTCGACCGCGAGGTGATGCGCGCGGCGATCCCGCTCGGGACGCTCGCGGCGCTTGCCGCGGCGTGGGCGGCGACCTCGGTCGACATCACGGTATTCCGCAGGCCGTTCGGCGTTTTCCTGCTTTGGGCGGGCGCCAATATGCTGCTGCAAAAAAAGAAATGAGACAATGCCGAACGCATTGCCTCATTTTTCATACAAAGCAGGTCTGCACGAGCAGCATATAGAGCGCTGTGCCGGCGAACAGGCTCAAAAGCATATTCCTTTTCCACCGTTGCAGCGCGGCGGTCACGGCGATGGCGATCAGCTCCGGCAGTGCGTGGTACGAGGTGAACACCGCGTCCTTGAGGCAGTAGACGAGCAGCAGCCCGATGACCGCGTAGGGTAGGACGGTGCCGAGGTAACGGATGAACGCGGGCGGCTCGCGCCCCTCGGGGAAGACGAGAAAGGGGAGAAAACGCGTCGTCATCGTGCCGAGCACGACGGCCGCGATGGTGATCACGCTCTGCGTGACGGTCATGGTCATAGGGCGGGCTCCTCCTTTTTCTGCGATTTGCTGCTCACGAGGAAGCAGACGATGATGAGCGCCATCGCGGGCAGCATGAAGCCGTCGCTGCCGAACACGGCTAGACAAAGCGCCGCGCAGCCGAGGCCGGTGAGGGCGGGGCGGTGGTCCTTGGCCTCCTCCCATTGATTGACGAACATCACGGTGAACAGCGCCGTCATGACGAATTCGATGCCGGTGGTGTCAAAGTGCAGGACCGAGCCGAGCAGCGCGCCGAGCGTCGCGCCCGCGACCCAGTAGGTCTGGTTGAGCAGGGTGACGAAGAACATGAACCAGCCGCGGTCCACGCCCTCCGGCGGGGTGACGGTGCAGTTGATGGAGAAGGTCTCGTCGCACATGCCGAAGATCAGGTAGGGCTTTTTCCAGCCCATGCCCTTGTACTTTTCCAGCATGGAGATGCCGTAGAACAGATGCCGCGCATTGACCATCAGCGTCAGAAGAAAGGCGTGCAGCGGCGCGTAGGCCGAGAGCAGAAGCTCCACCGCGACAAACTCCATCGAGCCGGCGAAGATGAAGGCGCTCATGGCCATCGGGTAAAAGACGGAAAAGCCGCGGCTGCGCATCAGAAAGCCATAGGACATGGCGATGAACAAAAAGCCGATGCAAATGGGCAGGGAATAGGGCAGCGCGGCGCGGAATGCTTTCTTTTTCATGGGTGCTCCTTTGTGAAAATCCTACAAATGCGATAGGGAATAAGACGACGATGGCATTTTACGCCTGCGTAAAAATTTTGTCAAGCCATTCGTGCAATTTGACGAAAGAGAAGGGAGAAGTCTCATTTCTGAGACTTCTCCTTCTTGGCTTTCAGCTTGTTTTCGATGGCGCGCATCCCCTTGTAGCACACCGCCGAGACGACGGCAAGCAGGATCATCGCCGCGGGAAATTGCTTGTTCTTTTTCATGCTCTCCTCATTTTTTCGCTTCGAGTGTGACGGAAACGGTCAGGTATTCCCCGCCGCGGCAGACCTTGAGGATCATTTCCTCGCCTGCGGCGTGGCGGTGGCGCACGCGCAGCAGATCGTTGGAGGTCTCGACGCGCACGCCGTCGGCCTCGTAAATGAGGTCGTCTACCTCCAGTCCGGCCTTGTCGCCGGGACCGTTGAGATCGACCGTGTAAACACGGGCGGCCTGCTGCCCATCGGGCAGATAGGCGGGCGTGCGGTCGACCGAGATGCCGAGCACCGGCTCGCCCTGCACCTCGCCGCAGCGGAGGATGTCGTTGACAATGTAGGCGCTTGAGGCGATGGGAATGGCGAAGCCAAGCCCCTCGACGCTCGCGGTGGACCAGCGGTCCATGCCCATCTTCATCACGTTGATGCCGATGACCTGCCCGTATCGGTTGATGAGCGGGCCGCCGGAGTTGCCGTTGTTGAGCGCGGCGTTGGTCTGGATGAGCGTCATGGTCACGCCGTCTACATCCACGTCGCGGTTGATGGCGGACACGATGCCGTCGGTCAGCGTGCCGCGCAGCTCCACGCCGAGCGGGTTGCCGATGGCGTAGACCGGGTCGCCGACGCTCAGGGCGTCGGAGTCGCCGAACTCCGCGGCGGGAAGCCCCTGTGCCGCGCGGCCGTCGGTGTCCTGCGCCTTGATGACGGCAAGATCCTGCTCCGCATCGTAGCCGACGAGGGCGGCGTCGAAGATCGAGCCGTCCGCAAGGGCGACGTAGCAGCTCGTGCCGCCGGCAATGACGTGCGCGTTGGTGATGATGTAGCCGTCCTCCGTCAGGATGACGCCGGTGCCGACGGACGCGCCGCGCGGCAGCTCGGTCACCACCGTGACGGTGGAGGGATTGACCCTCCGGTAGATCTCCTGAATGGTCAGCGCGTCGCCGTGACCGTCCGCGTAGACAAGGCGTACGCCGTCGTCCGCCGATACGACCGGCAGCTCCGGCTCGGCGCTCTCGTCAAGCTCGCCATAGTAATAATAGTAGTCGGGATCGTCATAGTAGTCGCCGTGATCGCCGCCGTAGAAGCGGTCCGGCAGCAGGCCGAACCACCAGGCGGCGTACAGCCCACCGGCGAGAACGAGGACCGCGGCCAGACAGATAAGGAAAATTTTCAGCCCACGGTGTCCCTTGCGGCGCGTTTTGGCGGGCGGCTCCTGCGCGGCGGTTTCCGGCTTTCTGCCGGGCAGCGGGCGGTCCTGCACATAGTAAGCAACGTAGGGCTTCGGCTCGGCGACGTACTCGAGCGTGACCTCGTTGGGCTCGCGCTGCGGAATGAAGTTGTCAGACGGATACTGCTCCATGTAAAAGCTCCTGTGTTACGGCTGTGGGGCAAGCGAATTGGCGAGCGAGAGCGTGAAGGCGAAGGTCGTCAGGCCGTTTTCGCTCGTGACGGCGATGTGCTCGTGGTGCTGCTCCAAAATGGTCTTGACGATGTAGAGCCCGAGGCCCACGCCGTCCTTATCCTCGCTGCGGGACTTGTCGCTCTTGTGGAAGCGCTCGAAGAGCAGCGGGATCTCCTCGGCGGGGATGGTGTCGCCCTCGTTGCGCACGGAGACGACGGCCCTGCCGTTCGTCACCGCGAGACCGAGGTAGAGCGTCGAGCCCGCGCGGGCGAACTTTGTCGCGTTCTCCAGCAGGTTGTAGATGACCTGCGTGATGAGGTCGTTGTCGCCGAGCACGGTGACCGGCTCGTCGGGGATGTCGGCCTCCACGTCCAGCCCACGGTCGGTGATCTTCTTTTCCATTGAAATAAGCACCCGCCGCATGCTCTCGCACACGTCGAAGGGCGCCTTGCTGCGCATCACGTCGCGCGACTGAAGCTGCGAGACCTCGAGCATCCGGCGCACGAGACGGCTCAGCCGCCGGCTCTCGTCGGAGATGATGTGCAGATATTCCTTCTCCTTCTCCGGCGGGATGGTCCCGTCGAGGATGCCGTCGGTGTAGCCCGCAATGCTTGTCATCGGCGTTTTCAGCTCATGCGAGATGTTCGCGATGAACTCGCGGCGCTGGCGCTCGGTCTCCTGCAAAGAGTCCGCCATCGCGTTGAAGGCGCTTGCCAGCTCGCCGATCTCGCCCGCGCCGTAGTCGTGCATCCGGGTGTCGAAATTGCCCTCGGCAAAGGCGCGCGTAGCAGCCGCCATCTCACGGATGGGGCGCGACTGACGCATACTCACCCACGCCGAAGCGACGAAGGAGAGCAGCAGCACGATGACGCTCGTCATCAGGAACATGGCGAAAAACGCGCGCCACATCGTCGTCAGCCGGCCTGTCTCGGTCACGGCGAACACCGCGCCGACCGTCCAGATGTCGGACTCGATCGGCACGCCGACAACGAAGCGCTTGCTCTCGTAGATGCCGCCGAGCGTCGTGCGCGCGCTGTAACGCTCGCCGGAGAGCGCAGTCTCCATCACGTCGGACGGCACGGTGAGCACATGGTCGACCAGATTTTCGTCCGTCGTCAGCAGGACGCTGCCCTCGGTGCTGCACACGAGGAAGTCCACGTCGGTCATCGACGCGGCAACGCCCGCCATCTCGCGCATATCGCGCACATCGCCGCTCGAGGCGTAGGACGCGACCAGCCGCGCGACAACGCTTGCCTTCTGCGCCATCTCGTCGCTGCGCTCATCCGCCGCGTAGGCGTAGCTGAGCGCGAAGAACGACGCGCCGAGCAGCGCGAGCGTCAGCATGACGATGCTCGCGGTCAGGGCGAAATTCTGCCAGTAGATCGTCCGGAACTTCTGCGGAAGTTCCCATCTCTTGCCCTTCATTACTTCTTCACTTCAAACTTGTAGCCCACGCCCCAGACGGTCTTGAGCTCCCATTGGTCGGAGACGTTCTCCACCTTTTCGCGCAGACGCTTGATGTGAACGTCCACGGTGCGGCTGTCGCCGAAGTAGTCGAAGCCCCACACCTCGTCGAGCAGCTGATTGCGCGTGTAGACGCGGTTGGGCGTTGCGGCCAGATGATAGAGCAGCTCCAGCTCCTTGGGCGGTGTGTCGATCTTCTTGCCGTCCACGATCAGCTCGTAGGAGTCAAGGTCGATGATGAGCTTATCGAACACGAGACGCTTTTTCGTGTCCTCGGGGATCTCCGTGCGGCGGAGCACGGCGTTGATGCGCGCGATGAGCTCCTTCATCTCAAAGGGCTTGACGAGGTAATCGTCCGCGCCCATCTCGAGACCGTGGATGCGGTCGTTGACCTCTCCCTTGGCGGTGAGCATGATGATGGGGCACTTTGAGGTCTCGCGGATCTTGGCGCACACGCCCCAGCCGTCGAGCACGGGCAGCATCACGTCAAGCAGCACGAGGTCAGGCTCTCTGGCCTTGAATTCCTCCACAGCCTTGCCGCCGTCCGCGGCGATGCGGACCTCAAAGCCCTCCTTTTCAAGATACATCCGAATGAGGTCGGAAATGTTGTTGTCGTCTTCTACCACAAGGATGTTGCGCGCCATGGCAGATCCCTCCGTTTATCAGTTATCTTTGGAATGTTCTTATTATAATCGGTTTTCCGCGCTTTTCCTGAACATTTTGTAAAGGTTTGATCAGGCCGTGACCTCGTTCAGCGCCGCGATCGTGCAGTTCTCCGCGCGCAGGCGGCTGAGAGCCGTGCCGAGCGCGGAGGACACCCCGCTCTCCGCGCCGAGGTAGAGCCGCACGCTGGTGGAGCGGCCGGCCCATTTGAGCGCGGTGTCTGCCCAGTGTGTGCCGCTGCGCGTAAAGTCGGACGTGTTGATCGTGATGGGACAGTAGCCTGCCCCGACGACCGCCGCGCGCAGCGTCCGGTCGGCGCTTTCGAGATAGACGAGCCGCGTGCGCAGGCTTGCGGCGCGCCACAGCGCGTCGTTGCCCCGTTCGATCTGTGCGAGCGCCTCATCGGCGGTCGCCGCGTCGATGCGCAGCGCGACGGCGTTTCCCGTTGCGGCAGCGCGGCGCACGCCGTCGCCCGCGCTTTCCAGCAGCTCGGGCGTGAGGAGCAGCGTCGCATGGCTCTGATAATTTTCAAGCGTGGAGAGAAGCTGCGTGAGCATGGACCCGTTTGCTGCGGGCAGCAGCAGATAGACGGTCAGATCGTCGCGGCGCACAGGCGTTTCGACCTGCGCGGGCGTTTCGTTTTCCCGCTCAGCGGCAGCGTGCGCGCGCTCGTACTGCGCGTAGCGCTTCTGAATGGGGTCGGTCGCCGCGTCGATGAAGTATTCGTCCGAAAGCACGGCGTTGTCGTCGCGGATGCGCAGCAGATAGCCGTAGGCGATCTTCGTGCTGGAATATTTGAGGTCAAACATCTTGGCGAGCGCCGTGATGGGGAAGAACACCATGCCGCTGCGGACGATGGGCGAGCCGGCGTATTGCTCGCCGGTGCGGTTATTCTCCATCGTGCCGGCGGTCAGGTCACAGTAGAGCACGCGCTGCCCCTTGTAGAGGATGGCGACGGACTTTTCCTGGTTGTACGAGTAGCGGATGCCGAGGTCGTCCGGCCCGTCCACCGTCGCACCGGCGACATAGAGCAAGCCGTTCTGCCAGAACGGCATCGTTTCGTCGCTCAGGTCGCACATACGGTCGTTCACGGCGGTGAAGTACAGCGTCGGCGCGGCAGAGGCGCGCGGCGGCAGCAGCGTGCAGAGCATCAGCACGCTGAGCAGCAGGCTCAGCAGCCGTTTTCCTCGCGTCATCTACCGCACCTCCCATGACTCAATAATCTTCTATATTATAGTATAACAAATCCGCGCGGCCTTTGCAATCCCTTATCCCGCCCACTGTACGACCTGCGCGCCGGTAAAGTAGTGCTCTAAGATCTCCTCGCAGGAATAGCCCTCCTTCGCCATCGCGTTCGCGCCGTACTGGCTCATGCCGACGCCGTGACCGTAGCCGGTGACGTGGAAGGTCAGCGTGTCGCCGCTGACCTCGACCGTGAAGGACGGTGAGCGCAGGCCGAGGATGGTGCGCAGCTCGTTGCCGCGCACCGTCACGCCGCCGACACGCAGCGTGGAGACAAAGCCCGCGTCGTTGCGCGTGATGTCCGTGAGGAAGCTGCCCGCGTCCCCGTTGAGCTTTGCCGCAGGGTAGACCGCAAGAAAGCGGTCGCGGAATTCCTGCGCGGTAAAGGTCACGACGGAGTAGTAATTCGGCACGAGGGAATCGTCCTCGGGGCTGTCCACGCTCTGAAGATAGGGCAGGTCGGTCTGCCAGACCTCGCCCGCGCCCTGCGTGTGTCCGGCGGCGGAGGAGAAAAAGACCGCCAGCACCGGCTCGCCGTCGTAGACGATCACCTCGCCGTCCGTCTCCGCCACGGCCCGCGCGAGCTTTTCCTCGTAGTAGAGCGCTCCAGCGCCCCATCCGGCCGCCGCATCCTCGGCGGTCTCGTAGGCCTTGCAGCAGGTGATGTCGTCGCAGGCGTCCGCGTCGGGATGGCGCGCAATGGCGCCCTGCGCCATCTTGTGCAGCGTGTAGGTCCGCGCGGCGACCGCCTGCGCCTTGAGCGCCTCAAGCTCGAACGAGGCGGGCATCTCCGCGCGCAGCACGCCGAGGAGGTATTCGTCCATCGTCATCTCCTCGACCGCGCCGCCGTGCAGCACGCGCAGCGTGCGCGTATGGTCGGGCACCGCGGCATCGGGACGCCGCACCTCGCCGGACGGCTCCGGCTCGTCCGACGCTTGCCGCGCGGGCGCGAAGCGCCACGCGAGGAGAAAGAGAAGGGCGATCAGCAATAGGCTGATGCGCAGGGCGTTTTTCATGTTGAAGCTCCTCCTTTGCAGGCTGTTTCTCATTTACTATATGAGGGGCTGTCCCGAGGATAGACCGCGGCGCGAAATGCGTGGACAAATCGCCTCCGCCGTGCTACAATAGCGTCGATCGGATATTTTACCGGAAAGGACGATGCCCTGTATGAAGACCTCCGACCGCCTTGCGACGATCCTTTTTCTCCTTGCCGCGCCCGCCGCGCGGTTTTTGGAGCTGAAAAACAATTATGACCCGGCCGGTCTGCCGACCGGCGGCTTTCCGTACCTGCCCGCCGTGCTGGCCGCGGCGGCGGTCGTGTTCCTGCTTTCGGCGCGCGGGCTGCCCGCGCGGGACGCGGTCACGGCGGACTTCGGCGGTATTTTCCGCTTTGACGGTCAGCTCACGCTGACCGCTGCGGTCCTGGGCGGCTTTCTGCTGCTGGCCGCCGCGGCGCTGCGGCTCGTGAGCGGGGGAATGGCGGGGTTGGAGCTGATCCTTTCCGTGTTCCTCGCCTGCTCCGGCGCGGCGCTGCTCTACGCGCTCATCGCCCAGCGGCGCTCCGGTGCGTTTGCGCCGACCGCGCTGCTCGTGCCGGTGTGCTTCCTCGTCGTGCAGCTCATCGTCACCTACCGCGCCAACGCGCGCGACAGCGTGCTGGGGCATTTCTATGTGGAGCTTCTGCTGCTTGCGGCGCTCTGTCTCGCCTCACTCTATCTCGCGGCGTTCGCCTATCGCTGCGGCGCTCCGCGCAGCTTTGCGCCCGCCGCACATCTGGCGCTCACGCTGGCGGCGGCCTGCTGCGTGGATATGGCGCTCGCGCGCCGGTTCGCCGGCCTTGCCGCCTGCCTCGGCGCGGCGCTGCTGCTCCTTGCCTATCTGGAGGCGGCAGGGGATTTCGAGGGGTAACAACGGAACCATGCCAAAAATGGAAAAACGGCTGCTCTCGCAGCCGTTTTTCCTATTGATTGGAAGATTGGATGAAAAGAAGCTATTGTCTCTTGCAAGTATTAAGATAACGGCTGAGTTTTAATAAAGTTCGGGTCAGTTGTTACAAAAGTATTAAATCGAATAAAAATTATGGTAACTTGTCCGCCCGTATGCCGCGGAAGAAATTCTCCAGCACCGCGCGGCACTCGTCCGCGAGGATGCCGCCGACGAGCGCGGGGGTGAGCGCGAACGGCTCCATGTAGAGATTCAGCACGCCGCCGCAGGCGCCCATCGCGCGGTCGCGCGCGCCGTAGTAGACGCGCGGGATGCGGGCGTTGAGGATCGCGCCGGCGCACATCGGACACGGTTCGAGCGTGACATAGAGCGTGCAGTCGTCCAGCCGCCACGAGCCGACCGTCTCATTCGCCATCGCGATGGCTTCCATCTCGGCGTGCGAGGCGGTGGACTGCTTCTCCTCACGGCGGTTGCGCCCGCGGCCGACGATCTCGCCGCCGCGCACGATCACGCAGCCGACCGGCACCTCGCCCGCCGCAGCGGCCTCGCGCGCCAGCGCGAGCGCCTGCGCCATGTATTTTTCCTGCTCGGTCATGCGCGTTCCTCCCATGGTTTAAGTTTAGGCATAATTGTCCATACTCTCCGTAAAATGGTAGAGGGAGTTGAAACATATGCGTAAGATCAATCTATTGCAGCAGCCGGTCTCGAGCGACCCAAAGCTGCAGGAGCTTTTCACCGAGCTGAGCGACACGCGCTTCGCGCTCGCGCAGGCTTATGTCCGCTTCGACAACACCACCGAGCCGGAGCTGGTGGACGCCTGCATCTTCGAGCTCAACGCGCTCCAGTCGCGCTACAACTATCTGCTGCGGCTCGTCAAGGAGAGCGGCGGCATCGCCGCGTCCAGGATCTACTCGGAGGGGGCGGTCACATGGGTCTGACGGACAAAATAGGCATTGCGATCCTCTGCGCCTTCGTGCTTTTTTCGGTGGTGCGGCTGTTCGCCGCACCGCTGAAGCTGGCGGCGAAGGTGCTGCTCAACACGGCGCTGGGCTTCCTTGCGCTGTTCCTGCTCGGCCTGACCGAGCCGGTCACCGGCTTTTCGCTGGGACTGAATTTTTTCAACGCGCTCACCGTCGGCATCCTCGGCGTGCCCGGACTGGTGCTGTTGGTGCTGCTGCAGATGCTGTTCGTTTAGCTTACATATTTTCGGAGAGGCCGCCGACCGGCGGCTTTTTCATTTGTCCTCGCCGCCGACGCCCCAGCCGTAGAGCGGGTAGCGCTGCATCGCGCCGAAGATCTTCTGCTTGAGGTCGGGATAGCGGCCCTCGAGCGAGGCGATGAGCTCCTTGATCTCCTGCCGGCGCGTTTCGCCGTTGGCGGGGCAGGGATTCTCCACAATGGGCAGCTCCAGCCGCTTTGCGGCGTTCACGACCTGCCGCTCCTTGACATAGAGAAGCGGGCGGATCTGCGTGACGTCCGTGCGGCTGAGGTAGGTCACGGGCTGGAAGCAGCCGAGCCGTCCTTCAAAAATAAGGCTCATGAGCATGGTCTCCACCGCGTCGTCGTAGTGGTGGCCGAGCGCGATCTTCTTGATGCCGTGCTCGTTCATCGCGGTCGAGAGCGCGCCGCGGCGCAGCTTGGCACACAGCGAGCAGGGGTTCTTCTCCCTGCGCTCGAGGAACACGACCTCATAGATGGGGACGTTCACGCGGATGTACTCCACGCCGAGCGCGCGGCAGTAGTCCGCCACGCCGTCGAAGCTCATGCCCGGCGTGCCCGCCTCTATGGTTATGGCGACGACCCGGAACGGCTTGGGATAAAAGCGGCTCAGCCGCGCGAGCGCGGTGAGCGTGAGGAGCGAATCCTTGCCGCCGGAGACGCCGACGGCGACGGTATCGCCCGCCTGGATCATGTCGTAATCCTCGACGCAGCGGCGCACGAGGCCCAGAATTTCCTGCATGGTTCGGTATTCCTCCCGGGTAACAGAGTAAAATTTCAATTTGCCATTTCAGAAAACGAGAGCAAATCGAAGAAAAAAAGAGATTTCAAGAGCATTGACTGCGCTAAATTAAAATGGTGTTGACAGAGGGGCGGAGAAGTGCTATAAATAGCTTTGTTCCGATTTTAACAGGGAACAGAGAAAATGTAAAGCGAAAGCCTACATGATAGATTTCAAACGGAGGAAAAACACCATGTCCACTTTTATGGCGAACAAGGGCAACATCGAGCGTAAGTGGTACGTTATCGACGCTGCCGGCAAGCCCATGGGCAAGACCGCCGTGGCGGCAGCCGATCTGCTGCGCGGCAAGCTCAAGGTCACCTATACCCCGCACGCCGATTGCGGCGACAACGTCATCATCATCAACGCCGCCAAGGCAGTCCTCACCGGCAACAAGATGGAGCAGAAGTATTACCGTACTCACTCCGGCTGGGTCGGCGGCCTCAAGGAGACCAAGTACCGCATCCTCATGCAGGAGAAGCCCGAGCTCGCGATGCGCGTCGCGGTCCGCGGCATGATGCCCCGCAACACCGTCACCAAGGACTCCCTCAAGCGCCTGCACATCTACGCCGGCGAGGCTCATGAGCAGCAGGCTCAGAAGCCCGAAGTCTGGGAAGTCAAGTAAAGGAGGATAAAGAAGAATGTATCAGTCCAAGAAGCCTTACCTCTACGGCACCGGCCGCAGAAAGTCCTCCGTTGCCCGCGTGCATCTCTTTGAGAACGGCACCGGCTCCATCACCATCAACGGCCGCGACATCGACGAGTATTTCGGTCTCGAGACCCTCAAGATGGTCGTCCGTCAGCCCCTCGCCGCGACCGAGACCCTCGGTAAGGTCGATATCGTCGCCACCGTCGAGGGCGGCGGTGTGTCCGGTCAGGCCGGCGCTCTGCGCCACGGCGTTGCCCGCGCTCTGCTGCTCGTCAACCCCGACTACCGTCCCATCCTCAAGAAGGCCGGTTTCCTCACCCGCGATCCTCGCATGAAGGAGCGCAAGAAGTACGGCCTCAAGGCAGCTCGTCGCGCTCCGCAGTTCAGCAAGCGATAATCTACAGCTTAATAATGCTAAA
>OIWT01003567.1_pt1 | contig 14042 bp, 23 predicted proteins | sample 1587701 | NCBI WGS metagenome assembly OIWT01 (sample SAMEA3888904, study PRJEB22519) | human gut metagenome | biome: human gut; feature: human-associated habitat; material: faeces | place: Denmark | collected 2009
AAGGAGAAGGAGAATTAGTGGGTTTGCGGTGTTTGTTGGAAATAGGGGGTTTGTATTTCGTGGAAGATGAGGTTTGCTGTGATGTGAAAAGAAAGGAATGATAGTGAAGAATTGTGTGGTGTATGAACTTCTGTGAGCGATTTCTGTTCTATTGTACCCATCCACTCCATCAATAATGTGGATTCCGTGATTACCGTGCTGGAGATTGGAAACTATCTTAGTCATCTCTATGAAAACCTACAGACCTTGGATATGTGACAAATTGATAGTTAATCGCATCCCTAGCCACAAACAGTATTTCAGCTAAACAATAGTGGATACGTGCGCAGTACTGAGCGAACAACGCAACGATGGTGTAGTCAATGAGTAATCGAAAGGATTGTCAAAGGGATCAGTTTGGTTGTGTTTTCGTCTAATTCGGTTACTGAACGGATGCTTGACTTGAAGAGAATGGACAGGAAGAAATTGCAATACTCAGATTCCCGCGGGAGAGTTAAGTAATGACTCCTTCCATAATACACTATTCTTGTGAGATAAGGATCCAATTATGAGTTATTATGGAGATTGTATGGCAGCTGACCCCAAGGACGATGACATGTACAAAAGGGTAATTACCCGGGCAATGACCCGAATCCCTCCCGGCAAGTTCAACACCAGTGATTTCACATCATGGGAGGTGGATTCCACTTCAGATACGAGGGAACTGCTGATTGAAGATGATTGCTTTGGCTATGTGAAGGACCTGAGACTGTCCTTGTTCACCTCGCTGGAGAGGCTCAGCATTGGCGACAATTGCTTCTGCAATGAGAAAGGAGGCGTATTTGAGGTGAAGAACTGCATCAACATGAAATCAGTCACAATTGGAGACAACAGCTTCATAAGCGTCAAGCGAGTTGTGTTTGAGGGTGATTCCTTAAGGTAGCGAATGAGGGAGTAGATTTGCCCGCCTTACAAACAATCACACTCGGGAGGAAGGTATTCAAGGGTAACAGCGGATGCAGCAATAAGCTGGTGATGAAGAGTGCTGACTGCATAGCAGGATGATGAGTAGACTTGCCTTCCCTAAGCAAAGTGACGGGACGGATGGATGTGTTCAAGCATATGGATGACGTGGAGTTGTCTGGAATGCCGTCACTGTCGTTTTGCTTTTTCATGAACTCCTTCCAGTCCGTGAAGACAGTATCAATGACGAATGCGGGCGCGTTCGAGAAGGACAAGCAGCTTGTGGAGTGGTTGGATGATGGAGGCGTGAGGCGTAGGCTTGCCCAAGCTCACCACGCTCCGTCTTTCTGATGTTTCTCTCTACAATAATGATGTGAAGAAGAAAGGACGTCGCGTTCTTCTGTCTTGATCACGTGTAGAGATTGGCGCATTTGAGAAACTGCTTCATTTTCGTGTTTCTTTGACATGCTAACCGTCAATAGAAGGAGTGTAGCTCACAAGAAAGCTGCACATCCCTCCTTCTTCATTGTTCTTCTGACAATCGTGAAGGGATCCGAATTTGGACCAACCAACCTAACAGGAATCAAATCAGGCAATGGAGAATGAGTAGGAGGTGGTAATTGTGGATTATCACTTGTAGTTCAACAGAAAGACAACAAATAGCCTACCTACCCCATGATGATGAACAGGAGCAAAACAAACTCTCTACTGCCTCATTGATCGAAAACAACGCGGAAACTCCCCTTTTAGAACAGACACAACCCTCTAATGTGAACAACAAGAAGAGGAAACGGTGGTTCCTTGTATTGCGTGTATTCCTCTACTGTGCAGTTGCATGCGCTGTTTTGATTGCTCTATTCATGGTGGTTTTGCTGCGCATCCAGAAAGCGGATTGTTTCGTCTCTCCCTTTTCTCCCGAGAGAGTAACAGAGATCCGGGTGGAAAGTGGGAAATGCAACGGCAAACAGCTTACGTCATTGCAGTGGAACGTATTCCCCAACGTGGAGAGGATTGTGGTGAATGATGCCGTTTACAAGTATGTGAATGAAGTGAATGTGGTTGGATTGAGGAAGCTGCAAAGTGTGGTGATTGGAGAGAATAGTTTCACAAGGAGAATGCATGGCTATGGAAATGACCCGAATCGTCGCTTTGTCTTAAAGGATTGTCCCAGTCTTAAGGAGCTGAAGATGGGTCGTTTCTCCTTCTCCGACTACGGCGTAATTGAAGTGTCCAGTCTCGATTCGTTGGAGGTGATTGAAATGAGAACGGCTAGTTTCTATGCTGCAATTCTTCAATTGAAGAGTAACTTTAACCTGCTAAACTCATGCATAGACCTGCCGATGCTCAAATCGCTTCACTTTGGAGACTATGCCTTTGCCGATAGTGCTGCTGTCTCCTTCGAGAGTACACTTTCTCCTCATGAAATGATGGACTAGATTTGCCAACGCTGACTTCCATTGATCTTGGTTTGCACGCTCTCCGATTTAGAGACATGGACTCAACGCAGCTGGTATTGCGAAGTGATTGCACATCCAATCTCTAAACAATAGACTTGCCAGCGTTGCAATCGCTCACAACGAAACGATCGAGCAAATCCTTCAAGTACCCGCATCATCTCGTATTTGAGAGTGCTTCAAAACAAGCAAAGTGATGAATAGGAATGCTCGCTCTTTCCAACGTCAGTCTGACAAAGCACGCCTTCCTCTACAAGGACGATGTGACAACGAGAAGTGGTTTCCTTACCCGCTTCTAATGAATAGACATTTCAAAGGCGTTAGAGTCGTACTTGCATTGGATTGTTTGTTCAACCCACTTGTCATTCATGTCTTCGCCATGCGTTGACAACACTATGAAGGTCACTAAAAATGAACTCCGTCTCGATCATAGAGAATCCGGTTGAAACGATATCCTTGTTATCTCCACATTCCCTGAAATCCTTGACAGCGCACTCGCCACAGACAACGGAGGAACGGAAGAACCAGAAACTGTGGACACTCATGGCCACGTATCTCGATACGGGTAGGAACAGCTTTCCCGCGTAATGCACAGACAAGCACTCCATCCAGCGAAGTATCGTGAACAATGCGGAGTATACCCTTGCCTGCAATCGTTGCAATATGACGTTGCACAAGGCAATGCTCGCAACGTCATTGAGTCTGCGCGACCGCCTGATCGAGGATCTGAACGACACGCAGACGTACATGAGAGAATCCAAGGCGAAGTGCGTGAACTACCTGTCCATCGAGTACTTGCTGGGCAGACTGCTGCATCACATCCTCATCAACGTCAATCTGGAGAGCGAGTACAAGGAGGCGCTCTACGAGATGGGCTACAAGCTGGAAGACATGTTCGACGACGATAAGGACGCTGCTCTTGGCAACGGCGGTCTGGGTCGCTTGGCCGCGTGCTACATGGACTCACTTGCCACGATGAACATTTATGGTGGAGGAAAGAGCAGTCATTAAGGAATAGCGTGGGGGTACGGAATCCGGTATAACTACGGCATCTTCGAGCAGCGCATCGAGGACGGGTGGCAGGTGGAGTACCCGGACTTCTGGCTGTCCTACGGCAATCCCTGGGAGATCGAGCGCGTGGACGTTCGCTACGTGATCCACTTCGGCGGTCGCTGCAGAGAGCGTACAGTGAATGGCGTGAAGCGAGTGAGAAGATCGGGTGATGCATGATTATCAGTACGATCAGGAGGAGGGCGAGACGATCCTAGCGGTGGCGTACGATACTCCCATCCCGGGGTACAAGACGCACAACTGCAACGTGCTGCGCCTGTGGAAGGCGATTCCGACCGACGTAAGCGTGCGCCGTGGCGTCAACAGCAGGAAATCAACCTGGAGAAGTTCAACCTGGGCGACTACACAACGGCGCTGGAGAGCGGGCGGCGCGCGGAGACGATCACGAGCGTGCTGTACCCGGACGACCGCCAGCTGAAGGGCAAGGAACTGCGGCTGCGACAGGAGTACTTCTTCGTGTCGGCGACGGTGCAGGACGTGTTGGCGCGGTTCCTGCAGCTGGGCCTGCCTTGGCGGGAGTTGCCGGCAAAGATGGCAGTGCAGGTGGGGTTGGCGGGAAAAGTGGAGGGTAGCTGAACGACACGCATCCGGCGCTGGCGATCCCGGAGATGATGCGCGTGCTGATCAACGAGCACGGAGTGGCGTACGAGGAGGCGTGGGAACTTGTGACAGGGTGCTTCGCGTACACGAACCACACGGTGATGAGCGAGGCGCTGGAGACGTGGTCGTTAGAGATGATGGAGGCGGTGCTGCCGTGGTGGGCGTGGCGTGTGCGTGTGAGGGTTAGCATCACGCAAATCATCTTCGACATCAACTGGAGTTTCATGCAATTGGTGCAGAGGGAGTTTCAGCACGACCCCGCGCTGCTGGAGATTATGGGGGCCACCTCCATCTTCACCAACGACGCGAACAAGCGCGTGCGGAAATTGGTGCGGCGTGATGTGCAGGTGCAGATGGCGCACCTGTGCGTGATTGGCTCGCACGTGGTGAACGGTGTGTCCGAGCTGCACACGCGCATCCTACGTGAGTCTGTGTTCCGTCGCTTCGAGCAGGTGACCCCGGGCAAGATCATCAACATCACCAACGGGATCACGCCGCGTCGCTGGCTGCTCCAGTGCAACCCCTGTACGGATCACCTCTTCGCCTGACCTCCAGACCTGTCCGCTGTGATCACCACGCGCCTGGGCACGACGGACTGGGCCACGGACCTGAGCATGTTGTCGCTGCTGCGCGACCAGGCGGAGGACGCGGCGCTACAACGCGAGTGGGAGGAGGCGCGCCTGCAATGCAAGCGCAGACTGGCGGCATTCATCGAGAAGACGCAGGGCGTGCGGATTCCGGCGCACTTCTTATTCGACGTGATGGTGAAGCGAATCCACGAGTACAAGCGACAGCTGCTTGACGTGATGTATTGCATCTACCGCTATCAGTGGATCAAGAGCCTGGCTCCCGCCGAGCGGAAGCGGGTGGTGCCGCGCGCGGTGATTTTTGGCGGGAAGGCGGCGCCGTCGTATCACCGCGCGAAGAACGTGATCAAGCTGATCAACAATGTCAGTGCGGTGGTGAACGCCGACAAGGAGGTGGAGGAGTACTTGAAGGTGGTGTTTTTGCCCGATTATTCTGTGAGCATTGCAGAGCTGGTCATTCCCGCGGCAGACATCACCCAGCACATCAGCACGGCGGGAACGGAGGCGAGTGGGACGAGGTGGCTGCCAATGGAGAGAGTGACTGTTAGCAACATGAAGAGCGCGCTGAACGGGGGGCTGCTGGTGGGCACGTACGACGGGGCGACGATCGAGATCCTGCAGGCGATTGGCGCGGAGAACGCCTTCGTGTTCGGGCACTCGGATGCAGAGATCGCGGCGATGCGCCAGACCCTGAAGAATGGCGTGCGTGTAGCCAACTGAAATAAGGCGTAGCAGGAGCAGCGCGCGAAGCCCGTGTCGCCGGAGTTGGCGCTGGTGCTGGGGCAGTTCGTGACGAACGGGTTCGGGAGCGCGACGCTGATGAAGGAGGTGCTGGAGTCGGTCTGCTTCGGGAACGACTGGTTCGGCGTGACGTTCGACTTCGACGACTACGTGCGCGTGCAGAAGGAGGTGGACGCGTGCTGGCAGGACCGCCGCGAGTGGGTGAGGCGCTCGATCCTGTCCACGGCGGGCATGGGCTGTTTCTCGTCGGACCGCGCGTGGGGCAGGAGGGCGGCGTTGACCGTAGCATCCTGAACTACTGCGAGCGGGTGTGGGAGGTGAGTCCGGTGGTGAAGCCCGACTACTACAAGAAGGAGTCGTCACGCACGCGCAGCCGGTCGTTCCCGCACCTCTCCTACCCCAGCCACAGCGACGAGTCTGTGGGTCTTGGCATTTGATCTGTTTTCTGTACAAGCGGATTTCTCTTTGGGATCACAGTTGGAGCAAACACACAAAGCAGGTTCAACAAACAGGAGAAAGCAACAATCACGCATTCCCGCTGCCCCAAATCGACCACAAATAGTCCAGCAAGCTCGTATTCTCCGTCTTCTCCTTCTCCTTCTCCTCTTCCTCCGCCTTCTCCTCCGCCACTCTCTCCTCCTCCTCCTCCTCCTTCTCCAAATCGCGCGGGCGTCTGAACTTCTTCAGCGCCGTGGAGGGCGACGGCTTTATCGTCGGCTTTGGCGAGACAGGACTGGATTCCGACCGCGGCGTGGCTTCCTCTTCCGCGGGAATCGGCGTGCGGTGGGGCGGACGCGTCATCGGCACCATCTCGATCTCCCGCGGCGTGTGCGGAATTTCGGGCGCACCGGTTTGTGCGGTAAACTCGCTGGAATCGCTCAGCGCGTCTCTAAAGTCATCCTCGCTGGAGTCTGAAATGGCCTCCACCTTCTCCACCTTCTCAGGCTTCTCAGGCTTCTTCTCCTCAGACTTCTCCTCCTTCTCAGGCTTCTTCTCCTCCTTCTTCTCTTCAGGCTTCTCTTCCTCCTTCTTCTCCTCCTCTTCCTTTTCCTTCTTCTCCTCAGGCTTCCTGCTGTGGTGGCGGCGGTGGTGGCGACGCACGCCCTGCGCCCGCGTGCGCTCGAGACGATCAGCCTCCTCGCCCTGCGGCACGGGCGTGACGGGCGACTGGACGACGACGGGCTTGACGTAGGAGGGATTGAGGAAGGAGAGAACGGAGGGCAGGAACAGCATGCCAAATAACATGCCGAAAATGACCACGCCCGTCATCATGGTGAAGAACATGCGATTGGAGGGCACGGTGACGGTACTCAGCATCAACACAGACAGGAAGGTTGTCAGTGCGGAGGTGGTGAGGGATCGACCCATCTTGGTCACGGCCTTGGCGGCTCGCTGCGCGCCGGAGAGCGCCGCGCCGTCCGTCTCGACGAAGGCGTGCGTGATGTGGGCGGAGAAGTCGACGGCGATGCCGACGCTCATCACCATGCAAGTAGAGGAGATGGCGTTGAGATTGAGACCCGTAAACGGCACCCATGCAAGAATGCACACGTCCGCCAGGACCACGCTGATAACCGCGGTGAGAGAGGGCCCGGGCGGGAGCAAGAGGAAGAGGACGAGCGTGACGACGAGCGCGGAAGTGAAGAGATTGATAACGGTTTCGCGGAAAGTGATGCCAACCATCTCGTAGTAGGGGTACATGGTGGAGTAAGACTTGGCCTGGATGTACACGCCGTACTCGTCTGTGTACTTCGCGATGATCTACGCCTCACGCGCCGCGCCCGCAGCCACCTTGCGCATCTCCTTCAGCGTCTTCTCGCCCAACTCCATCTCGCTCACCGCCACGGGGTCGATCGCGAACTTCACCTTCGACGCGGGCAGCGCCATCGTCGTCATGTTCAGCGCCAGGTTCTCCACGATACGTGGCTTCGCGCGGACGCACATCAGCAGGTAGTACAAGAACGAGGCACCGGAGGCATTGTCCGGGTTGACGTTGTTCTCCTCCAGATATGAGTCGAACAACTCCCACGGGTTTTCGTACTGGGGAAGGATGTACGACGCGTTCTTCAACTCGGTGATCATCTCACTCACCAAACTCTGTGGGTGACCCCCCAAACTCGAACTCACGCGGCGGGTGCTGCGATAGAAGGTAGTGTTGTAGAACACCACGTCCAGCTCCGCGATCTTCTCCTTGAAGTGAACGCGCGCCTCGCCCAGATAAGCCGTCAGGAAGCTGTCCTCCGGTACGGCGTCTTCAGGCATGATGCCTTGCTTGATGGTGGTGATGAGATAGACGGAGTAGGCCAGCAGACCCAGGAACACGAGGATGATCACGACACGGACCGTGGTTGACAGGAACAGCTTCGACACGTACTTGCTAGAGGTCAGCGGTATGTTGCGTGGATACCGGTAAAACACGGTGATCACGTCATTGCCTTCGCCATCCTCGACCGCCTTGTGATGGCGACGGTGCTTGCGACCCTTGCGACGCTTCGCCTGCCGCGCCTCCTACGCCTAAGCCGGGCTGTGCGAGGGCACGTAAGCGCGCATGGTGAGCGTGAGAACGGCAATGAAGAAGGTGAAGGCGGTGACGAACACGCAAGTCATAACGAGCGCGGAGGAAAGGCAGAAGGTGCGAATGCCCTTGAAGGAGGAGTTCACACCGGCTATGTGTGACGGGGTGTGTGAGAAGCGACAGATGAACGCGAGGATGGTGGTCAGAGTGCTCATCGTGTTAAACAAGGAGGCGTCGGCGGCTAGGGATCACCGAACGCGCACGCCCCCACCGCCACGGACGATGCGCTTTTCGAGCGGGAGCGTCTTGTCCTCTCGGTAGAACATGATGGTGATGAGAACCATGTTATCCACGCCCAGGCCCAGCGCTAGGAAGAAGATGACGGCGGTGATGGTCGTCCATGGCAGGAACACCCACATGGACAGACCCAACCCTGCGCGTGAGCGGAGGAGGAAAGACTCACCCATGCCGCAAGCGAGGACCACGCAGACGATGGCGGTGAATGCTAGAGATGAGAGGACGCGAGCAGGCGTACCGAGGAGAACGCTCATGAGAACAGACTCCTCGTAGAAGGAGAAGATGAGCATGATCACCACTAGCAGGATGCTCACGCCCAGCTTGGTGATGGTTTGCATCGTGCCACGCTCCACCTCGTTCGACGTGCCGTAGCTCGACATGTAGAACAGCTACGCTCAAAACCGGGCCGATTTTCGACACTCCAATACTGCGAGGAGTCCTGGTACTTCTTGACGATCTTCTCGGCTTCTTTGATCCAGTGGTGAGGAAGCGTCTTGTTGTAGTGATCGAACGACACGCCGAACACGATCGACAGCGCCGTTGCCTGGCTCAGGCCGTCCTTCTCCTTGCAGTTGGCCACCGTGACGGAGCCGGACTACGGGTGACGAAAGCGGCAAATTGGCACCTGACCGAACATGAGATAGAAGGGCAGGTAGTTCTTCTCGTGATCGCAGATGGTGGCGACCTTGTCGGCGGTCATGCGGATCTCCTCCTTGTTCCAGTTGAAGAAACTGCATGTGAGGAGGAGGAAGAGAGGAGAACAGGAAGGGACTGAGATGCAGGCAGCTTCCGTCCATCATCTTGCTGCAGATGTCTACGCTTCACGTGGGGAGGAAGAGCGAACCGTCGTAGGAGTGCTCGTCCACCTTCAGATTCATCAACTCCTTCTCCATGTCCAGCAACTCCAGCCACCCGTTCGTATTGAACGTCCGCCCCGAACTCGTGGGAACAGCAATAATATTAAAGGAATCGTCACTGGGCTTGAAGTACTCGTTGTAGAGGTCCTTCTCGTCGTGGCTTTCACTATTCTACGCACGTGAAATGCTTCCACCACGCCTACGGAGGGAGTGAACAAGTCTGCAATGTCGTTGTTCTTTCGCGCCTCCATTTGCGTCAATCCGAGCAGGGCGATGACGAACACGATAAGGTAAATCCCGATGGTACGCTTAGGGTGTTTGACAACTACCTCGCGCGTCACGAGACACAAGCAATCCTACGGATGTAACGGTGCGCGTGAGCTGTTTGATGAAAATCTGCAGCGACGTCCTCATGCGAAAGAAGCAGCCTTCAAATCACTCCTCTTCAGCGGGATTACCATGATGTTCTTCTTGTTCATTATCCTCCATTCTAAATCACGGTAATAGTGTGAAGACTGTGAACACTCAGGAGATGACAAAAAGAGGACCCATTTTCTTTCCGTACGTGCACACTTCTCCTCGGTCTCGCGCACTAGTGTGGATTCGGTGCACACTGCCAAAGCGGCGCACCAGGTGTTGTTGGACATAGGGACCGCGAATGCACAGGGCCTTTGGACTGTAAACACCCGTATTCACTTTGAAAACGATTCTTCTCCCATGCACAAATGCACATTGCGTCCGTTTCCCCTCCATTATCGATTTCTCCAATGAGCGACGCAACAGACCGTGACGATCCGCAATCGACACAACAGCCGGTGGATGGTTGGAATTGAGAGAAACGCGTGTTTTCTAGGCGATCAGAAGCTGGTGGAGTGGCTCAAAGAAAACGATCTCTCGCGGTAGCACTTATCGTCTGCTATGTGATAGTAGATACACGGAGTCGTTTGTGAAGAACAACATCTCGTTCGATCTGCTACCGGATTTGACGGATGAACTGATCGACAAACTGGGCGTGTATGCCGTCGGCGATCGAATTCGCCTCCGAAAGGCACTCGATCAGCTAAAACCGCGGGTATGTGTGTGTCGCCGCTCTTAACAGTAGGAAGAGGGAGAGAAGAAGGAGGAGGGAGAAAGCAACCACCGTCGCATCCATTCTTCTGACTCTGCAAACAAACCCTCTCAGTCTATGTAGTTTCTACTCGGCGCATCCACCCTAGCCATGTCCGACGAGGGAGCTCCTTTTTGGGCAAGCACTACAACACGGTGAACGGGCGGGGCGATGGTTTGGTGGACGACGACGACAACTACGCCTACAGCTACCGCTCCCTGTCACAGGACAAATCGAGCATGGAAAGCCACAGTCTCGGCTACAATGCCTCCGTGAACGAGATGATCAACAGCTACCAGCGCAGCGTTCGCAGCAACCAGTTTGAGTGGGTTTTTCACGCTTCCTTAAGACCGTAGAGAAGCGCACGTGGAGCCGAACGCCGCGAGCGACTACAACAAAACAGCCACGTCCCAAGGCGATTTGAACCGCATGCTAGCGGCGAACGTGTACGTGGCGGACGTGCTGGAGGGCGTGGGCGCCAACCAGGAGAGTGTCAACCCGAATAAGCTGATTCCGCGGGACTGGAAGACGCAGGGCGGGACGTACGACCGCGTAGGCGTGTGGGAGTGAGTGAATGGCAGGCGCACCCCGAAGACGCGGAAGACATCCACTTGATCTGCGACCTGCTTTCGCAGGGGTATGTGAGCCTGCACGAGGAGAGCCACACCAACACGCTGGCGGAGCTGGTGGACGCGATGATCGCGGGGTACAACAAGCTGAAGGGCGCGGACACGCACCTGAGTCGCAAGCGGCTGCTGAGCGAGAAGACGCTGTGCTACGTGAACGGCTTTCTTCTCATCTCCGTCGTGGCGTGAGTGTGGCGTGAGGCGTAGTCAGTGCACGCTAGTCACCTGACCAACGACGTTCTCTTCACCCGGCTCAGCAAGCGATCGATCGTCACGGACCAGCACAACGAGCAGTTGAAGTGAGCGAGGTGGCGCGGCGTGAGGGTTAGGTACATCATCGTGATCGTGGGCGACGAGCAGCACAGCGTGTGGTGCAACAACCTATTCACGCTGCTGAAGAAGGTGACGGCCGACGACACGCTGTACAACGAGCTGTTCATGGCCAAGGACAAGGAGAACGTGATCCAGGCCTTCGCCAACACGGCGGTGCGCGTACAGATTCTCGTGCGCACGAGATGGGGGAATGAGCAATAGAAGAAGCCAAAGCAGAAGAAGAACGCGAAGGAGCCGCTGTTTTATGGATTGCAGAAGGATATCCGCACGCGATCGAAGTACTACTTCTCGGACTTCGCCGATGGGTACACGGTGAACACCATTCTGAAGACGTGGCACTCCCGCGGGAATATGAGGCATAGGCTGATCGTGTTCATCTCGCTGCTGGGACCTACCATCATCTTCGCTGTGCTGCTGGGTCAGTACTCTCACATGAACATCGGCATTGTGGAGACGCTGGTGGGCGAGGCGATTGCCTGCATCGTGTGGGCGTTCCTGGGCGGGCAGCCGATGATTCTGATGGGCCTCACGGGTCCCATCGCGATCTTCACCGGCGTGCTGTATGACTTCGCCGAGTGGGGGTTCACAGGGGTTGTTCACCGTAGGCGCATTCATCTCCCCTTCTTCGTGATGTACGAGTGGGTGGGCATCTGGTCGGCACTCCTGCTCCTGCTCCTCGTCGCCACCAACAAGGCGGAGATCGTGCTCTTGATGCATGGCGCTGAGGCGTAGTTCTCGCCCGTCACCGCCTTCACGAAGCACATCTTCTCGTCGCTGACAAGCGTGCTGTTCGTCTACGAGGTCATTCACTACGTGGAGAAGTACTACAAGTACGCCAAGTGAGTCTCTCTCGCCTCCTTCACTTGCAGGGCTTCTGGCGGGATGGGAGTTTCCTCTGCGATGGAGGGAGTTTCTTCTGTGATGGAGGGAGTTTCATCCACTATGGCGGGAGAGAAGTACGGCTGGCCCTACTTCCTGCTGCTGTGCCTGATCCTGCTGCTGACGGTGTTTCTCATGGAAGTGTTCAAGGACATCCGATCCACGTGACGACATTCTTCTTCCCTCACTTTCAGTACCTTCCTCATCCAACGCATTCGCATCGGCATTCGACTCGGCTCACAGCTCATCACCATCGCTGTCGTTGGCGTGGCGGTTGTCCTTCTCTTCCCCTCTGTCCCCTACAATACCATCGACGTGCCCTCCTTTGACGTCCCGCCCCCAACCACCCCTCATTTTTAGACGCTCGCGCCCTCCTACGCCAACCGCACGTGGTTCGTCCATCCCGTCTTTTACAGTCCCGCGCTTGCCGTGAACAATTGGCTCGAGTCCACCTCCTCCTTCTCGTTCACTCGCAGCGCGGATGCTTCACCTCCGCAGTTCTGTCCGTATTCCGACGTGCCACTCGCCACGGCGAGCTACTGTGTGGTGAAGGACAGAAATGGGTGTGATGGTTAGTACCCGTGGTGGGCGATCCTTCTGGCCTTCGTTCCCGCGGTTTTCTTCACCATATCCATCATTTCCCGCCAAGCGGCTCTTAACGGCAGATGCTGGTGTATCTGGAGGACAACATCACCAGCGGGCTGATCGAGAAGAAGGAGAACAACCTCGCCAAGGGCGGACCGTACGATTACCTGGACACCACGGTGACTGCGCTGCTGACCCTCATCATGTCGCTGTTCGGACTGCCGTGGGTGAGTGCGATGTACATTCGCTCGCTGAATCACATGCAAGTGGGAGATGCTCGATGCGATTAGGAGTAGGCGCTGTCCGTGATCGAGGACGTGTACAAGCCCTACGGCTCATTCAGCGAACACTTCATCAAGGTGACGGAGACGCGCATTCCCGGCATTGTGTTGGGGGTGCGATTGTCGCGAGGGAGTGAGCAGTAGATTCTGTTCTTTTGTGTATTCTTTTTCAATTCGTGGCTGGAGAAGATCCCGGAAGCGTACGGCTCTTCGTAGTCGCTCATAGCTAGCATCTTCTACGGCCTCCTGCTCTACACGGGTATCGACATGTTCCTGTCCGAGGGCATTTTTAGGGGACTGCGCTTGCTCTTCATGGACAAGTCGTTGTATCTCGACGACTATGAGAGAAAAGTATAGCTTGTGGAGAGTATTTGAGGTAGATCTCGCTGAAGAAGATCAACAGCTACTTCCTGATCCAGCTGGTTCTGTTGATCATCCTGTTCATTATCAAATCCTCCACGAACACGGCCCTACTGTTCCCCTTGGGACTCCTTGGTTTGATTTATGTGAGAATGTGGGCTCCTCATGCGACTTGTGAATAGTAGTTACATTCTGCCTCTGTTCTTCACGAAGTCCGAGCTAGCGATTCTGGATCCGATTCCGAAGCACCATCACAGTGAATAGCCCTTGTTTCTTTCCACAAATGCGATTCCAAGCGGATTCGTTGATAACGAAGAGACCACTGAACGCGCACTGCTCCAGTGTGCTTTCTGTCAGTCATTTTTCACAGAACCGGCCCGAATGAATAGCAGCGATAAAATACTTGAGGTTTTGCTCAAGATCAGCAAGTCTCTCGACGAAATCAAGGAACACATGGGAACCACTCCCCGTCCCGCCGAGGAGAAGAAGGAATTGAACAAGGCCGTGGCTGCCGTTTCTGCGGGTGGGTTACGAAGGCGAAGCATTCCATGTAGCTGTGAAGGAGGTGGCCCCTGCTGCCCCCGCCGCTCCTGCGGCCAGTGCTCCCGATTTCTACTCCCAGTATATGGAGAAATTCGTGAAGCCCGTGCTGGAGAAGGGAGATGCTCTCGGTGATCAGTTCAAGTCTCTGGTACTCACCGTCTTGCTTTCCGTTAGGTGTAGAATGAGATCATTGACACTCTGTTTATGAAGCTCCAGAAGGACTTGATTGTGAAGGGTCCCGTGTGCAAGCAGCCCACGCAGGAGGA
>OIWT01003570.1_pt1 | contig 14024 bp, 11 predicted proteins | sample 1587701 | NCBI WGS metagenome assembly OIWT01 (sample SAMEA3888904, study PRJEB22519) | human gut metagenome | biome: human gut; feature: human-associated habitat; material: faeces | place: Denmark | collected 2009
CAAGTAAGCTCGGTAAGGCTCACCCCCGGCTTGAGGTCCAGACTTACGCGCACCTTGGAGCCGTTAATCATAGACTTGACTGCCTTACGGCAAATCTGATAGCCGATAGGGCCTTCCAATCCCCCATCCGTAAAGTCCACGTCTCCGAATTCATCGTCGACCAGAGTATCCTGAACATAGAGCTGAACTCCTATGTTCTTAAGCTGTATGCCGCAGAGCTTGTCGCCCAGACTATCTACCGGAGTGGCCCTGTCAATGTGCAAGGACTTGTCTTCACGTATCTTATAGCCATCGGGCACGAGCGCCGTAAGCGAAGGGAAGGTAGGCACTATCTTATAGCCCAAGTCTGCCGCCCAGCGATAGCCATCGCCCGTAGAGCCGGTTCCAGGATAACTCATACCACCCGTGCAGATAATGAGCCTCGAAGCGGAATAAAGTGTACCGTCTTCCAGAGTAAGCAGGAATTCCCCGTCCTTTCGCGCCACTTCCTTCACGGGAGCGTCGCAGACTATCTTCACCCCATAGCCATTACAAGCATTCACCAGAGTGTCCACCACTTCCGATGCCCTCGACGATGCAGGGTAAGCCCTGTCGGCCCTTTCGACCACGGTGTGCATTCCGTGCGCCTCGAAAAAGTCCCTTACGTTTTCCGGGGTAAAGGCATAGAAGGCCGACTTCACGAAGTTCGACTTCGAACGGATGTGAGCGGAGAACTCGTTCCACTCCTTCATGTTCGTAAAGTTACAGCGTCCCTTTCCGGTTATCATTATCTTTCTGGCCGGACGAGGCATCTTTTCGAGTAGCACCACGGAGGCGTCGCTACCGGCTTCGACCAGGGTTTTAGCAGCGGAATACGCAGCCATCAAACCTGCGGCTCCGGCACCTATGACTATTATATCTGATTTCATAAAAAAGAAAAAAGGGAAAGCTTAGCACATCGCACCGCTACAACCTCTTGCCCTTGCTACCTTCCGGTCCTGGGGGAGTTCAGAGGGAGCTGGTCGTGTACGACTTTCCCTATGCAAATTTAATAATTATTCCACTTTCGTGCAAATAATCTTTTATAATGTTCTCTTAATCTCTACGATGTGGAATGCCTCTATCATATCGCCATCCTTAATGTCGTTATATCCGGCGATAGCCATACCGCATTCCTTTCCCGTGCCGACTTCCTTAACGGAATCCTTTCCTACCTGCAGAGACGAGAGCTCTCCGGTGTAGATTACGATACCGTCACGGATAAGTCTTACCTGAGACTTGGCCACCATCTTACCGTCACGGATGATACATCCGGCGATGGTACCCACCTTGCTGATGCGGAAGGTCTGCTTAACCTCTGCGGTAGCGATTACCTCTTCCTTCTTCTCAGGCTCGAGCATACCCTCGATACCGTCCTTCACCTCGTTAATACAGTCGTAGATGACGGAGTAAAGTCTTATTTCGATTCCCTCCTTCTCCGCAGAGCGGCGTGCATCCACTGAAGGACGTACCTGGAAACCTACGATCACCGCATCCGAAGCCTGTGCGAGCAAGATATCCGACTCGGAGATGGCACCCACAGCCTTATGGATGACATTTACCTTGACCTCATCGGTAGAGAGCTTGATGAGTGAATCGGAAAGTGCCTCCACTGAACCGTCCACGTCACCCTTAACTATAATGTTAAGCTCCTTGAAGTTACCGATGGCGATACGACGTCCGATTTCCTCGAGAGTCATATGCTTCTGGGTCTTGATGCCCTGGATACGTATGAGCTGCTCACGTTTGTTAGCTATGCTCTTGGCCTCCTTCTCGTCGGCGAGAACATTGAACTTCTCACCTGCTGCAGGAGCTCCGTTAAGACCGAGCACTGAAACAGGGGTCGAAGGGCCTGCCTCGTTGACTTTCTGACCACGTTCGTTGAACATACTCTTCACCCTACCGTAGAAACTACCGCAGAGCACGCAGTCACCCACGTGAAGCGTTCCGTTCTGGACCAATATAGTAGCCAGATATCCCCTACCCTTATCCAGAGACGACTCTATGACGGCTCCGGAAGCGAGCTTCTTAGGATTGGCCTTGAGTTCGAGAAGGTCTGTTTCGAGAAGCACCTTTTCGAGCAACTTGTCTACATTAATACCGCTCTTCGCAGCTATCTCCTGGCACTGGTACTTACCGCCCCAGTCCTCCACGAGAATGTTCATCTCGGAAAGCTGACGACGAATGGTGTCGGAGTTAGCGCCCGGCTTATCTATCTTATTGATGGCAAATACCATCGGCACACCTGCTGCCTGTGCGTGGTTAATGGCCTCTACGGTCTGCGGCATCACGGCATCGTCGGCTGCGATTATGATAATGGCCAAGTCGGTCATCTGCGCACCGCGGGCACGCATCGCCGTAAACGCCTCGTGTCCCGGGGTATCGAGGAATGTGATTCGACGACCGTTGTCGAGCGTGACGTTATAGGCACCGATGTGCTGGGTGATACCACCGGCCTCACCGGCGATTACATTGGCCTTACGGATGTAGTCGAGAAGCGAAGTCTTACCGTGGTCAACGTGACCCATCACGGTTACGATAGGCGGACGCTCCACGAGATCCTCTTCCTTATCCTCCTCTACTGCCGAATTAATCTCCTCAGTAATCCCTGCCGTTACGAACTCGACCTTATATCCGAACTCCTCTGCCACCAGCACGAGCGCTTCGGCATCGAGTCTCTGGTTTATGGAGACCATAAGTCCCAAGCTCATGCAAGCACCGATAACCTTTACCACAGGGGTGTTGTTCATAAGGGTCGCGAGGTCATTCACAGTCACGAACTCGGTTACCTTGAGGACCTTGTTCTCTGCTGCCAATTGCTGCATCTCCTCCTGGGTCTTCGCAGCTGCGGCGTCGCGTTTTTCCTTACGATACTTGGCACCGAAGTTATTCTTCTTGCCCTCGTTCATCTTAGCGTAAGTCTCCTTAACCTGCTTTTGAATCTGCTTCTGCATCTCCTCCTGCTGAGCTTCGGTAAGCACAGGGCGGAAATTAGGGTTATTGTTATTACGCTGCTTGTTCTTATTCTTCTTACCGGCACCTTGCTGTGCTCCGGCGTTCTTCTGCGCCTGATTGTTAGGCTTGCCGTGATTGTTCGTAGCGTTCTGTCCGGCCTTTGCGAGATCTACCTTCTGCTTTGAGATTCTCTCTCTCTTCTTCGAAGGCTTGCGGTCGAACTGGCTGAGGTCGATCTTGCCTACCACCTTCAAGGTATTACCAGAATCTGCATCATTGTCCGAAGATACAGTCTTCTCCGCCGGGGTCGAAGCAGATGGAACTGTATTCTTAACTTCCTGCCTTTGAGGCTTTTCGGACTTGTGATGCTCGTGCGGTCTAGCAGGCTCTGCCTTACGCTCCGGCTCTGCCTTCTTCTTAGGCTCTGGCTCGTGCTTAGGCTCTTCTGCCTTTACAGGCTCTTCCACCTTTACAGATTCCTCCACCTTCGCCGGTTCCTCTGCCTTTACAGGCTCTTCCACATTCACAGGCTCCTCTACCTTCACAGGCTCAGCCTCGTGCTCCGGCTCCGGATCCTTAGGAGTCTCTACCTTTACGGGCTCCTCCGGTTTCTCCGGCTCAGGAGTCTGAACGGCTTCAGCTTCTGCCGACTTAGGCGCCGAGCTGGACAAAGTGTTAGTCTTGATGGTAATCATCTGCTCAGGTTCTTCCTCCTCTTCCTGCTCTACCTTAGGTTTTTTCACTGTGTTTTCAAGGATCTTCGAGATTTTGATATCCACCTCGTCTGCAGCTTGTTTGGCTTCCATATCCTTACCAAACGCCTTAGTAAGGGAAGACATTATCTGCTCCGTTTCCTCTATTTTAGCATTAGGATTTTCATCAACAGTCACGCCTTGCTTCGATAGGAAACTAACCAAATCGGTAAGGCCGATGTTGAATTTCTTCATTAACTTATTCAGTCTTATTTCTGACATTCTTTAACCCCCTATTTAAAAATTAATCTTCAAATTCTGCCTTCAGGACAGCTATGACATCTGCCACGGTCTCGTCTTCGAGGTCTGCACGCTTGGCGATGTCGGCCGGATCGATGGCCAATACGTCCTTAGCAGTATCGCATCCGATACCCTTGAGCTTGTCGATGACCCACTGATCGATCTCGTTAGCGAAATCGTCGAGAGCCACATCCTCCTCTTCTGCCTCTTCCTTAGGGATGTCGCGCCAAACCTCTATCTCACGGTCTACGAGCTCGCCTGCCAAAGTAACGTTACATCCGTTACGTCCGATACCCTTTCTAACCTCGTCAGGATGCATAAACACCTTAACCTTACCGTTTTCGCCCTCACCCATCACGATGTAGGAGATCTTGGCCGGGTTAAGTGCGCGCTGAATGAGAAGCTGAGGGTTGACAGACCACTGGATTACGTCGATGTTCTCGTTATGCAACTCGCGAACGATTCCCATAATACGGCTACCCTTCACACCGATACAAGCTCCGATAGGGTCGATGCGCTCGTCGTATGACTCCACTGCCACCTTGGCACGCTCGCCAGGAATGCGAACCACCTTCTTCACGGTGATGAGTCCGTCTGCGATCTCCGGTACTTCCTGCTCGAAGAGTTTCTTCAAGAACTCAGGTGAAGTACGGCTCAAGATGATGTATGGAGTGGTGTTGTTCTTCATCTCCACGCTGCTGATGATGGCGCGAACGGTATCGTTCTTCTTAAAGTGCTCGCCAGGAATCTGCTCGTTACGAGGGATGTGCAATTCGTTACCGTCTTCATCGAGCAAGAGGACTTCTTTTCCCCAAGTCTGGTAAACCTCGCCCGTGAAGATCTCTCCTATCTTCTCGGAGTACTTCTTGAAGACGTTAGCCTTCTCGATGTCCCTAATACGTCCCTGAAGGTTCTGGCGGATATTGAGAATACCTCTACGTCCGAAAGAAGCCAAGCTGAGCTTCTTCGTGTACTGGTCTCCAATCTCGTAATCGTCGTCGCCACTGTCTTCCTTAACCTGCTCGAGAGTCATCTCTGCAGCCGGATTAGTGACTTCCTCTACGATTTCGAAGTTCTGATATATCTCACATGTTCCCTTGTCGACATTCACGATTACGTCGAAGTTATCCGACGAGCCGTAGGTCTTGGCCAACTGGGTCAGGAATACATCCTTCAAAACGCCCATCATCACCGGGCGGTCGATACTTTTTTCCTCTTTAAAGTCCTTAAAGGCATCTATAAGAGTGATTACCGGTTCTTTTTCCATCTTATCCTTATTCTTTTATTGTTTTCAATATACCGTCGGCGGTCTTCGAATCTATGCCCGCTGAGCTCACAGTCAGGGAATAATCTTCGACATTTCTGTCGAAAGCGGCGAGTATGGCCCTGTGAACGAACTCACAGTCAGCCAGATCTACAAAACCCTCGTGCTTGTCGAGAGTAACCTCGAACACGTTATCATCGTCGTCGAACTTCAAATCGACGACCTCGCAGTCCCTCTGCTTGGCAGCTTCTTCAAGTACCGCTTCAAATTCTTTTCTATCCATAATCTTCGCTCTATAACAAAAATAGGCGGCCTGTCTCGGTCTCCTATCTCATACACGGCGCAAATATAGTAATAATTCTAATAAATAACAAATCCTTTCGAAAGCTCGGGGCAGTCCCTAAAAAAGTTTTGGTTATAACCGAAACAATTTATATTTTTGAGAAAAATTTTGGATATGACAGAACATCTTGAACTTTTATCCCTTTACAACCCTTGGAACGGAAATGCCGTTCCGTGTGGATTCCGCAGGGATTTCTATTTATCGAAGCTCAAAGCGTTCTCCGGCAACAGCCTAGTGAAGGTGCTTACCGGGCAGAGGCGTGCCGGAAAGAGTTACATTCTCAGACAGGTAATGATGGACCTGATTTCCGATGGAGTCGCTGACAACAACCTTCTTTATATCAGCAAGGAGTATACAAGTTTTGATTTCATTCGGTCATATACGGATCTGGATGACATCATTAGAGAATACAGGGAACATCTGAAGCCCGAAGGAAAGACCTATATTTTCATTGATGAAATCCAGAATGTGGAAGGATGGGAGAAAGTTGTCAATTCTCTCTCGCAGGATTTTACTATTCCATGCGAAGTGTTCATCAGCGGCTCCAATTCAAAAATGCTATCCGGAGAGTTGGCGACTCTATTGTCCGGCAGGTATGTGGAATGTGAAATTCTACCTTTATCATACGAGGAATGGATTGGGGCGAACAAGAAAGATGCGGGAATGAGGTCTTATGAGGAATACCTGCATGAAAGCGGACTCCCGGAAATGCTGCATCTGTCCGCCCAGGAAATCAGAAGGCATTATGTGTCCAGCCTTAAGGATACCGTACTCTTAAGGGATATCGTCGAAAGGCACAAGATACGCGACGTGAATACTCTTGACGATCTGTTCGTATACTTGGTAAACAATGCGACCAAACTTTTCACTCCGAACACCATCGTGAAATACTACAAGGGTAAAGGCAAAACTGTCAATTATGAAACCGTTAGCGCATACCTGACATATTTGACAGACACATATCTTGTACATAGAGTAGAAAGATACAACATCCAGGGAAAGGAGACCATATCCGGAAACTGCAAATATTATATCAACGACCTGGCCTTTCACAACTATCTCTACAAAGGGTTCGCGTATGGGTACGGATATGAGTTGGAGAATCTGGTCTATCTGGATTTAAGGCGGGCCGGATATGACGTGTATGTCGGAAATGTTCCCGACTCTACAGAAGCCAGAATGCTTGAAGTGGATTTTGTCGGTATCCGGGGAGATAACAGAATCTATGTCCAGGTGTCATACAAAATGGATAATCCGGGAACGATGAAACGGGAGTATGATTCATTGGAACAGATACAAGACAACTATCCTAAATATGTCGTAACGATGAATGAGTTCAAACTTCCAAGCAAGGATGGAATAACTCATATCCAGGCATGGGACTTTCACAAGGAACTCGCAAAAATAAGCCGTTGATTTAGGTCTTTTGATAGAAACGCTCGGACCGGCGGTACGGATAATCCGGAAAAAATAGTAACTTAGCGAAATGTTTACATTATACTCCTTAACATCCGACCTTCACAGCGAGACTCCCCTTACAGCCTCGCAGGAGGCATTCATAAAAAGCGTCGAAAAGGCAGTCGGCGCTCCATTCACACATAAAGACAGCGATTTCAGTTCTTACGACAAGACTGAGAACAATATTATATACGTGCGCACGGGAGGTACCGAAGGCATCTTTAAGAGCATATTCCGCCCCGACGGCAGGCCTATCAGGCTCCTCACCAGCGGAAAGAGCAATTCACTTGCCGCCTCTATGGAGATTCTTTCCTACCTGAACCAGCGCGGCTACCCTGCCGAAATACTGCACGAAAACGCAGAAGAAATCGCCCGAAGGCTCATCGCCGGATTCATTCCGGTCACATCCTCCCACACCCGCGACTACGATTTCGGGAAAGTACTTGAGGGCAAGAGAGTCGGCGTGATTGGCCGTCCATCTGACTGGCTGATTTCCAGCGATGTAGACTATTCAGTGGCGAAAGAAAGGCTGGGCGTCGAATTAGTCGATGTAAGCATCGAAGAGCTGGAAGACTGCGCGAGAACTCCGGACAGGAAGTACCTCGAAGGGCTGAATCTCGCACCGCTCAATGCTCCGAAGTACGGACGCGAACTCACCCAATCCACTCTGGACCAAGCACTTGACATCTACTGCGCACTGAAGGCGCTTGTGACCAAATACGCCCTCGACGGACTGTCGCTGCGCTGCTTCGACCTGCTCACCTCGCTGCATAACACGGGCTGCTTGGCACTCGCCCTACTGAACAGCGAAGGGATCGTGGCCACCTGCGAAGGAGACGTCCCTACCCTGCTGACTATGTGCGTGGCCCGCGAGAAATTCGGAACGCCCGGCTTTCAGGCCAATCTTTCAGAGATCGACGGCTCCCGCATGCTGTTCGCGCACTGCACCGTTCCTCTCAACCTTACCGAGAGCTACTGCTTCGACACGCACTTCGAATCCGGCATAGGCATAGCCATACACGGAACGCTGCCGACAGGCCCTGCGAAGATTCTTAAGATTTCCCCGGACTGCAGCAAGATGTTTTTCGAAGACATTCGCATCACCGATAACCCTTACGGAGATAATCTCTGCAGGACGCAGATTCATGTAGACGCGCCCGGTCTGGCAGACTATTTTCTAAGAGAACCGATTGGCAATCATCACGTTATCATTCCACATCATGGCATATAAGAAAACCGAGACTTTCGACATTTCCGCTACCGAGCAAATAGCCCGACACGTGGAAGCCATTCTCGCGCTTCTGGGCGAGGACCCCGAAAGAGAGGGACTGGTAAAGACCCCGGAGAGAGTGGCCAAGGCACTGCAATTCATAACGAAAGGCTACCAGGAAGACGGCGTGGAGATTATCCGCGGCGCTATTTTTGACGAGGAATACCAGCAGATGGTTCTCGTGAAAGACATAGACCTGTATAGCACTTGCGAGCATCATATGATGCCTTTCATCGGGAAATGCCACATCGCCTACATCCCTAACGGGAAAATCACCGGACTTAGCAAGATAGCTCGCGTGGTCGAGACCTTCGCCCGCCGCCTGCAGGTCCAGGAGAGGCTTACCGTGCAGATTCGCGACTGCATAGAAGAGGCCTTGCACCCGCTGGGAGTAGCCGTAGTGATAGAAGCCAGCCACACCTGTATGCAAATCAGGGGCGTGGAGAAGGCCAATTCCATCACCACCACCTCCGCCTTCAGCGGAGCATTCCTGAATTCAGACAAAACGAGAAACGAATTTTTAAACTTGATTAAATGAGACTCAAAAGAAGCACGAAGGGCTTTCTGATCGTTTTCGTTCCATTTCTCTTCGGCTATCTGTTAGGATTGGCCACGGCCGGATGCACGTCGGACAGGGAAAGGAGCGAAGAGCCGGAAAGCATCACATATAATAATAAGGAAGACATTATCGACGACGACATGGAGGCCGAGGCTGTGGAGCCGAAGAAAGACGAAAAGCCTAAAGTAGAGCAAAAGGAGATCATCTACTATCGTAACAGGCTCAAATACGCCTCCCTTTTCAGAGACCTTAACGAAGAACATCTGGCGATGGCGAGAAAGGTAGGCCTTTCGCAGCCGCCTAAGACCAGAGCAGAAATCGCAAATAACAAAAGGCTCGTCGAGCTGCACAGTAACGACCTCTACACCATTTATAGCCTGAGATACTCCTCTCCCTACCTCACCAGAGGTGCGGCTAAGGAGCTCAATGCCATAGCACAAGCCTTCTCGGACTCGCTCAAGAGCAAGAACCTGCTCGACTACAGGCTCGTGGTAACGTCGGTGCTTCGCAGCGAAGACGACGTGAAGAACCTGCGTCGCAGCGGTAATCCTAATGCCTCGGACAACTCCGCACACTGCTATGGAACGACCTTCGACATAACCTATACCCGTTACGACCGCGATAACGACGACACTTGTCCCGAGTTCATGCAGCCTTTCGAGCTGACCAAGGTCTTAGGCGAAGTGCTTCTGGACCGCAAGAAAGCCGGCAAGTGCCTTATCAAATACGAAAAGAAAGAACATTGTTTTCACATAACAGCTACCTACTAATATGAAGCGCATCTTAACCCTTATCCTTACATTATACACACTGTCGGCATTCGCGCAGACTCCTTCCGAAGAGATCGAAGGCTGGCAGCAAAGCTGCACGAGCATCATCGTAGGCCGCTCGGCGAGCACGGACGGAAGTGTAATCACTTCACACACTTGCGACGGAAAATACCGCACTTGGCTAAGCATAGAGCCCTCGGCAGACCACACCCGCAAATCGATGCGTCCTGTTTATAAGAACACTATGAAAAGCGCGTCGCGCAGCGACTCCTCTTCCATCACCCTCGCAGGCAGAATCCCGCAGGTAGCGCACACCTACGCCTACCTTAACACCGCCTACCCTTGCCTGAACGAAAGGCAGATTGGCATAGGCGAGACCACTTGGGGAGGCCCGGATACGCTTCAGAACCCGAATTCGATGTTCCTCATCGAGGAATTGGAAAGATTGGCCCTCGAAAGGTGCACAAGCGCTCGCGAGGCCGTGCTGCTGATGGGGTCATTGGCCGAGAAATACGGCTATGCCGACAGCGGCGAGTGTCTTACCGTGGCAGACCCTAAGGAGGTGTGGTTCTTCGAGATAATAGGCTGCGGAAAGGACAGGACGGGTGCCGTGTGGGTGGCCAAGCGCCTGCCCGACGACCACGTGGGAGTGTCGGCCAATGTCCCGAGGATTGGCATTCTCGAAAAGAAGGACAAGCGCAACTTCCTGTGCTCCGACAATGTGGAGAAGGTGGCGCTCGAATATGGATTGTGGGACGGCAAGAGCGAGTTCAAATTCTGGCAAGTCTATAAGGCAGAATATGCGCGCGGCAGGAATTACAGGGAGCGTGACTGGTTTATTTTGAATGCATTGGCCCCGTCGCTCGGACTCACGCAAGATATGGACGAGATTCCGTTCTCGGTGCGTCCGGATAAGAACGTGAGCGTGGAAGACGTGTTCGAACTGCTGCGCTCGACATACGAGGGCACGCCGCTGGATATGTGCGCGAACATCACCATAAAAGACGGCCAAGTGAGCCCGCTCGCGAACCCGTGGATGACCACTACGATGCGAAATACCCTGAATCACATAAAGCCGGGAGTAGTGCCATTCCAGAGAACCGTTTCGGTGGCTTGGTGCTCGTATTCGACTGTCATACAGCTTCGTAGCGACCTCCCTGACGCAGTGGGAGGAGTGTGCTACCTCGCGCTTGACAACCCCGGACAGAGCCCTCGCATCCCGATTTTCTGCGGAAACACCCGAGTGCCGGAAGCTTACGGCCGCTGCGGTCAGAACACCTACGACCCGAGCATCGCGCTGTGGCAGTTTAGAAAGGCCAATAAGCTCGCGACCCTCGCTTGGCAGAAAACCAAGGGGCCTTTTATGGAAGAGGTGATGAGCCAGCAGAAGGATATGCTCTCGACGGTGCGCTCGCTGGACGCAAATGCAGATAGCGACACACTGAACGAGGTGACGGAAAAAATCCACCTCGAAGCCGCCGCGCGGTGGTCCGAGATGGAATCAAATCTCTGGGTGACCTTCGGATTAGGATTTTAACTTAAAAGCGCTGCCAATTCGGCGGCGTTTTTCGCTATATGCTCGGCGCCTGCAGCCTCCAAGTCGCTCTGCGGGCGGAAACCCCAAGTCACACCTACGCAAGGCACTCCTGCGTTATGGGCAGTCTTGACATCCGTCGCAGAATCGCCCACGAACATACACTCCCCTTTCCGTACTCCCGACTTCGCGAGAATGAGCTCCACGACCTCGGCGCTTGGCTTAAGCGGAAGGCCTTCCTTATTACCGAGCACGGAGACGAACTCCACGCCCGGGAAAAGCGAATAGACGAGCTTTTCGGCGCCTTCCTGGAATTTGTTCGAAGCGACCGCGAGCTTCACGCCCTTCGCCTCGAGCTCCTTAAGAAGCTCTACCATACCCGGATAAGGCTTCGTGTGAACGTCGATGTGCTCTACATAATAGGCAGTGAAATCTGCCAGTACCTTATCTACGAGGGTGGCCTCGGGAAGCGTCGAAAGGCTCTTTTCCAGAGCGTTTTCTATCATCTTGCGGACTCCGTGTCCCACCATCTTCGTATAATCCTCTACGGAATGACCTTTTATGTCATTATTTGTCAATGCAAAATTAGCGGCAGTAGCTAAATCGGCTATGGAATTAATCAAAGTGCCGTCTAAATCGAAAATTACTAACTTAATCATACTGCAAAAATACAAAAAAGAGTTATCTTCGTAGAATATGAAACGAATAATCTTAAGCATATTTTTAGCGGCGCTCCCTTTAGGGGCCTTCGCTCAGGATGTAAACTTCCTTAAGGTCGACTCTGAAATCAGGGTAGACCATGTCAGCGACCATGGTTTTTCAGGCAACAGCCTTAACCTCGCCATCAGCGGACACCTAAGTCCCGACCTCTCATTCCACTTCAAGCATCGCTTTAATAAGGGTAATGCCGTAAGGCGTAACTTCGACGCCACGGACTGGATCTACCTTACGCTTCAGGCAGACGAGTCGTGGTCGTTCTCGGCTGGCAAGCTCGTGGTGGCATTAGGCGGATTCGAGTACAACAGCGCTCCTGTCGACACTTATTTCAGCTCCCTTTTTTGGAGCGAGATGCCTTGCTACAAATTCGGAGTCAGCACCACCTATGCCCTTCCGGAGCATAAGGACCTGTTCACCTTTCAGGTATGTAACAGCCCTTATGGCCAGCAAGATAACACCTACGCCTTTAACCTCCTGATGGAGAACAACCACAGCTGGTATAACGGCAAGCACTCCGTGAGCCTTATGGAGTACGAGCCACAGAAGTTCATAGGACTCGTGGCCATAGGTAACGAATTCCACTTCGGGACTAACACCCTTCAGGCCGACGCCACCTTCCGCTACGCCACCGCCCATTCGGACTTGCTTAACGACTACTCGCTCGTAGGCAAATTCGTGCACGACTTTAACGACACCGTATCGGTTTTCGCCAAGTCCGGATACGATAATAACTCCAGCGGAAGCACGGCCGACTCCGTGATCGGATTGGACACCGACCTATGGTTCGCCGGCTGCGGTGTGGAATACTACCCTATCCCGCGTAACCGTAACGTCCGCCTCCACGCCGCCCTCTACCACAGACAAGGCGACATCGGCATCTACAGTGGCGGCACCCAATACATCACCCAGCTGCGCCAAACCATCATCAACATCGGCCTCACCTGGAAGATTAACTTTTTGGATATATAGAATCGAAAATCAATCGTTCAAACCGACCATTTGTCAAAAAAATGAATATATATAACGCAAATAAGAAAATACTGATCGACAATTTCTTGAAAGGGAAAAATTCAACTGCCCTAACCGGGCCTAATTGCCTTATGTCAGACGGCAGTCAGATGACGTTGAATATGGAACTTGCGATTCTATCCCACCATTTCCACAATCTGGGAAAGAAAACGGATGCAACATACCGAGAAAAGGCGGAAGGCATTCTACGCGATGTGTTTGAATCGGATTCATCTGACAGCGACTCATCCGTTCTGAGGGAACCTGCATTTAATCCTTCTTTGTTCCCTGATTTCTTTGAAGTACCATTTCTCCCTACGGCCAATCCTCATTTTACATTCATCGACTTGTTCGCCGGCATCGGAGGCTTTAGGATGGCCATGCAGAATTTGGGGGGAAGATGCGTCTTTTCTTCAGAATGGGATGCCCAAGCTCAAAAGACATATATGCTCAACTATGGCGAGATTCCTTTCGGGGACATCACGCTGGAAGAGACGAAATCCTTTATTCCGGACAACTTTGACGTCCTTTGTGCGGGCTTCCCTTGCCAAGCATTCTCGCTTGCCGGGAAACGCAAGGGATTTGAAGAAACGAGAGGTACGCTATTCTTCGACGTTGCCGAAATAATTAAAAGGAAACAGCCCAAGGCTTTCTTTCTGGAAAACGTGAAAGGTCTGTTGATCCACGACAAGGGAAACACCATAAAGACCATTCTAAAAGTTTTACGTGAAGATTTGGACTACTATGTACCTGACCCTCAGATCGTCAACGCGATGAATTTCGGAGTTCCACAGCATCGCGAGCGAGTTTACATCGTCGGATTCAGAAAAGACCTGAATGTCAATGGTTTCTCATACCCTGAGCCGACCGATGCCACGAAGACGTTTGCCGACATAAAGGAAAAGGATGTCGTTCCATCAAAATACTACCTCTCGACCCAATATATAAAGACCCTCATAGCACACAAGGAGCGACACGCAGCAAAAGGAAACGGCTTCGGATACGAAATAATACCGGATGACGGCGTATCGAACGCAATAGTCGTCGGAGGAATGGGACGGGAGCGAAATTTGGTCATAGACAAATATAGATAAAAACCGGCGATTTTTAGGCCGGTTAAATAAAAATCAAGACCG